>Ga0208898_1000672_pt1 | contig 25522 bp, 36 predicted proteins | sample VirMetDEL_Mar_4_FD_184513 | JGI IMG/M metagenome (GOLD analysis project Ga0208898, IMG submission 184513) | Aqueous microbial communities from the Delaware River and Bay under freshwater to marine salinity gradient to study organic matter... | ecosystem: Environmental > Aquatic > Marine >...
ATTGATTGACAGCATTACCAACTTATAGGATCGCAGTATAACGAAGTATCACTACCACACCCGGTGTATCAAGCAGTATTGTTAGGAATTAACAAAATGGCAATTTTGTTTAGACGATGTAATCAATGATTACTCGGTGAGATTATACTGCTCTCTACACATATATTTATCAGATAGACCTCTAAGAGGTGTATAATAAGGTTATTAGTAGATGTCTTGCAGACATCTTGTTTTCGCTAACGCTCAAACACCGCTTTCTTTTTTAATTAAGTAGAACGAAGTGACTTGCTTGACGATGATGATCCTGCAGTCATACGGAACCAACCCTATGGTTCCATATAACTTATGCTTGACGATTATATCACCTTTGCACACTGGAAGTGGGTGTTTTGTTTATACACTGCATTCTGGGATCCAACGCTTCTCCCTACCCACCGTGTCACTGTTTGCACAGTCTATGCTCTCGTTCCTAATTGCATAGTGTTTTGAATGCGTATGTGTTCTTGTATGTCAGCAATCATACTACATCAACAGATACTCCAATTGTGTGATGAGTCTATTAATGTGTTGCGTGTCTCGGTTTCATCCAAGTTTTTCCACAGCAGAATTATAAACTGGCCTGCTAACCTTGTGTGCTGAGTTTTTTGTAGCGCCTGCGTAATTCCATATCTGCTCTTTTTTTATAAGCACTTTCTTTGTCAAAAGTTTCGCTTACAAAACACAGATAATGAATAGGAAGTTTTTTAACTTCCATGCCTTTGTGTTTGCCTATTTGCCAGTGTTTGTCATGTAATAGAATGTTTGCTCGTTTTTTTGCCTGTTTAATTCGTTGTTCATGCCATTCTTGTTCCCGTGCAGATTGCATGAGACTTTGTGTGTGAACTTTTTGCCAGTTAAGTTTTGCCATTGTTTTTGCCTACAATACTATTTATACAAGTCCTTAAATTATAGTGCAAAAAAGAGATTATGTCAAGTGTTATTGGAGTAGTCTACTACCGTTTTGTCTTTTTTTGGAAATGTTGCAACAGTTTGGTTGCATTCTGAACAACGCTGTATCCAACTTAGGTTGCGATACTGTCCTGTGCTACCTGAAAACAATCGACGCCAAATGAACCCGTCATGTCCACAGAATTGGCATTTGGTTACAAAATAAAATTGACTTGCGTCCAATTGATATGTGTCTGGGTTTATTTTGAGATAGACAATTTCTCTATCCATATGTGTTTTTCCTATTGATTTTGTAACAAAAAGGCAATGATCGCAATCAACTGCACAAAAACAACACCAATGCCCCAACCAAAGTATCTTTTGATACTGTCTATGTCCTGTTGCATATGTGCAAGGTGATTGTTTTGAATTGTGTCCAATCTTTGTTCAAGTAATGCTAATCTTTTGTCTAATTTTGTGATTGCTGGATCCATTGTGTATTCCTATGATATTGTTGCTCCAAGACTGATCACTTTCCAATCTGTGCCGTTGTAAACAGCGATGCATTTTGAACCTGCGTCACCGTTTGAACAATATGCTACATCACCTTCTGCTTGATCTGTTCTTGCGTTTAATTGTGCTACTGTTTGGGGTTGTAGATTTAGGATTTCTTCTATTTTGACTTTGCCTGTGCTTGGATCTAATGTTAGGTCTGTGAGTGCTGTGGTGTTTAACTCATCTGGTAGATAAGTTGCTGAAATTTTGGTTGATGCATTTAGAGGTGCTACACCATTTGCAGTGCCTCTACCATCAATTACAAGAATCAATTCGTCAAGTGCCGCTTTAAGGTCTGGTCTTGCCGCCGCTGGTGAGTCTGTTCCTGCGTCTAAGTTTGTTGTTATTACATTGTTACTGTCGGCCCATGCCATGTTTTGCTCCTTAAATGCGTCTTATTTGCTTGTTAATACTATTTACTTCTCTTGCTATATATCTGGTGTTAAATGACGCTGTATGACGCTTATACGCTGTCTTAGACACCTTATAAGTTAAATTTATCGTTGACTGTATCAGTTTGACCATACACAACATATTCTCCGCCTGCACTGTCATCATTGATTTGAATTTTTACCATTTTTAAGAAAAAATAATTGCTTATAGTATCGCCAATTTGAATTCCTGTTGAAATTGCGCCTGTGTAATCATTATTTGCATAGATGTTTACAGTTGTGTCAATTGCTGGTAAAACATTCTTAGCAAACAGTGTAATGTAGTATTCGTTGTTTACATCAAAATTTTGAGTTGCAAGATCAAGTGTGTTGCCAGTTGTATCATCAATAGCAATAACATGACTAAATCCGTTTTCTAACTGTATTTGTTGATTGGTTAAACTACAATCTACATCTCTTCTTTTTGTAGGATGTATTGAACCACCACCGCCAAATGTGTCACCATTTGCAGTGTATTCATCAATCATTGTGTTCAAACTTGTAAATGCAGTTTGTATTTCAGGACGAGCATCTTTTATGCTGTCATCATCTGAATCAAATTTAGTTACGTCTGGTTTTCCGAGTGGCATAGTTTATCCTTGTTGTATGCTACCATTACTGGTTACAGTTAATGGTGCAATACCTGTTATCATTGCATCAAATACACAGTCAATTCTTTTTGTTTTGCCAAATGTATCTAATTCAAATATATTTAATGTAATTGGCGATGTTGATTTGTCAACGAGAATCTTAGGCATAGCAACATCACCAGTTGCTACATAGTCTGTGGCAACATAATCGTCTGCCATATACAATGTGCTTGAATAATGTGGTTGTGTAATAATAGAAGTAACAGTTTGTATGTTTTCGTCAATTGTTAATTGTCTTTGGCCAACACTACCACCAAGTGTGCTTGAATTTATGTCTGCTTTTGTAATCTGCTGTTTGTCTGAGTTTAAACTTGCAGTAATGGCAGTAATAAATGGTGCTGGTTCATCACCTGCACTGTCATCATAATCAACACTGATCTTAAATTGAAAATATCTACCTTTTACAGGCGATAGTGTGTCACCTGGACTGCCTGTGATTGTAGTAGGCGAATCAATTGAACCACCTGTGCTGTCTACAGTATCGCCATAGTATACAGTTGTGGTTTGACTGGTGCCTTGACCTGACCATTCAAGCAAATAACTTGTATAATCACTTCTGCCTAAATCAATAATGGTAGTGGTAAATTCAAGAGGTAAACTTGGTGTTAGATCCCATTCACCAGTGTATGTGTCCCAACCGCCAGTTAGGTCTGCCCAAGTTTCTACACTGTATGGTTGGTATTTGCCTTCTTTGAAAAATCCATTACCCGCCATGTTATGCTCCTAAATCCATTGGAACAATAGGACCTGGTCCTATGTTTCTTAGTATTGCACCGTTGCCTAAAACATATGCATCTAAATTTTGTAGTGCATAATTGATGTATGCTTCGATATTGTTATTTCTTATGTTCTTACCTAACTTGCTGTCTCTGTATGTTAAGATTGCACCCATGTTACTTGCATCACGATGTTCTTTTTCAATTCCGTTTAGGTTTTCAACCCATCTAACTTCGATATTTTGTATTGCACTGCCAAGATGAATGCCTGTAACTGTAACAATTAGTCCAGCAGTTGCACTGTAATCACTTTGACTTAAAAAACGACCTGATGAATCTAATTTTCTAATACGCAGGTGTTTTATATTGTTGTGCAAAGGACTTGTAATTACAAAATAAAATATACCTTGCCTTTTTTCGTATGCAAGAGCAGTTTCTCTTCTCACAATCCAATCACCTGCTTTTTTACTGTCTGTTGAAATAACACTGTTACCATCAATAGAAGTAAATTGATGTGTGCTTGGATATACATCACTGGCCAAAAATGCAACACCTCTATCACTGCTAAAAGTTATTTGAATATCACCTTGTGTTGTTGCATAATTGTTGCCTATAGTTTTAAGGGTTTTAAAATCTACTGTTGGGTTTGCATCAAAACTGTCTATACCTGTAATAGGCACATCTGGTTGTTCTGGTAATGGGTTTTCAATCTGTCCATCATCTGCAGAATCAGGTTCTGGTGAAACAGGAGGCACAATGCCAATTGGTCTATCAGGTAATGTTCTAATTCTTGGTCTTAGTTGTATTTCATCTGGTTTAAAAATAGGCGGCACTACAATATATGGCGAAGTTTCAATAAAGTCATACACTGTTGCATCATGTTCTACTGCCGATATGTCCACAGTAAAATCTGCGTTCAACTTCATTGCCGCTACTCTAAACTGTTTGTCTGTAAACGCCAACACTGTATCTGTTAGTGTAATAACATCACCTACTTCTACATTCAATAATTCTTGTGTGCCAGTAAACTGTATTGACTTTTGATTACGCGACTTTTTGTAAATCTGTCTTGCAGTTGTTTCTGCCATTGATTGGTTTGTTATGCTGTGGAATGTAAATTCTTTTACAAGTTTTTCATTGTTGTCTGTGCTTTGATCACCACTTACACTATACACAACCTGTTGGTTTGTAAATTCTTTGTCAGGATCAATATAGTTTACAAGAACTTCATTTAGTTTTGTATTCTTACGCTCACCATCAAGTGTAACACCGCCTACAATGTAATCCTTATCTACAGCAAATGCAATCTGCACATCTGTTTCGCTTGGATCATCAAAGCGTGTGCCTCCATCTTCCATTTTTAATTTGTAACGACCGCCTACATATGGCATAATACCTCTTGCACCTGCAACCAATAGTTTAACATTGTCTAACAGTTTCATATTGGTATCAACCACTGTGTTCATTGTAAGCACAGGTCCTGTAAACTGTCTACCATTGTCTGTGTAGTAGTTCATTTGTGCTTTACATTTTTGTGCTACATGACGAAATGCTTCTGCGTTGATTTGTTCTTTGGGTATACCACAACCATATCTATCATTCATAAGATAGTCAAGTAAACAGTTTGCAGGATTTGTTCCTACAACACCACTTACTGCACTACCCTGATTGTTTGTAGTTGTTTGTCCATGATAGCGTTTAGACAAACTATCATAGTCTGCACTCAGTGTGTCATTGCCGATTGTGTGGGCACTAACATCGTATACTTTTTTACCCAACACATCAAACTGCACCTTAGGCATACCACCTTGCCAAGGAAATGAATCTTGATTGTCTTCTGTAATTTTAGGATATTTGAATTGAAGTGCCACATAAGCAACACCTGGTAGTTTTCTTGTTTTTAGTGTCCAAGAAGTATCTCCACCTGGTGAATAATCACCTGACAGTATTTCTGAGTTTGTATTGCTGTTTGTTTCTTTGCCGTTGTATACCTGCATTTCAATTAGATTCTTAAATCTACCTGCTTTGATTTGATAGCGTTGTCCATGCACATATGTTTGACTTGCACCAGTAGTGCCAAAACTGCTTGGTAATGGCAATTCAATATCATCTACAAGTATTCTATTGATGCCTTCAATTTCGCCTTCGCATACAGCAATACAGGCAATTAGATATTCATTTCTATCACCTTTGGTTTCTGCAAATATAAGACTACCACCAACTCTTCTAAATCCATATACAACAGGTATAGCAACATTGGTTCCGTTCTTTGTGATTGTAACACCTTGTGCTGATTGGTCCGCAGGAACATTGCCCGGTGTAGGCACATCAAATGCACCCATAGGATTGAATACAAAACCCACAATGTCGCCAACAAAATTAACAACACCACGAACAATGTTTACAATACCTTTTACTATGCCTTTGACAACATCAGTAATACCTTTTACTATACCACCCATTAGTATTCCTCTACTTTGTGAACAAACCAATTACCACAGTGTTCACCTTGCTTGTGTTCAAAGTAACTACTTGCTCTTTCAATTTGATCTACTGAACCTTTGTAGTCTTTGCCAAATGCACATACACTTGACTCAAAAAACTTTGCGCCTTTTTGTTTGCATTTCTCTACACAGGCATTCCATAAACTGTCTGCTAACCATTTATTTCTTTCACCATCTTCAATATAAAAATATGCAATTTGTCCATACAGTGTTGGATTCCATATTTTTGTATGAAAGAATATAAGTGCATAACCAATTAGTCTACCTTCGCTTTCAACAACAAAACAAGTGTTGATAGGATCCATCATTAGTTTTCTAAATGCCAATGTAAAGTAATGATCGTCCCATGGCAGTTCTTCTGCAATCTGCATTTCTTTGCCATGCTGTCTTGCAAGTTTGATCATTTCATTAGTATCATTGGGTTCAAACTGTCTAATCATTACTTTTTGCCCCACTTCAAATCGGTTAGTGTTTCATGACTGAATTGCATTGAAAAGTCTGCAGGATGTTCTCTTTGAAAATTTTCGTTGTTGGTTCTGCGTCCATTAACTTTTTCAAAGTCTGTAAACTGACTGTCTACTTGAACTGTTAGTGTTGCAGTGTCCTGTGCATCTTCTACCCTGTAACCTGCAATCTTGCCTTTGAATATAGTAAGCGGTCCATCACCTGCACTGTCATAGATCAAATCTTCTGTTGCTTGATCCCACAGTGCTCTATATACTGTAACATCTTTGTTGATTACATCACTGGTAGCAAAACGCAACATTGTAGTTGAATCCAATGCTGTAAATGTAATTGAAATATTGGTTACTTGTGTTTCTGAGTTTTCAGTTGTTTCTGATATACCTAAGAAGTTGCCTTGTGCTTCATATGTGTTTCCAAAGTATGAAATATCATACGGGGCATCTGTGTAGTAGAATCCTGCGATGTCTAACAATACATAACTGACCAACGCCTGCCTTGCAAGTGCTGTATTGGTTACTGTAGATAGACCTCTGCTCATTATACCGCCTCTTGAATATCAATTTCATAACCCACAAGTCCATCTGTTCTATAACCAAACTCTTGAATATCGTTTGAAAGGATCATTCTAAATTCAACATTGGATACCTGAATAGTTGCACCTGTGCTGTCTTCATCTACTGCTGTAATAAGTCCTGGTTGAAAGTTGATTGTTGCATCACCACTACCATCAGTCGTAACATCTTCTGTAACCATATAAACCTTTGTATGATTTGGAAATCGGATGACATCACCTGCCTTGAGGATTGTTACTGAAGTGTCGCCTGATCTAACTGTGCAAGAAGTTGATCCTGCACTGTTTGTTCCTGTAGGATAAGTGTTTTGATTTGGTAATCCACTTTGTGTAGTTGACACATTAGGAATAATAATATCAAATTCATTTAGACTGCCTTGGCATCTTGAAACAAATGCTTGAACTGGTCTTGACTCTGTAAGTGTCATAGGCGGAAACTGTAAAGTGCCGCTCCACACAGTTGTTGAATTTGTTGCTCTAATAATTCTACCACTTGCTGATTCTGTTTTTTTAGTTGCAGTGTTCTGTCTAAAATTAGCAGTAGTAAAACCTGGTGTTTGTGGAAAATCTCCTATAAAGGCCATTATACTGTTACTCCTGTTTTACCACGACTGTTCATCGCTTGGTTAATAATACCAACGATTGTGCTTCTGCGTTCTACAAGCAGTTGATCAAAACCTCTGGCATCAGTTGTTGTTATGTTAAAGTTTACCTGCACAGGTTCATTTCTACCACCGTTCATACCTTCAAGTGCGTTTGCTACTTCATTAGGTATAACTGTGCCTGGTTGTCTTGGAACAAATATCTCTGGTCCTGCTTCTCCAACAAGTGCTGGTTCACCCACCTTAGGATTACCACCTCTTTGATAAGGTTGTGCTCTAATACTTGCCACCTGTGCAAAACCACTTGCAACAACGGCCGCCGCCGCAAGGAAGTTAAATGGTGGTGGATAAGAAGCAAGTGCCTTGGTAGCACCTAAGTAAGTGTTTCTAATTGCTTCTGCGATTGCTATTGCTTTTGAAATCGCCGCAAACTTTTTGTTCTGTTGTGCTAATGAACTGAATAGAGTTTTTGCTTGTCCAATAGCAAATGTAGTTTTTTCTGTTTGACTTTTATTTTCAAAGTCATAATATGCTTCTGCTTCTTCTTTTGTTCTGCCTTGCTGTTTTAATTTTTCAATAGTTTCTGCTTTAGCAAGTGCCTTGGCCGTTTCTTCTTGTTTTTTAAGAGCGGCCATACGCTCTGCTTCAAATTGTTTTTCAATGTTACGAATAGCAGTAGCACGATCTATGCCTGCTTCTTTCAATGCTTCTTCTGTTAGCAATCCTACTTCTTTGATTGATTCATTCTTTTCATATTCAAGACGCTTAACTTCATCAACATACTTGAGAGCATTTTGAATCTGTGTTTCTCTTAATAATCTATCTGCGTCTTGTTCTTTTTTTCTTAAATCTGTAAGAAGTTTTGTTTTTTCTTTTTCTAATCTTTCAAGTAATTCTTTTTTGCCAAGTTCTGAACCTTCAAATGATTTTGCATCTGCTTCTTCTAATGCTTTTTTGTTTTCAGTATATTCGCGTAGGATTTTTTCGCGTTCATCTAATAATGATTTTTCAATTGCAAGAATACTCTTTGCTTGTTTTTCAATTTCAGCACTTGTTGTGCCTGTTGTAATGCCACCTATGTCTGAAGTGCCTGCATCAGCAACAGCATTTTTCTTTGCTTCAATTTCTGCTAATTGTTTTTCAAGATCTTGTCTTTCTTCATCGGAAACAAATTTGAATACATTCTTTTGGAATCCTTTTTGGAATGCACCTTTCATTCTTCCGCCGAAATCATCAAATGCATCTCTTGGATCTTCAAAGTTGAATATCTTTGTAAATGCGTCAGCAAATACTTTACCAAACTCTTTTACAACCAATCCAAGTCCATGAAATGCGTTTATAAAACTATTTGCAAAGACTTCAAGGCCATATAATAATTTTGTGCTTAGAGTTGCTTCAACTTCAAGCAATGGTTTGATTAAATCATACATTGCCACTGCCGCAGTTGCCGCCAATACAGCAATTAATCCAATTGGGTTTCTTGCCATTGCCGCAGTTAATGCCTTAACACCTTTGGTTAGTCCACCAACTGCTGTTGTCATTGCAACAACCTTGCCTACTGCCAATGTTGAAAGGAATACTCCGCCAAATACAGCGGCCTTTTCAAGATTATTTGCAATTAAAAGTATGCCCTCAGCAAGTGCATTGAATACTGGTGATGCACTTGTTCCTAATGCAAGGAAATTGTTTTTAAGAACAGTAAAGGATTGTCCGATAGTAGGACCTGTTTTAGCAAATTGTTCATCAACATCTTTAGATGCTTTCAATAGTGCATTGATAAGAACATCTGCAGTCAATTTACCATCACCTGCTAACGCTCTAATCTCACCTCTTGCTTTGCCAGTTTCTTTTGCTAAGATGTCAAGTATCTGTGGTGCCGCTTCAACAACAGAGTTAAACTCATCACCTCTAAATGCACCTGAACCAAGTGCCTGTGCAAACTGTCTAATGGCACCTGAAGCACTCTGTGTGTTTGCACCTGCAATAGATAGCAATTTAGAGAATGTTTCAGTTGTTCTTGCCACTTGTGATTGATTTAAACCAAGGTCCTTGGTTGACAATGCAATCTTTTGATACAAATCAGATACAGCATCTAAATCCTGTCTGGATCTATTTGCAACATTAGTAAGGTCTACAAATGTTTTGTTAAGTTCTGCTTGACCATTTGTAACAAGTTTTAGTCTATTAGTAATTGTTTGAATTTGGTTTGCATACTGTGTTAAAGCACCAACACCAAATGCACCTGCCGCCAATGCACCAATTTTTCCAAGAGATTTCTGAATGCCTGACAAGACACCTTTGGTTTTATCTCTTGCGACTACGTCTATTACTTGTGTTGCCATCTAATGTTTTCCTTGTCTGTTCATATTCCCACCTATAAAAGGCGGCCCATGTTTGTATTTCAAGGACACTAAACTGCATTACTTCTGCTATGCTCTTACCTAACCTATCTGCAATCTTACAGATAATCAGTAATTCAGTGTCCTCTACGAGTTTTTTCCGATATCCTCCAACTGTTCTGTTGGCGAATTGATTTCGGCACAAACTCTAATAATAACATTAGGATCAACATCATGCATCAAACCGGTTTTGTCAAACTTTGTAAACAAAGGTTTACCTTCTGGGTCTAACGCTTTTGAAATCAATGTTTCAACTAATGCTTCAACTGTTTTACCTTCTGATTGTAGTCTAATAATATTTTGTTCTACAGCAAAAGGATACGCAGGTTTAAAGTAAACATCACTTTTCCATTCTGGAACTGTTACTTTGTTAAGACCTCCTGCAAGTCTTTCTTTGAAATGCCCTTTGGCATTCTCCATTACACTCATTTTATTCTCCGTAGTGTCTCCCTAACTGCTGGCGTTGTTATGCCGTTAGGTGCTTGTTTAGAATGACCTTCTTCCAACGCTACTATGTAAGGAACGCGGTTGACTACTTGGGTTTCGCGATAACGCTTTTCTTTTCGCCAACCTCGTCTTGCCTTACCTTGATCTATTGGTGTAAACTTGCGTGCCTGCACCAATAGTTCATCGGTCAATCTGTCAATGAAAGTGTCTTTTTCTCGTTCAAGACGCCTCATAGATTTTCGTTTGTCACGCAATACAAACTTTAACATAGTTTACACTGCCTCGATGTTCAGTGGTCCTGTGCCTTGGAATGATACACTTGCAGTTACAAGGTCATCAAATGATGCTGTTCTTGAAACTGAAGTAACAATGATTTTACCTGAGAATTTTTCTCCACTTGTTGTGTTTGGATAAAATTCTACAAATAATCCTGTGCCATTGTCATGATCTACATCAGGACGAAAGGCATCAGAAGCACCACCTGAGGCGCTTGTGTGTCCATCATCGTATACTACTTCCATTGATCCAGTGAATTGATGTAAACCACTCTTATATTCACGAGCGGCATCACCCATAACTGTCGATTCAATTACATCCTTGGTGTGCTCCACTGTCCAAGAACGAACTTCAGCGATTGCTACTTCACCGGCACTATCTGAACCGATTTTAACGGTTCCATTTTCACCTGTATATGTTGCCATATCTTAGTTCTCCTCTTTTGGTGTAAAGTCGTCTTCTGAATAAGTCCAATTATCTTCCCCACAATCTTTGTATGAATGCTCTTCGCTTCCACACTCGATGCAAGGAACAGCATCTAACTCTTCCTCAGTGGGTTCAATATCTTCAACTTTTTCTTCGTCGACTGGTTGTGAAGTCACTTCCGCAGATGCAGAAATCTTTTCTTTCTTACCCTTGGGTTGTGACTTTTTTCCTTGTGTTGGATTGTCAGTTGACCATCCTTCATCAAGAAATCTTTGTAAACGGTCGGCCTCAACTTTTTGCCATTCACCGCCTTTGTATATTTTAATATATGTTACTGGCATTATACTGCTCCTTTAGTAAATGAGTAGTGAACTTCAGCAATCACGACAAATTCACCTAATGGTGGTGTTCTGTCTATGACTTCGATTGAAGTTACATGAGTTGTTGCGGCACGGGCCGTTGCGAGTTCTCTATCTCTGTTAGTGTTTAACGCTTCTTCTATTCTTTCAATTAGGGCGTTTCTTTTTTCGTCTACACTTTGAACGAAACCTTTGCGTCCGTCTGAACGAACGAATCCTCTAATCTGCACTTCAATGATGCCGCGTCTATAACCACCCATTGCTTGGTCTTCGCGTGTTTCATTGCCTGTTGTTACAAGTAGTGCTGGGAATTGTGTCATTGCAAGTTTGTCCACATCAAATGGTTCTCTTGACACGAATGTAGGTCTTGGAGGATTCATATCCTTCAAAACTTCAATAATATTTGTGGTAACGGTTTCTCTGTTTGACATACCCTACTACCTTTTAAGGCGTAGGAAATGCTGTGGTTCTTTTTCAGTATCTGTTACTGTTCCTGAAGAATCTGCATCATATTCTACACCGTCTCTTAAAACTAAATCTAATTCACGCTCATATTCTTTTCTATAGAATTCCATTTTGCGTTCAAATAGATCTTGGTCTGGTTCAAATTTTGCTAATTTAGGGTAGACATGGAAACCCAAAGCATTGTATACAGTTGCTCTTGTTAGTTGACTTGCTGTGTATAGATCTTCGTCAGGTTCAATTTGTCCTGATGCAAGTCTTCTTAAATCATAGAGACCAATCTGTTGTGTAGGCCACCAACGGATACGTAGGTCGCGGAATACGTCATTTTGTGCTTTGGTTAATTCTTCATCGAAATCAGGGATACCAAAATCAAGAATATCTGGTTCGTAATCTTGGATGTCTGAGATTGTTGCTGTTGTAATCGCCATAGGATACTGTCCTTAATAATATGCTATGAGTCCTTCTCATACCACTAAATTGTTTACAAAGTTATTTATGTGATCAGTGCTAAATGGTGCACAATTCAAGAAGAAAGGGCGATATTTCTACCGCCCTTCCTGTCAGATAGTCAATGACTGTCAGTTATTATAACTGAGCGTCACCAATTAATTGAACGCCATAAGCATCAAATAACTCAGATACGCCATACGCCATAGTTCCAACAATTTCTGTTGCTCTTAATGAAGCGTCTCTTTGCTCTTCAATTCTCATTTCGCGTTTAACCATGTATGCAAGTGCATCGCTTGACATTACAGCACCAACAAATGCACCAGCAGAGTCGCCAGTTACAACAGTTGATTCAAAAATGTCGATACCAGCAAGACGACCAACGAAACCATCTCTTAATGCTGTGTTACCTACATCTGACAAGTTGTGAGACATAGTTGTTCCAGCGTTAGTTAATTGTTTCTTGATTTGAAATGCTTGGTATGGATGGATTACAGACACATAGTTGCCTGGTGCTTGATTGTTTCTTAAGATTGCCGCCGCTTTAAAGAAATCTTCTACAGTTAATTCTCTTGCGCCTGAACCTACAGTGCTTGTAAACCCTGTAAACAATGCCGCTAAGTCAGTGTCAACTTTCTTAGCAAGACCATCACCAATTTGACGACCAACTGCCGCCGCTACATCTTCTGCCGCACCTTCACGAGCAAGGTCAGTAAGTGTTACAAGAACACCTGCCTCTGTTGCAGTGATTGTTGCAGGATCAGTAGTGAACTCAGTGTTAGCAAGGTCAGTGCCTTCAGTTAAACCGTCTGCCGCGATTGCCGCGTATTTTGGAACTTGTGCTACAAGTCCTGGTGTTCCCACCATGTTGTAATTACGAACAAGTGGACGAATCACAGTTTGCTCAGAAAGTGTGAATAATGCCGCTTGGACGATATTTGCATATAAGTCGTTTAGACTTGTGCTTGTTGATTCATTTGCCATGTTAATATCTCCTTATTTAGATAGCAATTATAAACGAACACCCTTTGCTCTCATAATCTCTTTGTATCGAGCACGATGCTCAGGATTGTTCATATTAAGTTTTGTTACGTCTGTTTCTACCACATTCGCCTGTTTGCCAACTCCTTGTCCTGTGCCTGAACCATTTGGTCCTGCACTTACAAAGTGTGGGTTCGCAGTTAAGAACTCATTTACCAGCGTAGATACTTTGATAGGATCACCCTTGTCATCATATCTTACATTGCCGTTTTGATCTACAACATCAACTGCGCCTGCTTCATTAAGTCTTACTTGGCCTTTAAGTAGTTGCACCACTTGTTGTGGATTAACTGCTTTATTGGCACTTGCTTCATTCAACAATGCACCGTCAATTTTGATAGTATGCAATTCACTTTCGTAAGTTTGAATCTTTGAATTGAACTTTTCTGCTTGTTCTTTTAAAAGTTTTTCAAACTCGCCACGCTTTTCAAGTTCTTGTTGGCGTGCTTGTTCTTGCTTTGCTACCATATCGTTGTAAAGATCTAAGTCAACATTTGAATATTTCTTTTCAAACTTTGCCTTTTCTCTTGCAACCCTTTCTGCTACAATTCGATTTACTTCGTCTTGTGACAGTAAGTTTTCTTGTTCTTTAGCGACTGTGTCTGCTACCTGTTTTTCACCTTCTGGTTGAGCAACAGTTTGCTCAGTTTCGTTTACCGCTGTGTTTTCCGCGTTCATATTTTCTTTCCTCTTTTAAATTGGTTTGAGTTCTACCCCTACCCTCATTTGGTAGTATGTGTATATTTATGCCTTCCAAGCACAAAACTGTTATTTACGGCGTGATCCGCCGCGTGTTTTTTTCTTTTTCTTTTTACCACCACGCATTGCCATGATTGATCCTCCTGTTTTCAATGTAAATGAACGTTTTTTTGGACGTTCACCTACAGTTGACCCTACTGAACTACTCGTTGTTACCGGCATAATCCTCACGCTCCTGTGATTCATTAATACCTTCCCAACTTGGATGAATACGATATTTGTATTCACGTTTTTGTTCAAGTATTTCTTTTCTACGCTTTCTGCATAGATGGAATAATTCAAGCAGATATTTTCTTGCCCTCACACCTGCCGCCATATTCTTATTTGTATTTAGATCATTAACATTTTCAAAATACAGTCGCATAACTTCACGCATATACTGTTCGGTTGGAAAGTCTTCTGTCCAGTCACGATCAGGAAATAGTTTTCCCATTATTCACCTTCTTGTAATAATGCTTGTTTTTCGTTTTGTATATCTTGAGTTGTTATTTCAGGGTGTAATTGCAAAATCTGTGCATCTGTGTAACCTTCCATAATCATTTCTCTAATATGTGGACCTTTTGAAACTGCATCAAGTGTAGGATGCTCCATTTCTTCTTCTTCCATGTCTTCCATATATTCTTCTGTGATAGTTTCATAGATACGTTTGTCAATTTCTCTTGTAATTCTTGGATCAGTGATATTTGCTTCTTTGGCCATTTTTAACATAGCAATATCATTTGCTTTGTCTTGGATTGAGAAACTTCTTGGATATTCAACTTCACCGTCCCATACTTTGCCTTGATACATTGCCCATAATCTCCAAATTTGTTCTTCTGCGTGTTCAAGATTCATTGCAAATGAACTTAATTTAGAGTTTAGTGTTTGGAATTCACTTGTAAGAGCAACGCCTGATAGTCTACGACTTTCAATGCTTCTAATACCTGCCAATGATGCACTTCTGTCAATTGATTCAACTTTCTTTTCAATTGCTTGTAGAACTGCTTCAATACTTGCACCGTCTGGTTGTAGTAAGTAAGGTTTTAGTCCTGGATCTAATCCATCTTCCATTTGAATAATTGAACCTGCACCAGCAGTTGCTTGTGTGCCAGTTGTTTTAACCAAACTTGGATGATTTGTTAATCTAATAATTTGTTCAATCTCTGAACCCATTTCATAACATTCTTTTTGAATGTCTGCAATGTCACCAACAGCACTAACACCAACACCTCTTACATTTGATCTTTGTGCATATACACATACAGCAGGAATTTTTCCTAATGTGTTAGGCATAGTTTCAAATAAATCGCCGGTATTATCTTTGCCGTCAATTAGATATACATTAATTTCGTCTTTGGTATATTCTCTTACATATTGTTTGTTTTCAAGAATTTCTTCTTTTACTTTTAGATATGTTAATTCATATAAACCATTTGATTGTCTTTCATAACCCCAATCTAAAACATTGTCTGGTGTAAACAGAGAAACATAAGGACGAATACCTTGATTAAGTTCATCTGCTCTTGTATTAGCAGTTGTAATTGGTTTGTCTACTACTACCCATGCCGCACCATATACCATTGCATATGTAGATACATCTCTTAGGAATGCAAGGAAACTTCTTCCATCAAGATCAGCATCTTTTAAAAATGGTTTTAAACCTGGATCTGTTTCGATTGATCCATAATCTCTTTTAATTTCTTTTCTAAATAAAAAACTGTTGTATAAGTCAACAATTGATTTAACATGATTATCTAATCCTACTTGTCTTAGACGTTTTTCATAATCATCTCTTGACTCATAATAATATGGTTCTAAGTATTTGCCCATAAAGTAGTCGTAACCACCTTGGTAGGAATCACTTAAAAATGTCCATCTATTAATATAATATTTGTAAGCGTCATGCGCCTCTGTGATATAGTCAATAGCAATTTTGCTATCACCTTTTATTACTCTGTCTCTAATTACGGGCATTAGTTCCAACTCCTTGCATTATTGTTACCTGAGAATGCCCATCTTTCTGGTTGTGCATTGTCATACTCAGTTCTTAGTGGATATAAGAAATCTACCAAATACCCAACGGCATCTGCCATATGGTCATGCTTTCCATCTTTCTCAATGATGGAAGTTCCTGGTTTGTAAACCAAACGCTCTAAACTGTTTATAACATTTTTGCATTTAGGATCTACAAACAGTGTAGAAATGCCCTGTGCATTCTTTAACTTAGAATTCAAAGCATTTACTCTGTCCCTGATGGGTGTGTGACTGTTACGCACATTCACACGAAAACCTGCGTTTTGTAGTATTGATATGTCAGTGCGTCCGCCTGCACTTGTTTTTCTTTGTCTGCCTGCTGGATCTGGATACATAACAATTCTTGAATTAGGATATCTGCGTTTAAGTTCATCGCATACTTCGTCAGTGTTTGATCCGTTCATAACAATCTCATCTACGAAGTATATAACATTATTTTCTATAACAGAAACACACACTGACATAGGATCGACGTTAAAGTCAATACCACAATGTATTTCTGTTATATCCCTGCCTTTGCAAGGTTGCACTGTTATATTTCTATCAAAATTATAGTATACTACACCTGAATAAGTGTTGAATGTTGCGAGATATTCTTGTTCAAATGTTTTTTGATCCATGTCTCGCTTTGCTTCTTCAATTTCTGTTTCAGGCACATTGCCGCCATCCAGTGTTGTGTATGTATGAGCACCCCAATTGTCTGTGCTTTGTGCCATAGTAAACATTTCATGACTGAATGATCCTACGCCTCTTGGTGTGCCTGTGAACAGTGCATGACCACCTTTGTCTGACAGTGTTGGTCTTAAAACTTCTGTCCAAGTGCGTTTATCAATATCTTGAAACTCATCTAAAATAATAAAATTCAATCCGCGTCCTCTAAGTGAGTCAGGATTGTCTGCACCTTTAAGGTGTATAACTGATCCGTTTTTTAATCTTAATTTTAATTCTGCTTCGTTGCTTTGTTCAATCCAACGCAGTTCTTTTAATTTGTTTTTTAGTGCGTCCCACACTATCCCCTTTGACATACGGTAGGATGGAGACACATACCAAACTTCTTGATCTGGTTCTGAAGCAAATCTTGCCAGTTCTCGCATTGCCACATGAGTTTTGCCAAATCTGCGGCCGGTCACGGCCACTCTGAAGCGATTTTCGTCGTTGCAAATTACTTGTTGTGGTTTACTTAATGGCACTATTTGTCCTCCAATAACAATTCAAATCCTGCACTTACACTTGCTATATTACTTGACTTTGCTCTTATTTCAATGTCATTTTTTTCGTCTATGATTTCTGTTATCTTGTATTCTTTTCTAAATGGTGTTCCTCTAAGTGTAGAATATGCTTTGGTGTTAAACACGCCATTATTAAATCTTTTCACCATAACTTTTGCTTCAAGTTCTGCGTCTTTGCTATTGCCTACATCAAAACTTAACAGGTATGCTCTTTTACCCGCTGGAACAGTATACACCGCCATTAGCGTTTGTCCAACTTCTTCTAAAATTCTCGCAATAACTGTGCCATTCACAGTAGCACTGAGATTGCCTTGATTTACTGGCAGGGCATCACCTGCACTATCGCCTTCTGGCATAGTAACAAGTCTCATTCTAAAAATTCTTATAAATTCACCACTGCTGGCCGCACCACCAACTGTGACATTCTCTGTTAGTAAATTGAATGAACCATCTAATCCTTGAACTTCAACAACAGCACCATTGTCATTAGCAGTATCATCTGATGTTAGTGCTACTGTGCCTGCTGAATCTACATAGGTATAGATACCACCATTTTCCCATATGGTTTCAAATGCCGCACTTCCTACACTTGCGTTATAACCAAACTTTTGTATTCCTGAAAGGTTAGGAAATGCGCCTCTGGCAAGGCCTACGCCAAATGGAAAATTGTTGTTGTCTTGTAGTGATTCAAAATTTATTTTTGGCATATTAGTCTTCCCATGGCAACGGCATTTTGTTAGTGTTGTCTTCTGGTGCATCTTTCATGCCCAAGTATTGTTTAGATAAGAAAATTTGAACTCTTGTATCACCGTTCATTGCTTTTTCCCACATTGCACGACGCAATGATTTTTTACCTGCTTGTTTGCCTTGATCAAGCAGTTTACTAAATCTTTTTCTTAATAGGCCAACACCAATGCCACATACTTCTGCAATCTCTTCATCTGTGCATTGTATACAGGCAAGTTTATACACCATATCTCTATCAACGGTTTTGTGTTTGGCACCTGTTGTATTTTTATTTTCTTCGCTCATTATACCTGTCTCTCTACAACCTTGATTCTAAAATTTCTTGAATCTTTTAGTCCGTTAGTTGTGTCAATTTTATATTCTAAGTTATAAATGTTGCCTGCTGTGCCGCCTGAAATTGTTGCTGTTGCTATAAAACTTGTATTTGTATTTGAATCTACAGTTAGTGGTGCTGAATCGCCTGCAATAGTTTCTGCTGTAACAGTAAGTGCAGAAATAGTATCACCACTTGGCATCCAATTTGTAAAATCCAAACTGTAATCTAAAACCGCATAAGGATCCTTTTCAATGTAGGTTCCTACTCTGTCTTCTTTGAATCCTGTTAGTGTGGCCATCTTATCCTTCTCTCGTATCCAACGGTCCAGTTGCGTTTTCAACCAGTGTTAGATGTTGTATTTTTAATTGTCGAGATTCACTCTTAATTTGTAGGGATCTCGATTCTTGTTCTAATGTATTTACACGATTTTCACTAATAACGGATTTTTTCCGGTCTTCTGCGTCAATTACAAGTGTTCTTAGTTCACTGCCAACTGCAAATACCCTATAAGGATCAATAATATATTTCTTACCAACGCTTAGTGTTGTTGCAAATGCTGTGATGTTTACTTCACCAATAAATGCCGCACCACCAAGTGCTGATACTGAGAATTCACTGTTGATGTCTGCAACACCACCTGCAATTCTATCGCCATCTGCTGTTACAGTAAATGCACTGCTTACACTTGCGTCACCATCAATTACTGCTTGTGCTGTAACAGTAAATGCACTGCTCATTGTAACAGTTTCAAAGAATGCAACCTGACTGTTTGCTGTTACAGTTCCTAAACTTGCTACAATTGAACTTGACGCTCTTATTCTATTTGTAGCGGCATCAAATGTAAATGCACTTGCAATAGTTGAACTTGCATCACGCAATCTAATTGCGTCTGCTGATACTGTTGCTACACTGCCTTGTATAACAACACCATCACGCTCTCTTACAGAAGTTGCTGAAACTGTGACTGCACTTGAAATACTTGCATCAGCAGTTCTTATTCTACTGCCGTCTGCTGTAACTGTGCCAAGTGTTGCTACAATTGAACTGCCTGCAAATACAGGACTTGATATTGCTGTTACAGAAAATTGTGCGGATATATCTGCAATGCCACCTTTGAATTTAAGTGCTGTTGCAGTAACACCTTCCCAACGAGGTTGTCTTGGATTGTCCCAAGTCTGTGCATTATACCATTGTGTGCCACCAACATTGGCACTTATAGATGCTGTTGCTTCTACAATTTGTGTTGGTGTTGCTGAAAGTGTTGTTTGACTTGATATACTTGCATCGGCAAATACAGCAATACGACTGTCTGCTGTTGTAGTTGCAGAGGCATTGATAGATACTGTGCCGCCATCAACTGTGCCTGACACATATCCTGCTTCTACATAAAGGTCAGCGTCTGTTCCTACATAATCTGCAGAAACATAATCCGCCTCAACAAATATACCACTTACATAATCCGCCACTTGGGTTCTCCCCTACAGTAACGACTAAGCAAGTGTTACAGTAATATTCCCGCTTGTAAATTGTAGACTGTCGCCGACGTCAATAGTTTTACTTGCCGAAAGTTGTCCATAGAAGATGCATTCTCCCGCACCTGCTGTTGCACTATCTGAGATAAAAATATGAGTGACCTCTCCAAACGATGCTGTTGCTGTTGGAAAGGTAATATCTGCAGAAGTTGATACTGAACCATTTGAAATAGTTCCAAATGTTGCCGCCTGTCTTGCATATGCAGTTCCTACTGTAGAAACTTCATCTGTAAGTGTTCCTGCTTCTAAATTCTCGTCTGTTGATCCTGTTGATGGATCTGATGTTGCAAGACCGATATAGACTGTTGTTGGCGCAGTAGTTGACTGTGAATTCGCCTTTAACCAAAAGTCTAATGTGCGATCTTCCGTATAGTTACTCGCTTGTGACATTTTGTTCTCCTTATAAGGTTTTTGTGTTTGTTATAACAAGTGTATTTATAGTATTTGGTTTAACCTAAATACTCAACTTTTATTCGTAGTGTGCCTGTTGCTTGTTTGGTGCCTGTGCCACTGATAGTGTAACTTGGTCTAAAATGATCTATGCCTGCGTCATTGTCTACTGTAATTGTTGCAGGTGCAGGTGATAACAATGAACCATTGTATAATTGAAATATATCCTGTTCTAAACCTGTTGCGGTATTGCCATCTGACAAAAAGATAACACCCAAGTTACTAACAGAACTGTAATTTTGAATAAGTGTAAATTTATAATCGCCAAAGAAATTATATTCAATTAGATCTTTACCATATACATCTGTAGTGACAGTAAACAACCCTTCTGGATCACTTACAATGCTACCAATAGCAAATTCATTTTCAGGACTGAGAAATATTCTACCAAGTGGTGTGCCTGATTCTGAAATAAAACCAAATTCTACGATTGCGCCTTGTGCCCCACTGGTTCCAAACAGCATTGGATTAACAAAAGGCATTATGAAAAGTCCTGTAAGAATCCACCATACATATTGGTGCCATCACTGATAAAAGTAAGAATATCTACTGCGCCATTGGTTGCTGTAATGGTAGGTGCTGTGCCTCCTGCAAATTGATAAGCAGTGTCAAATGCCAATGTGTAATTTGCGCCACCTGGTTGTTTTACAATAAGAACATAAGTTGCACCTGCCTGTTGATTTGTAGGATTAGCAAGTGTTGAAGCACTGCCTAATGTAAGTTGTGCCACTTGATTGTCGGACAAATCCCATGCAATACCACCTGCACTGTCATCTGTGTTAGACAGTGTTTGCAATGAAAGATACTGCTGTTTTGAGAATGCTTGACTTTCATCTGTTACAACAATAGTTTTACCATCAAGTGTTGATATGATAGAATTTACATTGTCAAAATTATTTTTTATATCAGCACGAGCATTTGAGATTAGGTCAGTGCCTTGGTCTACATTGTTAGTTGATGCTGGTGTTAAACTTGGAAAGTTTGGCATTGTCTATCTCCTTATGGTGTTGTTTGTCCATTGTCATCAAAAAAGTCTGTATCACCATCAGTGCCATCCATGTGTGCTAATAACAATGTGTTTGCATCATTTTCAAATGCTGTTGCGTCTGGTGTGAATGACGTTGTATATCTTGCTGTGTCACTGAAACGATATTCATCAATCCAACCTTCAAATTTGTCACTTGTGCCACCTGCACTAAATCCGCCCCATCTAAGAGTTTTGTCTGGATCGTTGATTGTAGAACTCCAACTTGCTGTGCCTACACTTGATCCATCCACATACCAAGTAATTGTGCCACTGTTGTTTACAAGTGCATAGTGATACCATTGTCCTGTTGAGAATGTTGTGTTGATAGTTCTGGTTGTGCCTCCGTCATTAAAGGCCGCTCTGACATTTCCTACACTTGGTGTATAGATGTTAAAACTACCTGATGAGTAACCACCTCTGTTGTGGTGTATGTATTGATCAGCATCACTCTTGTTGTAGTATATCCAAAATTCTTTGGTCCAGTCGCCACTTACTGCAAAGGCATTAACTGCTCCAGTTTGTAACCAACCAGCGGGTGAAGGAAATACTGCACTTGTTCCACCAAATTTACTTTGTGCGTTGTCTATTTGTGCATTGTCGTCTGCAATGATACCAACAGCACTTCTGCCTGTGCCATTGTCATCTAAGAATACAGTTGAACCATCTGTTCCATCTGTGTGAAGTAACAACAATGTGTTTGCATCATTCACAAAAGGTTCTGTTGATGGTGTGAAACCTGAAGTGTATCTAACAATATCTGAAACACGAAATTCATCCATATAATAATCAGTAGAAACTGTTCCCAATTGTGGTCCCAATATTTTTAATACTACCTGCTGTGTTGTTCCTGAATGATCCGCAATCGTATCAGTTTGTGCCACACCATCAATATACATAATGTGTCCAGTGCCGCCATAATCTCTTGTTATCGCACAATGATGCCAAGTATTTGCACTAATGGTGCTATTGCTTTTAATTCTGTAACTTTCACTGAAACTACTGCTTGGTGGTTGAAAGAAACTTACATACCCTCCTGCGTCAGTAACGAATTCGCAATTGGTTCTTCCACTTGCTCCTGCTGAATATTGCCCAAAAAATCCACGCCGTTCAGTTAGGTTTGGCAATCTAAACCAAAATTCTACCGTATAATCTGCTTGTCCTGGTAACACAATACTTCCAGCATCTAAGTTGTCAGTAGTGGCACCCGCAGAAACACTTGCACCACTAAATTTTGATTGTGCTGTGTCTATTTGTGCGTTGCCACTGGCAGTTATAGTTACAGCGGTTCTTTGTCCAACCGCAATTACTTGACTCTTTGCTAAAAATGTTATTCTTGCCGCGCCTAAAGGCATATTGTTCTCCTTATGCTTGGAAGTCTGTTGCTATTGATGCCAAATAGTTTCCACCATCAAAAATGATAGAAACAACACTGTCATTTGTCAGCGTTTTATTGCCACCTGCGAACAAATATTCATTGCCTGCTGATGAAGTTGAACCTGTTACTGACCCAGTGCCACTTACAAGAAGTGTAATTGTATGTCCTGGTTCTGCATCTGCAAATTCAGACAGTGTAAGTCCTGAAGTGATTGTTAGTGTTTGCACATTGCCGTTTGATACTGTAAGTGTTGGTGTATCAGTTGTGCCTAAATCATAAATTGTTTCTTTGTAGTCTTTTAATTCAACTGCTGAAATAACATTGTCTTGTCCATCAAGTTCGCCACCAAGTTGTGGAGTTGTATCTTCTACAACATTTGAAATACCACCTGCCGCGGCCGCTTCTAAACTGATCTTGCCAGTTGCGTTGTCATAGGTTAAAACATAGTTGTCTTGTCCAGCACCAATTGTTTGATCTCCATCAAGTGTCATTGTGCCTAACACAACATCGCCTGTGCCATTTGGTGTTAGTGTAATGCTACCATTCACAGTGCTTGTGGTAATGCTTGAACTTTGAACATCCAAGTTGCCACCAAGTTGTGGAGTTGCGTCTTCAACTACATTTGAAATACCTACTGAGTCTGTTGCGTCAATAGTAATGTTGGCATTACCTGCTGAATCTTCTGTAACAGAAGTTGTTACATTGGTTCCACCAATAACTGTAAGCACACCATTTGATTGTGCTTCACCTACAGTTACTGAACCTGTGTCAGCGTCGATTTGTAATGCTTGAATTTTGTTTTGTAAGACATCAATAAAGTTGTTGTCTAATTCTGCGAAAGTTAAGGCACTACCCTTTGTGGTTGCCCCAGTTGCACTTTCCTGTCTTAAGGTAATCGCCATGAAACTCTCCTATGGTTTTGTTTGCGTATATCTTTATTTATGATATTTGTAGTAATTGGTTTTGTTTTTAAGGGTTTTTCGAGCATTTTGCAGTGTGCTTCGCTTTTGCACTATGATTAAAGGTGCGTGTTTGAAGGTGTAGTTCAAAGGCAAAGGTGGTTCTACTGTTTCAGGGTGCATAAACAGTAGTTCTATGTCTAATTTTTTATATTTTCTGCTTTTGCGGTTTACAAGTTTTTCAAGATTATCATAATCTATATCATAACCACTAATAACTGCCGCTTCTATGCCCAAAGGACCTAACAATTGACAGGTTGTGTCCAGTGTTTTATCATAATCTTCAGTTATAATGATTTGTATGTCTTTCAAATAGCGTTTAAGGAATGGACAGATAGCAAAACCACCAATTTTCTTCCTTGGTCGTGCTATAACTTTCACAAGATATTCGTAAATTTTATCTTGTAACTTCTCGCCACTTAACATTTTCGCCATAATCCACCTTTTCTACACCTTGAGGGCAACAAATAACAAATTCTTTACCTGTTTTCCATACTGTTTCCCAATTTTGTCTCCATCTATTGTGAAGATTGTTTGGTCTTTGATGTCTTTCGATATATTTGTCTACTTTTGAGTCAGTTACGTTGCTCCATAATGCATCGCAACCCCAAATTTCTATGGTTTCATATTTTGTTGTGGCAAAATAGGCCGCTGTGGCGGCACTGTTCATAAGAACTTTATCATACACTGCTAAAACAGGTATGTTCCAACCCCAACTGTCTGCAAGTTGTTTTAATTGTGGCGTGGTCCATATAGTTCCAAGTAATTCTATTTTTTCTGTTGGTATCTTATGTTGGTTTAGATAGTCCATGCATCTCCTATCAACGATTGAAATATAATCTCGCCAAAAGGGTGGATTAGGCAAGTCGGGATAATTGCACATACACACTGCACCATCATGATATTGTATGCCAACGTGTCTATACAAATCCCTGCTTGGACCGTTGCCTATAAGTTTCATTTTTGTTATTTTTTGGTATGTCATTTTCGCCAAGGTAAAAACATATCTCTGTATTCAGTTGAATGGCCCATAAACAACAAACAAATATACAGTATAGGCCAACCCCATCCTGTAATATATCCTGTTAAATGTGCAATCAATAATATTGCACCTACAAGACTTGTTGTTGGCAATAGATAACGGTCGTTACGATCTGGTAGTTTCATTTGGTTCCTCCTGTAAATTTGTTTGTTTCATTGCCCCAAACTGCCCAACCTGGTGTTGCAGTTCTGGCAAACATTTCTAATCTCGGTCTATCACCCACAAGTTTAACAATGTCATCTCTGACCCTATCTGGTTTGCGTGAGTGTTCTCTGCGTGGTTCATATATGATTTGTGCAACACTTTTACTTGCTCTTGGCAACACTTTACCTCTACGGCAAAGCAAACAAAGTTCTGCATTTGATTTGGTCCAATTGCCTACGCCTCGCCAAGGTGTGCCATCTTTGTTGCACTTTACCCAAGTAAACGCCATAGTCTTGTATTCAAAACCCCAAGCATTTACCACTTGAAATGATTGTTCTAAATAGGGCATAGTGGTCCATAGAAACAGCATAGAATCATCAGCAACCCAATCTTTTACAGGTATAGCACATATTTCTTCCACTGTCATAGTTGGATATTTGTCTGTTACACCACCACCAAATAGGGTGCCTGTTTTACGCTTGGCATAGTGCCAAGGAGGATCTGCATATATTATTTCATATTTCATTTGGTTCCTCCTCTAAATCTGTTAGTGTCATTTCTAATTTAATAATTCTTAATTCAAGTTCATCTATTCTTTCACTTGCTTTATTGATAGCACTCATAAATTGTTTTTCATTGTGTAGCAAT
>Ga0208898_1000673_pt1 | contig 25483 bp, 21 predicted proteins | sample VirMetDEL_Mar_4_FD_184513 | JGI IMG/M metagenome (GOLD analysis project Ga0208898, IMG submission 184513) | Aqueous microbial communities from the Delaware River and Bay under freshwater to marine salinity gradient to study organic matter... | ecosystem: Environmental > Aquatic > Marine >...
GTTATCAGGACGAGTTAGTCAAGTTAGTCTACGAAGCCTTTGAAGGGCTTAAAATTTTTGTGATGAACGTTGAGGCGTTTTCTACCCCAAGGGGTACGCGAGCCGCGTATGAATTCTGCAAAAAGAATCCTGATAATTTAGTAATTGTTGATGAATCGACGACGATTAAGAACAGAAAAGCACAGCGGACCGCGAACATTGTAGAACTGTTGAAGGTCAGCAAGTACCGTCGCATCCTCACAGGTTCGCCCATCACAAAGTCCCCGATGGATTTGTTTAGCCAGTGCGCGTTTCTGTCCCCCAAGGCGCTTGGTATCAACTCGTACTATGGCTACCAGAATCGTTACGCCGTTGTGCAGAAGCGCACGATGGGTCACAAGAGCTTTAATGAGATTACCGGCTACCGTCGTCTGGATGAGCTAAATGAAAAACTCGATAAGTTCAGCAACCGCGTACTCAAGTCCGACTGTCTGGATTTGCCAGATAAAGTCTACATGCGGCGCAACGTCAGCCTGACCGATGAGCAAGCCAAAGCCTACAAACAAATGCAGAAACTTGCTCTGGCAAAGCTAGAGTCCGGAGAGTTATCCACAACTGCGTCGGTATTAACCCAAATTATGCGATTACAGCAAATTTGTTGTGGACATCTTCCTGACGATGCCGGTGATTTGCACACTTTAAAAAGCAATCGTTTGTCAGAACTGCTTGATATTATTGAAGAAACTTCGGGCAAGATCATTATCTGGGCAACCTTTACGCATGATCTAAAAATTATTCATTCAGAGCTAACCAAGAAATATGGCGAAGGCTCGTCCCGTATCTACTTTGGCGAGACGCCGCAAGATGAACGGCAGGAGATTGTTGAAACGTTCCAAGATCCTAACAGCGAGCTACGGTTCTTTGTTGGTCAGCCCCGCACAGGGGGCTACGGGATTACCCTGACCGAAGCAGGCACTATGATCTACTACAATAACGGTTATGACTTAGAGATACGCTTGCAATCAGAAGATCGCGCCCACCGGATTGGGCAAGGAAAAAACGTCACTTACATTGATATCGTCACGCCGCATACCGTGGATGAGAAAATACTCAGTGCGCTACGCGACAAGATTGATATTGCAGGTCAAGTGCTTGGGGAAGAAACCAAGACTTGGTTATTATGACGGTTGACCGATCAACCTAAAATTAAATAAAGGCGCGATACCCTGTGTTGTAACAGGGTTTTGCATTTGCGGTGGTGGGTACATCATAGCGTTTTGCATCATGGGATTCATTCCCATCGTAGGCTGTACCATACCGCCATCCGCAAACATTGTAGGCTGAAAAGCAAATCCACCTAAGCCCCCGCCGGGACCTGTGTCGCCCATAAACATGCTCATCGCAGTAGAAGCCCCTTGTTGCCTAGCTTTGTGGCGCCTTGCGGCATCGTTTGCATATCTCTGAGCTTGAGTATGATATTTGTCGTATTCAGCTTGAAATTTTTTGATGTCGTCTTCCGTGAAAGGAAGCTCTTTATCTCGCGGGCCTTTGTTCCATTCGGCAATTTGTGAATTGTAATCTTTTGCTTGTTCAGAATACTTATCTAACCGCTTGTTTCGTTTAGCTAACTCACGTCTCAACGCAGAATATTGACGGACCCGAGGAGTAATGCTCGGGGAAGCATTGCTCCTTTCAAAGCGGTCATATATCCGGTTAAAAACACTAGGCATTAGACTCTCCGTCGCATGAGGGTTGCGATGCCCGAATTAGGGACCGCCCCACCCTCGGCAAAGTTCATTTTGAACTGAAGGGCTCTTTCTAAATCCATTGGGTTGATACTTAGTTGACCATAAGGACCCTCTGGAGATCCAAAGTTGATTCCGCCTGTTGAAACATTAACGCCGGGAGCAATATCCAATCCAGCTCTAGCCTGATTGTAAACATCCGCAACAGTTGTAAGCGCATTACCCATAAAATCTTTTGGAGATTGAGCCGAATTGAAGTTTACATTATTAAGGCCAAAGTCTTGTTGAGGACTCGCTATAGAAGTTCCGCCAAGTCCGCCAAGGCCCCCGATTGCATTCTGTATCTCAGCTTGAAAACCTCCGCCAATACCTGTCAATTGAGAAGGGTTAAGGCTTGCTGACATCGGAGAGGCTTCAGCCAAAGCTTTTTGTGTTTCATAAGGATTGGTTACTTGGCCAAGTTGCATGGCGCGTTGTTCAAAAGCTGTTTTAGCGGCTTCTTGTATCGCATCCATCTTGTCTTTTGGCTGATTAAAGTTATAAGTGTTTGCCGGACGGCTTTCAGTACTGTTTTCACCGGCGAAACCGCCACCGCCGCCACCACCGCCGCCACCGCCGAAACAGTGCATTGAGGTTTCAGGGTCAAAGCCAATCTGGCGTTGTTTTACGATGCCATCTTCAAACATAATTCATCTCGTCTCTTTGCTATGCGTCCCAAGCGGTCTTTTGCATACCGGAAAAAATGACATTCGCCTTTGACTGTCCCATATTGGGCCTGCAAAGTCTTGCCTGCATCCTTTACACATTGTCTCACATTTTTAAACGCAATAAAGTCAATGGCGTATAAACGGCCATCCTCCGGTCCGGTTTGCCAATCGCTTGGTTGCAACTTATCTGTTTTTGTCAGATACCCAAGCTCTGTACATTCCGTTAAAAACGTGTAGGTAAAAAAGCCTATTGGCTCCTCACCATCGTAGAAAAACTGAATCCTGTTGTTTTCAATGGCAGGAGTTATCCAGTCTTCCAGATCAGAAATAAACCACGGGCGATGGAAGTCGGACCTCATCATCAAGCTAACTGCCAGTCCGAGTTCGTTCATGAGAACAAGCTTCCTATGCCGCCGGCCGCTCCCAAGATCGGATCGTTAGGGAACATTGCCGCTAACTGCTGACGTTGCTGTGGATTTGCCGCGCCTTGTGGTGGTGCGGGTTGTGGTGCGGGGGCCTGTGCAACAGGAGCGGGAGCAGGAGCCGCGGGCCGTGGTTGAATCACCGTCGGCTGTGAGCGAGCAAACCGCTGTGCCATCAGGTTCTGCTGTGGTGCTTGCGGAGTTACAGAAGCCCCGAAATTGTCTAAGTCTGGCTCTTCAGCCTCTTCTATAACCGCTCTTTCAGCATAAGGAAGTCTTCGGCCAGCTTGAGAAATAGTTCCGCTGATTGCGCTTTCTATTGCTTTAAAGGTGTTTTTAGCATCTTTCGCATCTTTAATTTCTCGCATCATTAACGCCATTAATCGTGGATTTTGCATCATCTCGACCATGAAGTTAACTTTAGCCGTTTCTGGCGCGCGCAAAAGCATGTTGACTACGATATCGGAGCCACTTTCCGCCGCAATAATTCCACCGCCAATTCCACTGGGCGGCGTTATGCCAATTTTTTTCAGCATCCCTTCTAAGGTGTTTTGTACTTGTAAACCAAAAGTGGCGCCAAGAATCTTAGTCATCATCATCTTGGACGCTGTTGGATTTTTAAACAATATTTTTTCTTGCTGACCTGTAGCAAAAGCCGCTTCAACGTCAATCATTTCTGCTAAGTTTTTCTTAATTAGACCAACTTCATCTTCACCAATTAGTTTATTACTTTTCATCCAGTCTATGATGGTAAAGTCTTTGCCCTCTTTAGACGCCGCAAACTTCAATGGTTGAAATAGAAAATCAGACATTTTTTTGGGGCTAAAGCTGAAACCTGTTCCACCCGATTGCGTAATCGCGACATCAAAAATAGATCCTCGTAAGGCTTTAAAGACATCCGATTTAAATTCTTCCAAGCCTTCTTTTCCAAACGGTTGGTTTGTTTTCGGATTGATCGAGTTTGCATCCATGCCGTCAATTAAACGTCTTAACTCATTAAGCCCCGTGCTTGGATTTTTACCCGTCAATATTCTAGAAACGCCTAAACTGGCTTTTTCTCCCCCAAGAAACCCTTCTAATACGGAACGAGTTAACAGTTCCTCATCAGTTGCTTCTCGGAACAACGTAGAGTTTGCTAATCGTTGAGCACTTTCTACTGTAGACAGGTCTTGAGCCAAGCTGGGGAAAATGCTCATTAACCGTTGCACTTCAGGATTGTTCCGGTAGTCCTCTAGTTTTTTGGGATCAACTACATAAGTGATATCCCCTGTTTCTTTGTCTACGCGCTTGCTAAGAATTTTCTTTTGAGCGTCATTAACCAGTTTAAACATTAGATCTGGAATATCTTCGCCGGCTTTCAAATCCTCTATAAAAGTAGGAAATTCAGTCTTATCTAACTGATATGAAGGTGCATCTACGGATCCCCCTGCTTGAGCTTTCATAAAAGCAGGTACGTTTAAAATCTGTTCAACGCGATTTACCAGAGGGTTATCGCCTCCTTGGAAAAGGCGATGAGCAAACACTGACGGATCCATTCTTAAATCGCGGGTTTCCGAGCTATACTTTTGCATTTCGCCTAATATGCCTTGATTCCAAACAGCGTTCCGCGCTTTCGTATATTCTCTAGCGGAGTTGTATGCCTTAATGGCCTTTTCTCCGGTTCCGGCCGGGAGTTGATCCAATGGAGTTCCCACAAGATCTTGTAAAATTGCGGCCGCATACCTGTCTAAACGTTTAGCCAAGCTGTTCTTTCCCGCCGCTCGTGCTTCTGCCGCTCGATCTAAAATAGCACTTCGGTATTCATACATTTTTTCAAACGTAAACGGAGGAGGATTTAACGGATCAGAAGCCGGAGCAGTTGTTCCCGCAGTTGTTCCCGCAGTCGTTGAAGCGGCAGTTGTTCCTTGAGCCGCGGTAGGTGGAGTAAATACAAAGTCTCCCCCCTGCGACATGCGAACGCGAGTCATCGCAATCGCTTCCTGAACATTGTTTGGACCCGCTAAGGGTACGGTATCTGATGTCGCCCCTGCACGGTAGGCATCCGGCCCAACCCCGTTAATAATTGTGGCCGTATACGGGGTTACTCTATCTGTCGGATCTAGCCGTAGTTCAACCTTATTACCGTTGGAATCGACAACTGTCGTAACAAACCCTTTTTCTTCCCCGCGTCTTTGAAAAACACGGAAGCCCGACGGAGCATCGCCTCTGTCTGGCATCATGTTCAAGGCAGGTTGGTAAATAGACGTCTTTTCTTTTCCTAAACCAGAAAGCGCCGTATCCGCGGCTCCTCCGGCAGTTGAGTCAGCGGCTCCTGCGCCTGCGCCTGCTCCCCTTCCATAGAAAGTACGCATTTCTTCCAGTTCGAGCATGGCATCGCCAAGGGCTCTGTTAAAATCAGCCTCGGCTGTTTTTGACGCAAATTTAATACCCCCATCATCCATTCTTACGTCAAAGATCCTAAGCATGTTTGGAACATCAACTTCTGATCCATCTACTGCAAAAAATCGTTCAACGCTAAAGTCAGGGATTTGTTGCCAAAGCTGTCTTTCTCGGCCTTTAGAAATAGCAAGCTGATTCATCAATACTTCGTAGACTCTATCTGAAAAAAGATTCCTTTGGCTTTCTCCGAGATTTTCACCTGTTCCGTATACACGTTTAAAAGCTTCTGCAAGACGGGTTAATGAAAGCGTTGTTTCATCAAGAATGTTTTGTTCAAACAACTTTCGTTGAATTAAAGCCGCCATCGCTAAATCTTCAGGTTTTCCGGACTTGTTCAACATCAACAATGCAGATTTAGCGGCTTGAATAAAGCTTTCTCGACCTTTATCGCTGGACAGAGCTAATTCGTCACTGCTTCGTTTTAACTCATTTTCCATTACGCTTAACGCTTTTGCTCCGGGAACTCCGGCCGCTTGAGCCAAACTGGCCGTAGTTAACTGAGCAGACCCTTCTCCCGCAACTTGGAATTTTGGATCATTTGCCGCTTTTTCTAAAAGACGAATAAACCCGGTCATCGGGTCAATTTCTTCATACCCTTGTTCACGGAACGCCCGCATTTGTTCAACTAAATCTGGGGCAGTTTCTGGTAAAATCTTGAGATCCCCATCCGCATTAATCATCATTGGGCCTACGGGTCTTTCGGCTTGCGGATCCGTAAAGGCCATTTCCATTACAGAATAAACTCTTCGGCCAGCATCCTGTTTCATGGATTGCTCAAAAAGACCCTGAGATTCCCCTGTGTAATATTTTTTGGCTAAGTTATAGACGTTCTTAATCGCATCTGGTCCCCACTGCACAATTGGCTTTGCGGCAAGGGGAACTAACGCCGCTCCCGTTATTTCGCTCAAAAAACGAAATCCGTTACTTCCGGGGAACGCCGTTTCAGATCCATAAGCACCAAGTCCAGCACCGCCTATGGCTAAAGTCTCAAACCCGAGAAAGACTCCGGGGTGGTTCCGCGCATTTATCATGCTACGTTCAATCCCTTCGCCTGCGGCTGAAATCATTCTAACGCCAACAGGTCCCTTAGTTGGGTCAAACAATTTTCCACTAGGATTAAATCGTGTAACCCCCAAAGGAATACCTTCTCCTTGTCTAGAAAACATTACTCCCGGAGGATTTCTTTGTAATTCTACCGCTCGTTGCATTTGTTTTACGGTGAGACCCGCTTCTTTCGCGGCGGCTTCAATGGCGTCGTCAGCAATATTGGCAAATCGTTCGCCTTGAGCAACTTGTTTAAAATTGGTCAAGAAATTAACGGCACCGGTGCCTTGCATAGCCTTAACCGGCCAAAGCATGGGAGTTGCAAGACTGCTTACACCAAAAGTCAAAGTTTCCCCTAAATTGTTACTAGCCTTTAGTGTAGGGACCACAGGAGCTTTAGGACCGATTAACGCTTCTCCGGCTTCTCTTCCTGCAAAATATCCTGCAATTCCTCCCGCCGTTGCGCCTCCTAGATATATGGCCGTTCCAAGGTAAGGGGAAACCGGCATTAAAGGCGCGGCCCACGGTGTTACTGCTTTTATACCTGTCGTAACTCCAAGCGTTACCCCCGTAGCAGGCCCTATCTCGTTTTTAGCCCCGTGCCACAGGGCATCTAAATTGTAAGAAGGGTCTGGGTCCGCCTCGTTCTTCCAGTATTTCCCGAAATCTTGCACGTTACTAAAAAGAGACAGCATAGCTTCGTCTTTTAATCCCCGTTTTTCTGGGGCAACGTTTTCATATTGTGGAAACAAATCAAATAACGGGGCAGTTCCGTCTTTTAACGTTTCATAAGAAAAAAGACCGGGCTGGTAGTTTTGAGTAGCGGTATCAACTACCCCCGTTGTTATATTATGAACTCCGATTTCTTTAACTAGGGTGTTAAAATTTTCCGCAGTGAATTCAACATCATATAAGGGCCTATCCACGTTTGGAACGGGATAACTTGACCCTCCAACAGTAATTGAAGGTGGAGCGGCGGATTGAGCGGTTGGAGTTTGCTGTGCCATGTTCTACCTTCCCTTATTGTGGTGATGCCGTAGGACTACGAAGAGTTGAGTATTGTTGGATCAGGTTTCTAGCATCACTTCTGGACAGCGGCTGTTCGCTTGATCCAGTAGCACCTCTAGCCAAATGTGCCCTATACGAATCTTCAAACGCCGTTAATTCTGCGATTAAATCAGTTACTTTTTTCATATTTGCCCGGTACTTAGTAACTTGCGCTTCGGTATATCCTGTTGGATCCCCGCCGTACTCAGGAACAATACCCGCTCCCATATTCCAAGCTCGACCCAACTGTTTTCTGGTCGTAGTGATTGTACCAAGAGCTTTTTCATCACTCTTAAACATGCCCGGAGTAAATCCTTCAATTTCCTGATTAATTGCGTCTTGAACAGATTTGAGCATCCTGTCATCAACGCCAATGTTAGTAATCAGCATCATGACTTCGTTACGCAATGCAATCAGGTCGCGCTCTGCTTGCACAAGTTCCGCGCCTTGCTCAGACATTGGAGCCCCGCCAAGTTCGCGAGTATTTTCTGAAAAATAATTACTGACACGTTGAGCAATTTCACCAATACCGGTTGCTCTTTCATAACGAATAGATGGGTTAAACAAAGTAGTTGGTAAACGTCTCCAGTTTGGCGCGTCTAAATCAATAGAACCGTTTGCGCTTTTAAGAGAGGTATAGAAAGAAGGCGTGTTTAAAGGAATCGCTAGTTCATTAGGAGCGGCACCTTCCGCCGCAACTGGGTTAAGCGCACCAACCATCGCCGTGCCCGTCATATTTGGAACTGCAAGATTCAAGGATTGACGGGATCTGATCGCGTCAACAACTTCTTGTGGGAAGTTCATGCCTTGGATAACGACATTTCGGCCAAGCTCAGAATTCCAGCCCGTTGTTGGTTGTGCGGCCTTACTAATTGCCATGTTGAGCTTCAGCGTTAAGCCTTCATCCAGAGTGCCGTCAGCATATTGACGTAGTTTTTCTGGATCTCCAAGAAGATCAATAAGCCGAGATTCAAACCCACGACCGAATGTTGCTCCGGGGCTATTATCCGCTTCGCCTGTGCCAACAAGTCCGTCAGAAAGGGCTTGTTTGATTTGTTTTTGAGCATCAGGAGCATTAGCAATAATTGTGCGTATTTCTCCAGTTTCCGGATGATAGAAATTTCGGGTAACCACCGTTTGAGGAGTAGCTTCATCCCCCTCCAATATAGAGCCGGTACTAATATGCGCTTGAATTGTAGCTCTATCCGCCGGATTATTCCTATCAAATGTCTGACGTTTTGTTGGGTCGTCTGGATCAACCAAAGTGATTAAATCCATAGATGTAGCCCCTTCTGTCCCGGACACTACATAACCGCCTTGCCGTAAGAAGTCTGCCATAGACCGCTCTTCTGGGTCGTTTAGATCTAACGTCTTACGATTATTTGGATTAGATGGATCCACAAATGTTTTAAGGTCTTGTGTAAGATCTGGTTCTTTACCTTGTTCAACCCATCCCAACGTTTTGAGAGTTTTAAGTTGTTCAATATCGTCTGGGTTTTTAAGATCCAACATCTTTGTATTTTTTGGATTAGCTGGATCAACGAACGTTTTCATGTCTGGACTAATGTCCGGAGCTTTACCCTGTAAAACGTATCCTCTATTTTGAGTAAGATCTCGGTACCTAGCATAGTCTGCCGGAATTAATGGATCCAGCATGACTGTCTTTTTCGGATCTGTCGGATCTACTAAGACTACTGGATCAGATAGCTTTGAATTAACCGCGTCACTGGCTTTAACATAACGAGATTCCTGCAACTGTTTAAACATGTCGTACTGTTGAGGAAGGGCTAAATTTAGCGTTCTACGATCAAACGGGTTTGTAGGATTAATCATAGTGACTAGATCTGCGCTTCTAGTCATTGGAGCATTTCCAGCCTCAACAAACCCTTGATCTTGGGTTAATTCTTTAATTCGTTGTGCTTGTGTAGGGTCCGACGGGTTTAAGGTTATTGCAGTAGACATCGGATTTGACGCATTTCGGTCTACTAAAGTGACTAATGAAGGTTTAGCCGGAGTTTTTTCTTCACCAACTTTAAATGGGCTTCCGTCTGGATATCGCGCTTTAGCCGCGGCCATTTCTTGACGTCCGCTAAAACTTTTCATGTTAAACGGACCGTAAGTTGTATCGCCTACTTTCCAAACATAGCCTAAATAATCATCGCCTTGCTTTAACAACGCTTCTCGATAATCCGCCGCCGCTTTCTGTTTCGCGGCCAAAGACGTTTCTGCCGACTGCAATGCCGCCAGATCAACTTTCTGTTGCTGTTCGTTTTGTGCCGCGGTCCGCGCTCCGATTTTCGGGAACAACTGGGTTTCTACCGTCGCCTCTGCCAAACGCTCGGCAGGGGACATGCCCGGACGTGATCCAGCCGTACCGAATGCAAGCGCAGTGTTTGCAATGTCAAACAGTATTTGCGCTCGTGTCATTTTTCGCTGTTGTTCCGGATCCCCCAAAATGCCGCGATAAGTGTTCCGTCGGTCTTGGAATTCTTCTTGCAAAGTCGGTACTTCTGGCATCAAAAATTGTGCGGCAGTTGGTTGTTGAGCAGATTGATTCCGCATCGCTTGAAGTCCTCTCGCAGTTCCGCGAAGAGCCGCCGATTGGTATTGATCTTGCGTTAATCCGGAAGACAACAACTCGTCATAAGAAGGAAAAGGAAAGGGTAACGATCCAATACCATTATTGACGGCCATATTAGCCTCCCATCATTGACATAATCCCGCCGGCCATATCGCCTTGTACGGGTTCTTGCATCTCTTGCTGTGCTAAAAAGCCGATGCCTTGATCCATGTTTTGATCGATTTCTTCAGGAGACATCTCATTCATTGCCATTACAGGCTGAAGAAGTACCAAAACTGAATCCGGGGTGCGTGCGGCGTCTTCTTCGCCTACAACCATCGCAAGTTCTGCACGGCGATCTGACATCGTAGCCTGATCCCCGCGAACAGCATCCATCATTGATTCAGGGGAATCAGAATTTTCAATATCACCAAGTGACTGAGAGGCTTCTTCCAAAGAACCTTGAACAAAAGCCATCCCCTCTGGATCCAACCCTTCGCCCATCGTCATTGCAAGGTTTTCTGGGTTAACTTCTAGCCCCTCTGAACTCATCTCATCCATTGCACCCGGCGCCATCATTGTGTCTTGTGCCATCATTGCGTCCATTGGTTCACCGCCTTCTGCCATACCTGTAGCATCTGTAAACATTGTTTCTTCTTGCGGAATAACTTCGCCAAGGTCCGTGGTTGACGTTCCGCCATACCCGCCCGCTGTTGGGGTAGATTGTGCCATTGCGTAGTAATCACCGCCTGCGATTTGACCTAGCGCGTCTTTAACGCCTTCGCCAATACCCATCAAATCACTAGCGTATCCGATTAAACCGCCGTCCGCATACTTCTGAACCACTCCGCCTTTGGCAAACATTTGACGATTACCAACCGCACCAAGATTGTTCATCTGAGTTGATTGAGCCGGTTGAGCCGGTTGAGCTTGTTGCACTAGAGTACCGAGCGGTCCTTGCATTTGAGCTTGGTGTTGCATCGTAGGAAATACGCCGCCCATACCTCCGGGAGGAACTGGTAAAGGACCTGTACCGCCCATGCCGGGATAGCCGCCCATACCTCCGGGAGGAACTGGTAAAGGACCTGTACCGCCCATGCCGGGATAGCCGCCTCCTAAACGTCCGCCGGGAAAACCTTGGGGTATAGAGGGGAAACTTCCGCTGGGGAAACGTCCACGTCCGCCAAAGAAACGTCGGTTAATACCTCCCGGAGGTATGCCCGGATTAACCATTGGAGGGCGTGGCATACCGCCCGGAGACCCGCCGCCCGGAGGCATACCGGGGTTAATCACAGGAGGGCGTGGCATACCGCCCGGGGATCCGCCGCCCGGAGGCATAGGAAAACGTGGTCTTGGTCTAGGCATACCGCCAGAAAATCCCGGTAAGCTAGAAATAAGGTCTGCGGGATTGGAACCGCCAAGTAATAAATTTAAATTTCGTCTTCCCGGAAAAGCCATTAGAACAACCCTGCCTCTTTAGCACCCGCCGCGGCACTCAGCCCTCCAATACCTAATCCTAAATATGTTTGGAAAGGTGAGGCTTGTGGCGCAGTCGTTGAAGTTAACGACATCTGTGAAGACGGCGCTCCTTTATAAATATCTGACAAAAATGCAAGATTCTGATAAGGCTGATACAAGCTTTGTAGATCACTCATGCGCTCTGCTTCAAGAACTGCCTGATCCTGCGCTTGCTGAGCTTTACCGGCATCGTATAAATATTGAGTTTCTCTTTGACCAAGCTGTTGAAGCAACTCGCCAAGACCGGCCTGCTGTAAAGCCAAGGTGCCCAGTGCTTGTCCCCCTTGTAAGCTACGGTCCATCATTCCAGAAGCCGCTTGTTGCGCGTTCATATACGCATCCGCTTGCGCCTTAGCTAAAGCACCTACGCGGTCACGGTCAATTTCATTCTGCAATAAAGCCGCCCGAGATCCACCGAAAGCGCCTTGACCAATAGATTGTCCGGTTTGTTGAGCCTGCTGAATGTCATAAGCTCTGTTAATCTCAGACCCAACAGCATCCATATAGGGTGTCATATACTGTTGTGTTAATTCTGTAAGCTGACTTGGGTCTACTCCAGACGTTAAAGCGCCATAAGAAGCCGCTGAAGCAACATCAGCATCCGTCATGTACGGCTCATACGCTCCAATCCCTTGCTCCGCCAATTCCAAAGCCCGAGTCTGTAGCGGATCCATCCCAGCAATTTGATAAATAGGAAGCTCGTCCGCTAAATCTTTTTGCGATAATGCTTGCGCTTCTTTTAAAAGCGCTAGCTTATAGGCTTCAATTTTAGGATCTTCTTTGACAATCTGTATGGTCGTATCTTTAGCCATTACGCCATTCTCCGTCCTTTGGTTTCAAGCCCTCGCATCATCGAGTACATGTTCTGAATGCCGTTGTTTAGACTTCCGTTACCAAGGCCCCGGACCGCATCTTTTGTCATTACAAACTCACCGGGCATTAGCAATGCGCGTACACTATCGCGGTTAGGGGTGCCCTCATTAGGCATAATCCCGCCATTTCTGCGGGGATAAACCTGACCGCCGGCGGCGGCGCGGAAGATACCATCGGTTCTTCCTCGGGTTCCACCACCGTAGCCGCCTAGCTGACGACTAGACTCAACTAAGAAGTTTCTGTCAGAGGCCAGTTTTGGATCTAACCCAATAACTTGTCCTGTTACAGGATCAATTCCGCTGATGAGGTAATCATCCGGATTCTGAGCAATTAAATCTTCACCAGATAGTTCAAAATCCTCAGCCCCCTCGGGCTCTTCCTCTGGAGGAGTGTCAAAGAACCCAAGGGCCGCGGCCCCCGCTGTTCCTGCCGCGGCTAACGGTCCGTAGCTTGCAATTAAGCCGGGTCCCATGCTTGAAGCAGTTACCTTACTCATTGCTGTTTTCGCAATATTCTCTGCAACTGCCGGAGTAGAACCGTTCGATATTGCTGTTTGATACGCCTTATTGTAGGTACTTGCTTGTTGCGCGGCCACCTGCTCTGCCGTTGGTCCAGAAGGAAGGAACGCTTCGCTAATATTACCTTCGGAAAGGTTTTGTAAAAACCCTTTGGGTTCATAGGCGCTCTGAGTAACAACGTCTCCCGCAGGGGGTGTCAAAGTGTTTTGCGTAACAACGTCTGTCGTAGGGGTTGTCAACGGATTAGTAGGGGTTGTCAAAGTGTTTGCTGAACCAGACATTGCGGAATCATATAATTGAGCGTCGCTCACCGAACTCGTAGGAGTAGTCAACGCATCCGTAGATGGAGAAACCGGATATTGAGAGGCAGTCTGAACGTTCATTGCCGCTTCTCTCGCCGCTTCGGTAGTCAAGGGGCCAGTAGAGGGTGGTTCAATATAGGCCGTACCTCCTTCACTAGCAGGACCAGCCTTCATGTTAGACATAGAGAAGCCCGAGAAGTCTCCGGTTGCGGCTCTACCGAGGCTATCAAAACCTGCTTTAAGGTTTGCCGTATTTCCAGCATTTTTAACGCCTTCCATAAAGCCGCCACCGCCTAGTTTTGAGGTAACTCCTGCGCCAAGAGCCCCGATACCGCCGCTAATTAACGCGGACTTAAAGGCGTCTTTTATATTGCCGCCCTGTATTAAAGTGCTAATACCCGAGCCAAGAGCCGCACCATAAATTGGTCCGAACAGCGCTGTTCCTACAATTGGAAGAACAATCGGAGCAACTTTTTTGAGGACTTTGCCGACAGACTTGAACGCTTTTGAAACGCCTTTTCCGATATTAGAGACCGCCTTTCTTACCTGCTTTAAAGGGTTCCAAAATTCAGGCATTCCAGTCATCGGGTTTAATGAGTTTGCGTCAGACCCAACAACAAAGCGTTCTGGCTCTTCAATGCCCATTTCACGAAGATGGCTAAAGATAGATTCTTTAAGCTCTGGACTTTGATCAATTAACATTTTGGGAACAACCAGCTCGCCAGTTTCGGCGTGTACGATATGATCGTCGCCATAACGACCGTAAGAGGCCATTTTTCTAGCAATTGGTTTAAATTCAGCAATGCCTTGTGTGCCGAAAGTTTGCTCTGTTTCGGCTTCTTCTAAAGCATCAAGCTCTTCATCTGAAAAGATAAAATCTGCGATGCCCCCGGCAGGCATTAGCTCCTCTTGAAGTGCTGTTGCGGCCATTTTTTGCTCCATCGCCAGTTATACCGGCATCTTACCTTGGTTAAGTATACTTTGTTTAGTCTATTTCGTAAAAAAATGCTTTAAATTCAATTATCCAACCCGCCATATCTGGGCTTCTGCGTGAATCGTATCGAAAGCGTCTCCGGGATCTGCGTCAAGACCGAGGCCGTTAGTAGCTCTAGTTGTTTGAACAGTCATAACCATTTGAAGAGTGCTTTCTTCTTCTAGCGAAAAGAATCCACAGAAGTTTGAAGCGCACTGGTTTGGATATGTTGGGTTTGAATAACTAATCCCGCCTAATATTTCTGGGGTAGAAGTGGTTGCGTTATAGAGACTCTGCCTGAATCGTCCGCAATCATACCCACTGCCGTAGCCAATTGCGTAGTAGTCACCGGCAGGTAACGTAATATCTGTACCGGATACAGTGCAGTCGTCAATTGTATTGACAATTTCTGTCAGAGGTCGGGTGTTTAAAACGCCCAACGTAGCCGTGCCACCATTGACGTTAAACGCTGTTCTGTGTTGTACAGATAAACGGCTGTTGCCTAGAGGTGCCCAGATCTTATACCCCGCTATGGCTAAGTGGCCGCCATCATTCCAAACTTCATCTGTAGCCAGACCTGTCTTACTTGTTGGCAGTTGTGTTAACGCCATTGTAGTGTGTCTAGCATCTCCCGGATTTTGCATTTGCTCCAAATAAATAGAGAACTGACGAACCAGTTCGTCCATGTATTGTTTGTTGTACTCCTCCGGAGCAATCGGGAAGAACGGTAGTGTTAAACGACGGCTAGTCATTAGCGGCGCCCGTCCGGACGGACATCAATTCTTGGAGACCCTAGTCGCCATTGACATCCTAGTTGATTAGAAGACAGCCTCATTGCAAAAGATCGTCCGCGTAATCGAACAAACGTCTGTTCTGTAAATTGCTCTACAGGTACTGTTGCTGTTCTTGTAACGGTGCTATCTGTGGACTTAGTGTAATCGCCTCCGGGAAAATTTCGGACTTTTAGAGTAAAGTCTACCGCAGGTGATTCTGCGGAACTTCCGCTAAACTTAACATCCGGAATAAGGCGGCTGATAAACGAAAACTGATCTCCCTCGCCTAAATCTATTTGCGAAGACTCGATAAACGCTCCTAACGCTGATCCATCATCATTTAACCCTGACTCATGTGAGTACAAATAGTTTCCTGTGTTATCTGTTGATTGCGCGGCAACCGGGTATTGCGGTACGCCAAGATCAATCCAAGCAGTACGGTTAATTGATCCGTAATACCAGATGTTTTGAACATAATTAAAAACCACATAGCTGTCATTTTCTTCGGATTCAGCAGATGGGTAGAACCACCAGATTTCATTAAACGACGAGTTCACGCCGGCGCAAATCTTGTCCCGCTGTAAATAGTTAAGATTATCAAACACATAGGACTTAACAGAACAGGGGATAACCTGTACAGAACCTTGGAAAGTGTAGAAACTTTCATTGCCCATCCAAAACACTTGATCGCCTACTGCTACCGCAGATAATGGCGATATGATGGTCGTGTTGTTGGACACCTGAGTCTGGCCAAATACAAAGGGTTGACCCAAAAACTGCATCGTATGAAGAGATACATCAGTCCAAACCAAAATCTGCTGACGTGTTTCAATTGCAGTCACAATTTGAGAACCAGAACTGATCCGTAGATCCCCTGCAAAGTTATCCACAGTCGGATACCAAACGCCGGGATCTTCTACATCAGAAAAACGAATAAGAAGTGGATCTTGTGTCCCAAGGTTATCTCCTGAATCCGCCCCAAACGCAATGGTGATTCGGTTCTGGTTATGGACAATGACCTTGCGGCAAACTGTCGGAGTGTAACCATCCGATTGCTGGTTTCCAACACTCACAGCTCCTGTGGTTGCGGCGTCAACCGAAATATCGGTGATAGTCGAAAATTTGTATATTCCAACTACATACCCCGCATTTGGGCCTGCCAGAGTTTCTGTTTGCGCGTTACCGTTAACATCCGTCCCTGTAATAGTAAAAGTGACGCTTGTTTCATCCGATACCGAATTGATAACTACATACTGAGAAGGACTTAAAGTTACCGTACCCGAGGTCAGGGTTAATGACCCAGCCCCTCCGGGGGTCTGGCTTGCCGCAACACTTTCATCAACGCGACCTAGCTCTGTTAAGTCGATTGCGCGGCCAAACGGGTTAGTCGAGGCTTTTGCGCTAGTGTCCCAATAATAAATAGACGAATCATTAGGTACTAAAAGCAGATCTTCGCCAAAATTATCGTGTGTCCAGTAACGTAGTTTTGCGTTAACGGCTGTTAACGGCGTAGACGATCCCCACGCTCCGCGTGACCACGTTCCTGCTCCCCAGCCGTTACCGCCTACCGTGGTGTCCAATCCGGTGTTGATTTGATATTCGCCAACAATAGATGTCCCGCCGGTTCCTGTGTCAGAGGCTGTTGCCGCAACGCCGACATCAATTGTGTATGAGTTTCCGTCTGGAGCGACTGTAATAATTTGATGCTCTACATTCAGGACATCCGCTGTAATGTCTCCGCCAAGAGACACCGCACCAGAAAAAGTCACGAAATCGCCATTCACGGCGCCACAGCTTGTATGCAGTATGGTAAGGATGCTAGATCCAGTAACAGTTGATCCGTTGTCAACGGTGACATCCCCAGCGTCTGTCGTCAGTCGAATTGGAGTAATGTCGTTATAGGCTCCGCCTTCCAAAGCATAATATTTAAGATGTGTGCCTACACCAATATATGCGGAACCATCTAAGGAGTTCCATGCGTGTAAGGCACGACAAGACCCTTGATAGGTGTTTTGAGAAAGCTTATCCCATCCGCCAATTTTTTCCGGGAATCCAAACCGAAACCGGACTCGATTACAATCGACCCAACCGCCTTCATTAGAATATGAGGTGATTTCTCTGTTAACTCCCGGCTTGAACTGTAACTTAGTTAACATAATGGCGCTCCGTTAAGTCAGCGGGATTCTAAAAAGAGTTGGGTCAGCCGCTCCAAGAGTAGTGTCTGCATTTCTTGAACGATAGAAAAAGATTTCGGTATTATCCACACTAACACCAATTGCTTCCGTTGGCCTTTCATTCCAAGGGTCATAAAGTATAAATTGACCCATGTTAATAATCGGAAAATCTGTAGTAATGTCAACTGAGGGAAGGGTAAACGCCGTTTCTAGTTCGTGGATATGCACATTCGCGGCAATTTGATCATAAATATATAAACGTGTTCCATCTTTGCTAAAGTCAAAGTGCGCTGAAATATTGACTTTTTCATACTGAGTTTTTGTTGTGTAAGAACCGGCACTTGTAATGTCCCAAGCCGTGGATAATGGGTATTCGTAAAAATTACTGCGACCAGTAGCGTCAGAATCTTCCGCACACGTCATAACAAAAAGCTTGTATCCCGTTCGGTCAAATTTAGCACAGGAAGGCACTTCGTCTGTTGTAAGATCAGACGAAAGATCTAAAGTCGCATACGTTTGTGTTGTAGCCGTTCCCGGTAAAAAGCCAGTTCCGTCCAAAGTTACTGTATAAACTTCTTGATCTGTACCGTCGGTATCTTTTGCCGCAATCAAGTAAATAAGCCCCGTCGGATCTACTTGAACAGAAGTTGGGTTATTCGTCCAAGGTGTAGCACTTGTAAAGTCAAAGGAACTGATGTTTGTGCCGTCCATTGGAGGATCATAAGCATCATCACATGCAACGGTCATAATGGTGTCTGTACCAGACTCCCTAACCATAATTGCGTATTTACCATTATCTGAGAAATTAAATGTCGTGAAATTGATTGCACCAGCAACGGCGTTTTCTGTTTCGTAAGCAGTATTAGTCAAAGTGCTAATAAACCCGTAATCGTCATCAGACGTTCCTGACTTATTGTCATATTCATAAACATTCCCGCCTGCGATAAAAACAAACGCTTTGCCTTCTGAAAAATAATCCGCTCCTAAAATGGCCGGAGTGCTTATTTTATCTAAATCGGAATTTGTGCGTAATAGAAAAGGAAAAGCAGGGCTATTAAATAAGGTTGTCGGAAGTAAGTTTTTAGCACTGACGGTTCCTCGATGGACCCATACTAAAGCCCCCGAAGTGTTATAGTAAAATCCCGCGGACTCACTCGTAGAAAAAGAGTCCACTACAAATCCACCAGAGTTGATATAAGTCGGTAAGTAACTGGTGAATACATACGAACCCGAGGAGCTTAACGTGGAAATGTCATAGTCCGTTCCGAAGGTAAATTTATGCACATGCGTCGTTGTACTATTAAACCGTCCAAGCCAGATCGTTTCTCCTCCGTTATTGTTGTCACGATCTTTAGCTAAATTTAAGAACAAAGCATCGTTAAGGCCGATTTCCACGGCATCTACATAAGTAAGCGAGCTTATATCTTCGGCAGATCCCAAATCGTACTGCCATATTTTGCAAGTAACACTAAAAAAGTTTGTAGTTAATACATATAAATGCGTGTCCCACACCGCAATATCTTCAATATCATCAGTACCTATCTGAGCCGAAATATCTTGTGTGGTGTCTAAAGTTGCCCCCGTTAAAGATAAAGCACTTGACGTGTCATATTGTCTAATTACGGTGTTGCCATCGCTGGTCCAAAACCGAGACCCCGCCGATGGGGAAAAACAAAATCCCCTTCCGCTAGCTACCGAAACCTTTTGAACATAATCTGCGTTATTAGTCGCTAAAAACGGTTTATTCGCAGTTGTTGATGTGGCTTGTATTAAGCGGTTGCTTGTTAAACTCATGTTTAATCTCCGCCGTTAAGCCATGCCTTTACCGGCAAAAAAGCCGTACCATGTAGTCCCGCCGTCATGCGTCATAAACACCAGCATGTCTACCGCAGAAGCCGCCGTAGACAAAATTGGAGCAAGACCTGCGGGCCAATCAACGGCCGCGGGGAAGGTTACTGCGTATCCGCTTGCAGAGGCGTCTTGAACAATTTTTAACGTGAAACTATACGCAGTTCCTGTAGACGGTGGATTTGAAAAAACCAGCGTTGTAGCTTCAGTTAGTGTTGTCGTAAACACGTTTGCCGCTTCTAAGTCTAAAGTAGTCGTGTTTGATGTGGAGTTCGCTGTTAAAAAAGTCTCGTTGTAACTCTTGGCTTTCAGCTCTTGTGATAAATTCACATCGCCGTTAGCGTCTGCTGTTACAACCTTGCTTGCCTCAGACGTTCCTAATGTTGTGACAGGCACCGTGTTGAAGTCATCAACGTCACCCGTGTATCCGTCCAGCGTGTTAATTTCAGCCGCTGTTGAGGTTAACCCAAGGTTAATCAGTGCGGTTGCCGCATCGGAAGCTCCAGTTCCGCCATCAGCTACCGCAAGATCAGTGATCCCTGCAATTGCTCCGCCTGTGATATTTACACTACTGGCGTCTTGCGTTGACATCGTACCAAGAGATGTTAACGCCGACGTAATATCGGTGACCGCGGCCCCGGACCCGGCTCCGTCGCAATAAACAAAAGCGTTCTTGTTGTTTAAAACGGTGACATCTCCACCACTGCCCTGTGTCAGGGTTACGCTATAGCCAGACGTATTGATAGCCGCATACAACCGCTGTTCTGAGTTTGGAGAAATTGTTACGGTACAGGCTTCGTCAGCACTCGTGAAAACAAGCACTTTGCCTTGACCTTCAGATAAGGCGGCGGTTGCTCCACCGGTGTCAGTTTCAAGCGTGTAAGTAGCGCCCGATCCGGTCAAATCTACCGTAATAACGCCTGAAGCCATTCTGGCCAAAATCTGTAGGTTAATGTTTGTGACATCACCCCAAGAACCGGATTTTTCCCCGGTTGCAATTAGTTCTACGCCACCTTGTCCATACGAGCTTGCCATAATTAACTCACGCTACATCTTCCCAAGTTTTATTTACGCTCGGTTCAATCTCTGTCCAAGTTTGATCCGGGCCCGTAATTCCAGTGTATGTAGAAGATACACTTGGAGTAATCTCTGTCCACGCCGTCGATTCCGACGGATCAATTGCTGAGTAAGGCTGTGCAGTGCTTGGAACAATACGACCCCAAGCTCTTAAATATCCTACAAAAACATCAGCTTGTACCCCTGTAGGATATACGTTTGCGGAGCCCTCAACAATGATAATGTCAACACCATTGCCAATTAGGGCTTGAGCAAACACGCCTGTCGGATAGACGTTAGCATCGCCAATTACGCTAACTTCGCCGATTTCTACGCTAGAAGAAACGCCTGTGGGAGATACATTGGCATCCGCCGAAACGGTGACTTGATCTATAACTCCAGTGGCATTGACGCCGGTGACCGATACGTCGATCCCGGTTCCTTCAACAATGGTTACGGTGCCGACCGCACCCGTTGCTGAAACGCCAGTTAGGGAAACATTAGCGTCAGCCGCAACGGTGACTGTTCCAACAGCTCCAGTAGCCTCTACCCCTGTAAGAAGGGCAACACTACTAGCTGTTTGAACGGACGAAATGGGGGTTTCGGATAGTGCTACAAAACCTAGCATTTACATAACCCCCAATAAGAACAAGTAGTTACATTCTACTCCGGTTTGGTCGGCCAAACCACTTCATCCAAAGAGGTGTATGTGGCCGTAATGTCTCGCAAAGCTTGACGATAATCTATTTGAGCCTGAGTCATCGTGCGGTCGGACACGGCCCACCAGTCTGTTTCCAAAAGCATTTCATCACGAACCCCGCGTAATTTGGTCAGGTTGTGATCGTCTTCTGCCGCGCTAATAAGCGCTTCCAAATCTGCTTTAGACGGTAGTCCTTCTACGGTATCCGTAGGGCCGTTTTCATCCTCAAAATACCAAAACATCTGGGTGTCATTAGACCCAAAGTTTACCGTCTTAGAGTTATCTTGCCCCCACTTCTGAAGAGCTAGCGAATACTGTTTAGCTGTATAATCTGAAAAGGTTTCTGTAATCATTAGGATGTACCCGCTAACCAAGGCATCTTAAAAACAAAAATTTGTTGGATACTAGCGGATCCAACCGTGTTTGCTGTCCCTGCGGCTCCCTCGTTTCTAAAATAAAGGCCCACTTGGTCTCCAGAACTAAGCTCATAATAGGTCAATGGGTGAAGAGAGGACTCATCATGACCAGAAACACGGATGTAACCGGTGGCGGCATATTGTGAAAGGTTAGTTACTGTAGGGGTGGTTCTGTACCACAATACTTGTGGTGCAATACGAGCTACCGCCGAATCCATTCGGATATGTGCGTACAAACAATACCAGCCGTCTTCTGGAATGGTTATGTAGGTCGTACTTGCTGTGAAAGGCCCTCTGTTAATACCAATATTTGCTGTATCAAGGACAGCTTTTACCCCAGCGGAACCTGTTACGTTTACATTATTTACACACGCACAAGAAAAAGCAGGCATGTCCGCTTCAAGTTCACCGTAAACTTGAGCGAGGGTTCCTGTAATTGTGTTATCTGCCTCCCACAACTTGAAAATTGGAGTGCCTGTGGCTACTTCCCCCGCCGTCCCAGTTGCGCCTGTGTAGGCATAAATAATTGTAGCAGGAGCAGTTGAATTACTGGTTGACTGCCAAAACATAGCCCCCGAGCCATCGTTAATTAGTCGATAGTCCGAGCCATCAAACATAATATTGCTCGTAATGAGATTTTGAGGAGTCCCTGAGCTAGTATTGCTCCATATTGCACCTGCCGCACCAATTTCAAAAACAGAATAAGTGGTAGGCCAAGAAAGCGGTCCGGCACTGCCTAGAGATAGTCTTCCAGATGAATCGAGACGCATCGCATCAGACCCGTTGTTTTGGAATACCATATCTCCAGCTATTTGATTATGGATGTAGTTCGTGCCGTCAAAATCGATACGGGTATCATCGCCAGTACCGAGGCGGATCTCGTCACTGTCACCCATATCGAGACCGTTGGCGAATACCGTTCCGACTACAGTAAAGCTCGACCCTGATGTATATGCTGAGAGTATCCCGTTATCGTATAGGCGAGTAGATACACCATCGGCTTCTATCAGCGAGGCGGATAAATTATTAGTTACCTGAAAATCCCCACCGCTATCAACGTCTATCGAAACCCCCGCGCCGTTATTGCCTATATGCAAAAAGCCGTCGGCTCCGGAGTATACATAACCGTTAGAACTAAACCCCCCAAAGATCATGACCCTATTTGAGGGAAATAGAGTTGGGGTTATTGTTCCAGTTGTTGCAACGAACTCGCTTGCATAATTAACGACGGCAAGGCTGTTTAGGGTTAAAACATTAAGCGCGTTATCTTGAATTGAAACGCTTGAACTTCCGTCAATGTTGATGACAGTAGCGTCAAGATCTATTGTAGTGGCATTGATGTCTACCGACCCTAAAGTTGGAGGAGTTAGATTATCAGAAGTTGTAATCTGTAAAAACTTGTCGGCCGGGGCTGTTAAAAAAACAACCTTAGCGCCTGCCGCAAAGTTAACAAGCGTATCGCTGTTTGAACTGGATAAAACAACGTCTCGTTGCAACGTATTTGTTGCAGTTGGAAAAGATCCTTCTCCAACCTCAAAGTCACCTGCGGTTTCGTCGTAAATAGCGTAGTAAACAGTATCGCCAACAGAAACTAAATCCCCAAACGCCTTAAAACCGGAGGCCGCACCATCTAAGGTGAAATCACCTGTTCCCGTGGTTGTTGAGGTCTCTTTGACCCGATCTCCGGTAATAAAAGCCATTACGCGATCCGAATAATTGCGTTAGACGCATCCGCTGTTGGAAAAATAATTTGGAAATCTCCACTCGTGGACGTTTTATCTTCCCCAAAGTCAAGAACACAAACTGTTGGATCACCGGCCGCGCTGTCGTTATAAATCAACGCGCCTCTCGCAGTAATTGTTGCAGACGTAAAAGTAATGTCCGCAAAATCGGTAAACGCCGTAGTTCCTGACGTTGTGGGGTCTACGCGAGTCAATTCTCCACCGCCCGCTACATACGATCCAGAATCGCTAACTTCATTCGTGGCTGTATAAGCGGTGGTGCTAGCATCAAAAGACGCTGAGCTGTCGTAAAGAGCAATCTTAAAGGTGTTGCCCCCACTCAACTTAAAGTTGTGTACTGCTTCCATAAGCTCTTGCTTAAACGAAGTACACATGTAGTTTCCAGTAAAGGCCATTTTAGATTCTCCTAATTAGCTCTGCTAACTCTGATTGCCCTGATTCACTAAGCCGATTGTATAACGTAGTCCTATCGGATTGCACGGCCTTGTCCAGATACGTCTTTATCAGAAAAAGTGCTTGTTTTTCAAAAGCTTTTGCTTGTTCTCGCAAAGCTGGATCGGCATCTTCCGATATAGAAATCAAACGACTTACACACTGTTGCGCTAGCTCGTCTGTCGTAAACCCTCGATTTGCCGTGGTGTTGACTTGAACGATTGGTCCTTTTGGTAAGTCCATGCTTAGGGGTGACGTTAAACTCATGTTGGTTCCCTACGAAGTAAACCTGCCCGATAGGCGTCTGTATTTTCCCGAGCTTCTCCAAAGTTTTTGAGCCGAGACATTGCTTCAACAAACTGTTGTTGATACATCTGAATTACATCTTGCTCGCCTTTCATAAAAATGTAGGCGGCCATCAAAGATCCGTACAACATCGCTTGAGGTGCATTTTCTGAAAGCCACGTTGTTCCTGAGTCTCCCGCTATCGTCAAGCTGTTTGGACGATAGTAATAATGTAGCTCTACTTCATAGGTGTCATCTGGCGTCGGAGCGACCATAAAGTTATCAATGTCAAAAAAGGCGTAATAACGAGGCGTGCCAGTAGCGGTATCGTCTGGAGCAAACTCTTGCAAGAAATTAACGTCTTTGTAGTCAAGAAAGATTTTGTTGCCATCTTTAGTGAAACTTAGTGAAAAAGGCGCCATAAAATCTGTAGGCACATTAAGGTACTGATTTCCTGACTCAAAGGTTGTTGTTTGGTTTTTTCGGAAAAATTCTAAGCTGACGGACTTAAAAATCTGCTCTTCCGCCGACTGAATAAAATTGTTCAAGTTGTTTACAAACGTTGTTTCGGTGTTTTCCGTGTAATCTTGAATAGCTTGTTTTAACTGAGATAACGTAAAACTCATGATATTGTCACCGTAACTTTTCCAACTATACCAGAACCTTGCACGGGTAACCCCCTGTCAGGGAACCCGCCAGATCCAACATACACCGACAAAGGCTCTTTTCTGTCCGGCCTAGCATCTTTTAAAGCTTGAGCGTCCGATACTTTTCTGAACGGGCCCAATTGAGGGTGTTTTGCCTCAAATTCATCTTTGCCGACTAAAGCTCCCGTCCATTCTCGCCGCATATCTTTGTATTTATAGCGAACTCCCGAACGGTCAGAAATTGCATACGAGAATTTTCCTTGAGCAAACTTAGACATTACGTCGTCCTAAAATATTCATACTGTGGAACAACGTTAAATGAAGCTCGATCTCGATCCTCTGTCATTGCGCGCTCAAACTCTTCTTCGTAAATAGCTTTTAAAAGCTGAAGACGTTGAGGCGCGCGTTTTATCGCAATGTAATAAGCCAATCCCGCCGCCAAACACGGATAAAATCGGAACGGAACCTCCATTGTGTTGACTTGCGTATCTGCGTCTTGAATACGCGTCAATACATCATAAACAATGACGTCTGTACTGTTTTCGGGGGTCGGCCAAATTTTAAGGTTTGGCGTAATTTGACGATCCAAGAAAAACTGTGTCGGTCGTCCTTGAGTGGTCTTGTTGGGAATATTTAAAAACTCGTCTCGACTAACGCGATCTAAAGCGTAGTCTGTGTTATTTCGACGAACAACAGTAGACAGAATGTCTATAACATCCGTCCCTAAAGAAACGTCTGAATCCCCTTGTGTTACAGTGAATTGACGTTGTTCAATGGTCCACTGATTTAAGCCGCGGTTAGCCCAGTCCGCTAGCATAAGGTTTAATGAACGACGTGCGGTCTTTAAGTCATACCCAGTACGAACTTCTAAACCGCAACGCTCAAACGCTTCCTCAATGTAGTCTGCTACATTAAGTTCAAAATCAGTAGACCCTGAAGTAGCCATTCTTTAGCACCCACACTTACGCTTGCCGCATTTCGCGCAACCGCCTTTAGACATCTTTTTAACGGCGCCACCGTATTCCATCTTTTTAGGCTTAACAAAACCGCCATTACCTAAACGAACCGCGCATCCTGAACCTTTCATGCTTTGCTCCTACGAGTTACTTTGGCTTTCTTTGTGTTAGCCACAACTTGTTTACCTTGTGCGCCAGCTTTCTTTTTCTTTCTAGCTGTCGCCGCTCGCTCTGACTTTGTCAGGCTTTGTGCTTTTTTCTTTGGCAAGCAACGGTCGGGGTTCTTTTTGTTTTTTGAAGTCCCACATTCGCCAACAATGTTTCCTT
>Ga0208898_1000674_pt1 | contig 25450 bp, 43 predicted proteins | sample VirMetDEL_Mar_4_FD_184513 | JGI IMG/M metagenome (GOLD analysis project Ga0208898, IMG submission 184513) | Aqueous microbial communities from the Delaware River and Bay under freshwater to marine salinity gradient to study organic matter... | ecosystem: Environmental > Aquatic > Marine >...
TCGCTAGGAGCTGTTGGAGCAGATACGCTAGGGGCTGAACCACCTCCCCCTGAACCTCCTTTTATCGGTGCAGCATGAATAGCGGCTAAGTTAGCAAATCCAAAAGCGGCAGCGGACGCAGCTTGAATAAACGGCCATGCGCCACCTGTTACAACCGTTGCACCCGCATTAGCAGCATTAGAAGCAAAAGCAGCCTGAATACCTCTAAAAGTATCAAATAGCACTTGAGCGGATGCAATAGCCTTAGCCTCTGCACTTCCTTCTTCCATTAGCCCCATAAGTGCATTAGCAGCGTTTCTGGCAATAGCCACTTTTTTCTCTTCTAGTTCTGTTTCAAACTTAGTTCTTGTGTCTGTTTGCCTTGCTAGGTTTTTATTTAAGTCTGCATTAATCCCTAGCTTTACTTTTGCTGCTTTTCTTGCTTTTACAACTTCGGGGTCCCTTTCAATATCAGTAGCACCTCTTGAACCTATTTTATCTAGTTGCTCTGTCTGTATTCTTATGTTCTCTTTTAATAACTCATTTTGCTCTCTTTGTAAAGAATTACGGTTAATTAGTGCTTCACTTACTTGACCTGTAACTCTAGCTTTAACAGCAGCGTATTCAGATTCTGCAGTTATTAGATCTGCCTGCAATTGTACATTATCCTTATTAGCTTCTGATGCTGCCGCCGCCGCATCTATTGACATTTGTGCTAACTCTAATTCTTGTTCTTGCTGCTTAGCTAATAAATCAATTAAATCCTCATTCGCTTTGATCCTATCTTTAATGGATAGAGTATCGTCATCTCTTCTTTGTCTTAAAATCTCAGCTTGTCTATCAAACTCTTCTATACTTTTTCTTAGTCTGGCTTCAGCTAAAATAGCCGAGTTAGCTAGTTCTGTTTGGGCTGCCGCCGCATCTAATGTTAGTTCAGCGTATGTGGCTATTTCTGCCGCTGTTTTAGCAATATAAAAAGCACTAAACTCAAAGTTTTTAAAGAAATTCACAACAGAATCTAAAGCCTTTCCGCTAGATATAAAATCAACAAAATCATTAACTACTTTACTAAGCGCATTAAAAGCGGTAGAGAACAAATCGGCTACCTTTTGGTTCTGCATAAATAAGTTTTTGATCTCATTTAGCACCCCAATTACTAAACCTATCCCAGCTGCCTTAATTGCTAGGCCTACCCCTTTAAAACCTTTAGCTAAAGCCCCTGTGTTTTTTTCAGTAGCCTTAACAGCCTTAGCCATGTTTTTCTGCTGTTTTACGGAATCTTCTTGGATCTTCTCTAGTTTTTTAATTCTATCCTCAAGTTTTTGGATAGCCGTAACAGCATCTTTGGTATTTATTCTGGTTTCTATTTCTAGTGTTGTAGCCATTAGTTTATTGGTAAAATTTGTCCTACTTGTATTCCTATTGCTCCTGTCCCTCCACTTACATTTGTATCATCATAGAAGAACCCATAAGCCTTGCAGCTAGCTTCTATGTCTGCTATCGGCTCTGTGCTGCCATCTCCTACATCCGAATTGTCTGAACTATCCTTCCATTGAACTACACCCAATAAAACATTATAAGGATAATAAGGTGCAATGTCAGAATTTAAAAGCGTTAATCTCTTTACGATTTCTACACTACATGGCTCTCTTTTGTTTAGATTAAAGTTATCTATTGAATTAAATCTAAAATAACTTCCCTTGTATAATAGATTCTCATTTAGTAACCATGTTTGAAATTCAATAGGGGTAATACTAACTTGCATCTTTAGCTTTCTCGAATCTTCGCCATAAGTCTCTCTAATGTATCTTCTCCAAAATCTCTCGTATAGTGTATTGTTTGGATAACCAGCTCCTGCAAAGAAAGTCAAAGACGTTCCAAAATTCATATCCTTTTCTGTGAAGCCACCATTTTGAGAATCATACCAATGGTTTGTAGCAGGTATAAAGTCATAAGAATAAGCAGTACCGCCATATACATCTTGCATTTCTATTCTTTGATACCTTGAATAGTTTGATCTAGGTATAAGCATAGGCTTCGTCTCTATTAGCACACCATCCTCATCTATTACTCTTATAATTGTAATTGGGGAATCCTCCATAGGAACAGGAACAGGATTAACGAACCTACTTTCTAATACGTATTCTTTTGTAGTGAAATCGCTACCCGTGTCCGCTATTAATAGCTCCCCGTATTCTTGAGCTTGTAGTTCTCTAAACTTTTGGTTATAGAATAGATCACTTTCAGGATATGTGAATCTAATAGACTTTGCTCCTGTTGCTCCTGTTGGCTCAATTTGTATAGCACCATCTTTTAACAGCCTACCATTTAAATTAATTATATCTGCATTATCATCTATCCAAGTAGCCCAAGGCACTATCGAATAAGTGCTAGAATCTGTTTTAACTAGAATACCATTACAACGTTTAATAATATCTGATACAATATCCCAGCACGTCAAATCCTCATCTATATTTTCAGGCACTCTGACATTAGAAGAGCTTGTATAAGCAGGCGATGAAGTACATACTAATTGACTTGCCGCTGTTTGAGTATAAGTTATTGTGTAGGAAGGATCAGTAGGAATTGAAAGTTGGTAAAATACCAATCTAAAATCTATGTAGTCTGTTGCATTTAGGTTAAGAGAAAATGAATAACTGCCCTCTACATTAGCGGACCCCCCTGCCAATAGGGCATAATTATTAGTTATAGCTCCACCAACAGCAACACCATTTTTATATAGATATAGTCTTACCTCCCCACTTGCGCTCGATGCTAACCCTGATTCAGTAATGTCAAATTCATAATCTAGTCTGAAGTTAAAAGTACCATTTACACCTGTTGGACAAGTATAACGATCAAATCCTGCACCTACATTGAATACTGTTTGATTATAGTTTACAGCTTGATTAAAGTTCATCAACTGGGGAGATGTTGTAGTATCGTTATTAGCGGTATAAGCAAGTGTATTCGTTCTATTCATATAACCCGTATAATCATTAGGGCTAGTATCTAGGATAGGTATATTGCTTTTGTTATTGTGAAGCGGCATAATGTGATTCTCTATTTCACTAAAGCTAGAATCAACAGATATAAAATAACCTGTCGTAGTTTCTATTTGGTCTAGCATCTTTTGAACCGTCACACTAGGCTTGAAGTTTAATTGACTTAAAGGATTAGAAGAATCATTTATTGATACTTCCCCTGCTCCTGCTGTGCCTACCACTAAGTTTTGTCCCCAGTCTATCAAGTCCCATGTGTAGCCATTGCTCGTTATATAGGTTGAAGGCGCATTATAGTAGCTCGCAATTTCGTCAACATCATAAGGTATCGTTTCTCCATCAAAAGCATCTCTTAAAGGTATTACATCCAGCTCTGCTTTTAATGAGCTCTCATTCCCTTTAAACAACAGCTCTACTTCTCTTGCATTATTATTAGGAGCAAAAACAACAGATACAACTTGAAATGTACCCTCATACAAAGGATAACCATCTACTAATACTGAACCGCTTATTGCTTTTCTTAAATCTACATTAGCATCTTGTGAAGGATCTGCAAGGTCCCCTAAAGCCTCCACTAATTCGCCATTTAAAGGAACTCTAAACGTTTGCTCGGTTACCGTCTTTTGATCTGAAGTAATATAATCCAAAGATTGAACAGACCTCGTTATTTGAAGTGTAGTATTTTCAAATGTATTGACGATATAATCTGTACCGTCTACTCTTAGCCTTAGTGAAATTATACTATCCATCTATCGTAATTGCGTTGGCTGTCTATTAGCTATTGATACTCTTACTTCTACTTTTTTCAATCCTTGTTTAACATCCTTGATTTCATATGAGCTATCTTCTACAATAACAGGTGTTAATGTTCCAAAAAATCCAAGTGAATCAAGCATGATAACTTTAGGAGAAGTAAAGCATTCCTCCAATGAGTCAATTTCTTCTTGTGTCAGCCAATTAGACCTTAGTGTATGTTGTCTCTGATAAGACTTACCAAACTCTGTTATTTGGGGGTTATTTACATCTTTTATTCCTGCATAAGTTGTAGATGCATAATCATTACCATCGGATAGGATTTTCTTACCTCTAGTGATTTGAATATTCTCACTTCGTCTCATTGTATAGTTCTGAAATTCCCATCCACCATATCTATTAACCCATGCCAATCTAAAGTAATCGTACTTAGGTTGACATGATTGTGGATACATTGTAATTACTTCACTATTTACTATTTCCGCTTCTGCTGTTTCATAAACAACATACGCTTCAGCGTAAGCTGTTGTGCCATTATGCAAAGTAGCACTATTCATATTAAACTCCCAATATCCTGTTGGATTCGCACTAAATGCAGGACGAGCTGTAAGATCTATTGTAGTTGTACTCAACACCGCACCGCTTGCATCATAATAAGTTATTACAAAATCATTTGCAAAATAAACACCAGTCGTTGCATTAACAGGATTAGGAATACTTATTATCTCTAAATCATTAAGTTGCAAATAAAGCGTTTTCTTTGTCTTGGGAAGTAGAAATGGAGTGCTATTATACCAGTTACTTTCTCTGTATCCGTTCTGCTGTTCTACGTCTTTAGAATAGCCATTGTGAAAGTATATGGTATCATCTGTGTCATAGCCTTGAAAAGTTGCAGGCGTTCCGCTTATTTCGCCTACTTCTATTTGAACCGTATTCCATCCTTCTGCATTTACTACTTCCGCAAATCCACTATAATTACCTTTAAAGTAAGTATCTCTTAGCCTAATAAACGGATCAATGATAGCGTCATTATTGGCATTAGGCACTACATCTAAAGTATATTGAGTGCTATCTGCATCTGTTATTCTTACTCTAAATTTTAAGTTAGTCGTACTTCCTGATACGTTCTCTATAAATACAGCATTGGAATTATATACCCCATATGTACCCTTTGTTGGATTAGTGCTATTTATTGTAACCGTACAAGCCATTTTATTTAATCATTGCTTTAATATTATCATTCTTTTGGAAAGCATCTACTATTACTTTCTCCATATCTTTTACTAATGCTTCTCCGAGTGGCTGAGGTAATTGTTTGAACTCATACTCCATAGCATCGCCATAGAAGTGAGTAGCCTTTGTTCCTTTTCTTCCTATCTTTCTCGCAATAGTATAAGCAGCTCCTTTGATGTTTGTATCACTCATCTTAATAAAGCCTCCGCTTTTCTTATTTTGTAGCCTTATCTTTTTCTGCTTAATCCATTTGATAATTGGTGCTAATGGAGGACGTTTACCTTTCTTTCTACCTTCTTCTACAAATGGTGCATAGTCTTTCTTGCTTGTGTACTCTGCTATTAATCCATTGTTGTTCTTTGATATCTTATACCCTAGCCCTTTAGATAGTTCCTTAGAAGCGTTTATTTTGCGTCCTCTATGAGCAAAGCCAGTAGTGTTTAGATTCTTTCTTGCTCTCGCAACTACTCTATCTGAGTATTCTTCTAATGCCTTATATGTGTTATCTAATTCCACTAAATATTATAGCAAGGTTGATTTATCGCAAATGTTAAACTGAATTGAATACCAGATAGACCATTGTTGTATCGACCGCTTAATGGATCATAACTAACCGCATATTCAAAGTCTGGCAATAGTTCTTCTCTTGACAAATTATCTACAAACTTACTCGCAGCTTGTAGCATATCCGACTTGATCTCATAGTCTCTTTTGACACTATCACTTTTACCCTCTGCTACATCTACGAACATAAATGTAATTACTACGGTGTTGTTATTCTCGTTTAAACTTCCTGAAGAACTCCAATTAAAGTAAACTCTAGGGAAGTTCTTTTTAGCGTCTATATCAACTTGATCTAAAGTAGAGACGTAATTGTAGGTAACTATTTCATTCGAGAGAACCGTTGTAATCTTACTCTCTATTGTTTCTATTATTTCCTTTGGGCTAATCTTCATCCTCTTCTATATCAAAATCACATTCAAACTCTAATCCTTCTATATCTACAATGTACTCAATATCATCATAAGGCTCTTTCCCTAAACTCCAAGCAGAGTAAAAATCTAATGCCTCATCAAGTTCTCCTATAAAATATCTATTCTCTTTATCGTCGGTTACTTTATAGTTGCCGTCTCCAAGATTTTGCATATTTATATGAGTAGGGTACTTCATACGAAAAATATTTAACTTATACAAAGTTAAGAATAAAAAAAGAGCTATAAATCAATATAGCCCTTTGTAATTAACCAAAAAAATAAAATCTTATTTTCTATCTACTACATCCTTGTCGATTAAGTTAATTAGAACATCTTCAAATGCATATGATGGCACTTTACTGCCGATACTCCAAGTATTAAGTTCGTTGATAGTGTATTCTCTATCGTAGGTTTTCCAATCGTAGATAGTATATACCTCATCCTTCCATTCAATAACCCACTCAACCTGCGTTTTATTATCTTCTGATGGATGCTCGTATGTTGGTTGACCAAGTGCATTAAATAGTTCGTAGTATGTAACACCTCTTAGTGTATTAGTCTTGTAAGTTCCGTTGATTGAATCACCAACTTCGTGTTTCATTAATTTCTTCATTGTTGTTTAATTTTAGTTTAATGTTTATTAATTGTTTGCAAATATCGAATTATATTTTAATTCATCAAGTATTTATCTAACTGCCTATCTGTCTCAAATTATCTGTATATGTTAATGTTAGTTTCATCCGTTTTTGTTTTTAGCGTTTAATCGTTCTTTAATCTTTTCTTTCTTTAATTCCTCCAAATATACAAAAGCATCTCCTAATCTCATACATTTTGCCTTAAACATTTTTGTTGCTTCTCCATTTGCTAATCCCATAAGCATATCATACAACCTTCTACCTTCATCCTCCGTCTTTTCTATTTCTGCTTCTTCGTTTACTTTGTCATCATACAATAAAGGGTAAGTGTCTCTTAAACGCTGAATTAATCTACCCATCAATATTACACCTCCTATTGTTTCTCTTAATGGCCTTGTTTGAAAGAACTCTGCTGTGCTTAGTATCTCTTCTTCACTAAAATCTTTATCCCAATCCTTTCGATAGAAACAACCCATTAGTATCTCAGCGTTGACCATTGATACTTGATCTATTTCAGCGTTTACTATCTCGATGAAATGCCCTACTCTTATTTTAAGTAATTCGCTTGGTATGCGATAGCCTTCTATTTCCTTTTCAGGCTCAAAGCTTTCTTCATTCTCAAACAACTTCATCATAGTTAAGAACACAGCCGACTTAGTGTCATCATCAAACTTATCGGGATCTCGTTTTGTGAATGGCTTAAGAATTATGTTAAAAAAATAGCGTATAAATAATGGGATCGGAGCAAAATTCAAAATTCTACGATTATATCTATTCCGAATCAGATAAGTACAAAAGCCATTATCTTGAGAGAAGTGCTTAATGATATACTCGCCTCGCTCTACATTAGTGTTTAAGTTTCCCATTAAGAACTGATATTGCTCTAATGTTAATTCAGTTGTGTTATCAGGTATTCTTACTCTCATGATCGTTTAATTGATTCTAAATAAACTTGCAAACCTGCCAATGCTCTCCAAGCCACCTTAGCTAAATGAAGTTGCTGGTCATCATCAATAGGGTTTTCTTCGTGGTCCATCAAGTGCCTTAGCATTGCATCGTAATGGTCGGTACTTATATCTCTATCCCAAAATCAAAAAACCCCCAGATTTCTCTGAGGGTCTACTTTATCTTAATTGCAATTACTTACATATCGTCAATAGACCCCCTGATCACGTTTTTATCCGTAATCGCGGTAAAGCCTATATTTCTTACTAATTGCATTGAAATTCTAAATCGTTAAGTCGCAAATATACACAAATTATTTATATGTAAGTATTTGTGTACTATATTTTACTTGGATAATTTTCAATTATTTCAATAATCCTTTCTGTATGTTTTTCAGCCAACTTCATTAGATTAGTCAACCCTCCTGATTCAGAGTCATCCCAAGGCTTTTTGTCTCGATACCCTAGTTCGTTGATTAGATCTATAAACGCAAATTCTGTGGATATCCTAATCTTTTGCTCTATGCTCTTTATATTCCCTTTAATGCTTTTGCAATCACTCAATGTCTACTCTTTTTTGGTTAAAGTAATCGTATGGAAGTGGGGCTGCAACGCAATCCTTTGACCAGTCCCATTTTTCGTCAGTATAGTATAGATTAATCAACTTTCCATTGAGACGAACAACGGTCAATAAGTTCCTGTAAATGTTTGCCTGAGTTAGAAAGGTTCTCTCGTGGGTTATTTCTTCAGGATATATGAAGTATGAAGGTATTTTTTCACTGTCTCCCTCTATCTCAAATTCAATGTTTTGTCTTCCATCTTTAGTTAATGTAACCTTATGTGAAAGTATTTTCTTGTATTCGCTCATTGTCTTTGGTTTTAATTCGGCTAAGGTAATACATTTATTTTAACCTACCATTCAATTCCTTCACTACCTAAACTCTCCCCTCTTGCAATTCTAGCACTAAGTGTATTAGATACATTTTGCTTTGGATAAGCTCTATTGCAATACGTGAACACTACATATCTAATCGCATCAATAGCGTGGTTATAATCGTCAATAGGGGCTGTAGCTGATTTATCTGACCAGCTGTAATTATTCATCTCAACCTTTAAATTAGAGCTACGCTTAGTTATTACGATCTTATAGTTCTCCATTAGCTTGATACCTTGAAGGACAGATCCTTGACCCTTCTTAACAGGTCTTATCGCTTGCCCTGATTTGGTTACTAAATGATTAATCAATCTCTGCTCTGCCGAATCCGCTACCATTGGAGCTTTGGGTAATTCCTTTACTCTTTTAGCTATCTCGTTTATAGTGTTGCCGTAATCATAGAACAATTCATCTACATAAATAATCTCTCGCTTTTCGTCAATCGCTACTTTAACACAAGCATCAGGGTCATTCTTATATCCAAAGTCTAAGCCATAGTAAAAGGGCAATGAAGTGTCAAATTCTCCATACTCCCAATTAGGGAAGATAACACCTTCTCTCTTTGCTCTTTCTCCTGTACCGTAAACAGTCCACCAATACGGCTTATCTTTTCTGCTCTCAATACTAGCAACTTGGTCAGGTGTTAAGTATGGGTTATCTCTGTACGTTGTTTTAAGTGGCGGATATGTCTCTAAGAATCTATCTAGCCAATGATCATCTCCAATAGCTGGGTTATAGTCGGCAATTAAACGATAAGTTGTTCTTGGCTCTATTTGATCTATTGTATCTTCTTCTATTTGATTGCACTCATTCAAGAAGATAATATCTCTCTTGCGTCCATGAGCTTTATCAGGATCATCTGCACCGTAATAGTTAATCGTATTACCGTTGAGGTTATAGATATGGTCTGTCTTATTGTGATGGTTTAAATCATAGAGGTTCATATCTTCTAATATGTCCTGCATATCCTTCCATGTAGTTGACTTAACTAGCTTGAAGGTATTACGAACTATATCTATCTCTAATTTGCCATTAGGATAGTCTAAACACAAAGCTATAAGATAATGAAGTACAGAGTAAGTCTTACCCGATCTAGTGCCACCTTGAAGGAATACCCATCTTTGTTCAGGTAGCTTATCTCGTAAGTATAAATAGTTAGGGTTTAATCTTTCTTTGTTGTCAGCCATTCAGGTCTGTTAATCTCCTTCCCTTTTGAGGTGTGATCAATATAAGATTGATTTAACTTCTTATGTTCCTCAGGTGTTGCTATCAATCTGTAAAGGGCTAGCAACTCTGCTGCCTTTTCTGACTTCCATAGCTTTGCTCTAATGGATGATTTTGTCTTTACCTTGTTATCATCCAACAAATCTTTAAGGGCGTTAAGTTTGTTAGATTCAGGTGGAAAGAACTCATAAAATGTCGGCTTACTGCATGGCAAGAAAGCTACAATGTCCTCAATAAAAAAAAGGTTGTTCTTCTTTATAGCTTCTTTAGCTTGTTCAAATATTTTAGTTTTGTCGTATGCCATTGTAATAGCTTTTGAGCGGCAGGGTGGAATTGCACCCCTTCTCTTGGCTGGAATGCCAAGCGCATTACTCTTTATGCTTCTGCCGCTTGTATTATTTTACCTGATAAAGGTACTAATATTGTTGTATATTGTAAACCTTCCTTGATTTGCTTTTTACCAATCTTAAAAGATTCTTTTGGGGTTTCTAATTTTCTCCCAAAGTATCCTGTTTCTTTTCTGTCTTTTTTTGATATTTTTTTAGAAGCTATGTATTTACCTTTTAAATAATATTCTTTTGCGTAACCTATATTTTCAAACATCTTTTTTGGTTTTTCGTTCTGCTAATGTAACCTTTTTTCCTTTATACATCCCTGCTCCCATTTCATCTATTTTGCTAAATGGTAAAACTTTTGCGTTTATCTTGTAATTCTTATCTATTAAATAAATATATTTTAATTGTTTACCCTCAAATGGTTTCCATTTTCTAAACTCACTACTTATTTTTAAATGATGGGCTTGTATAACATGCATAGCATCTCCTGTTTTAGGATTTATCCTTAATGCTGTGTTATCAACAATGCCAACTAGTTTAAAACCACTCGCTCTATAAATTGTACCATCTCCACATTGCGTGCCATCTGCAAATGATATTATCCATTTTATTTGTGGTGCATTTTTCTTTATTAGTTTAATACTAATTGCTATACATCTACTTTCTGAATATTTAGGTAAATAGTCATCAAATGCCATTCTGTTAAGTTCTATAAATTCATTCCATTTAGTACCCTCTACTAAATTAATAGTCCCTTTTTTATTTATACTTGGTCCATATTGCATAACACCGTGCAATTTACCATCTAAAAAACAACCAAAATGTAAAGTGCTATTTGGAACAACCTTACCACTATAATGATGCTTCTTTACAAACTCATTAGCAATCTTTGCTGGTATTACCTTAATTATTATATCCTTTGCCCTGCCCATGCTGCTACAATTAAATAAAGTGCATTTCCGTTGCTATTTATGTTGCCCATCGTTTCAGCATACTTATATTCGTCCGTTTTTTTCATTTCATCCAAAGCGTTTTTTATCACTTCGGCTTGTTCATCTGCTAAAGTAAAAGTCATTTGCTGAAAAGGTTCTTTGTCCCCATCGGGAAGGCTAAAATCCTCCCCTAAATCTTCAACATCATCAAATCCTATTAAATCCAATCCCCAATCTTCCAATTGTTCAGAATCCCATTCATTAGCAATCATTCCCCAATCCCATTCTCCACCGCTTACATTGTCTTTGATTATAAACTGCCTTTGCTCATCTTCAGTAAGGTCGCTTACTTTAATTATAGGCACTTCTTTTAATCCTGCTTCTTTGCAAGCTCTTAATCTCATGTTGCCACCTAGCACTATCATATCGTCATTAACTACGATAGGACGTATCTCTAGCATTTTTGGAAACTCTTTAATTGAATTGACTAGCTTCTTAAACTTGTCATCTTTTATTAATCTCGGATTATTAGGGTTGTTTTTTACTTTGCCTATTTTAATCCATTCTGTTTTGATTTTACTAGCCATTATCCCCAATAAATAAATGTGTACGTTTCTCCGTCTTGCATGCTACAAAGATAAGGATTTCATTTGTTTAAATGCACTATACTCTTCTTCGGGCTTTTTCATCCTTGCTTTTAGTCTATCTTCAATAGCTCTTTTAACTACATAGTTTGATACCATGTGTTTTTTTGCCAGTTCGTTATAAGACTTTCCTGTTCTCATGAACTCTTGATAGATCTCTTTCTTTTGCGCTTGTGTGTATTTGTTGCTCATTACCTTGATTGGTTTTAGTTCAGCTGTGCTTGTCTTTCCCTTCTCAACTGATTAAGGGCTGTATTGAATACTTCTCGATCGTATTCATCACAAGCCTCAAACGGTAGTCCAAAGGTCAACTCATTATACCTAGCCTCAAATACTTTCATAGGTATTTTATTTACATCTTGTACCCAATATTTGCAGTCTCTTTTATTTACTGTTTCCATTTTTTTTTGACTAAGCTAAACACTATTTTTTTATTCTAAAAATTTTTCTCAATCTTTTTTGCTGGGCTGCCCTTATAGCTGCATCCCTTTTCCGTACTTTGCGTTACATTACTTGCGGAATAGATAAAACACCCCTCTGATAATGTCCTTTTTGGACTTACAATACAATTAGATTTGATCTTTACACCTTCTTCTATAATCGAATGACCGCAGATAATAGTATGTGGGCATATTTCTATATTAGATCTTACTACAACATCATGCCCTATATTTACAAATGCCATAATCATATTATTATTACCTATGACCGTTACACCTTCAACCCCATAATGAATAACAGAGTTTGCGCCTATTCTATTGTTATCTCCTATTAGGATGGTCCCCTCCATTTCAGATACTCTATGAGTTCGTAGATGACCAGCAGCACCGATAACAGCACCTGCTTCAATATAGTTACCTTTTCCCATTTCTACATTATCTCCTATCCATGCAGTAGGATGGATATAGTTGCCTGCGTATTTACCTTGCGTGTGGTACATTGTTTAGTTTTTTCGTTAATCTATAATCAAATAATAAGTCTGCATGATCTGTTACCTTATGCCGTTCATGCCTAGAAGTCCATGCGGATTTGTTTACATTACTTTTAACATCTACTACCATGCCTCCAATATCTCTGCAATTAAAGAAGTGTTTACTCTTAGCTTTATCATTAAGGATAGTATAAGCGTCCCTATCTAACCCTCTATCTATTGTATTTTCTCCCCATAAATTCCAATCTATTCTATCCATAAGCTCAAATGAAACACATCTACCTATTGCTAAAGGTTCACCATTTCTTCTATGATGTTGTGGATAACCGTATGAATAATATATTGATCCATTTCGATAGTAGTAAATATCATAAGGTGCAATGTATTCGTAGCCCTCAAACATTAAATTAAGAATGTAAGCAAAGTATGAAGGCGTAATGAAATCATCATCCGACAAGCTCAACCAATAGTCTGGTTTATACTTGCGTACTTCCTCTAGTCTTATTTGTGCCTTTTCGCTTAGTGGATAGTTAGGTGCTTCGGTGTAGTTAAATCCATGAGCCTTTGCACGTTGTTTACTTTCCTCTCCTTCAGATCCTACACAATGAATAATAAACTCTACATTGTCAAACCTTCCTTTAAGTATCTTAATGCCCTCTGCGAATACTTCAAAGACCTGTGGACGTTTCCATATCATTGGTGCAATAACTACTTTCATTTGTAAGCTATTCGTTTAACGTAGTTCGTAATATGCTCTATGTTTTCTTCAGTCTCTTCTAGTTCAAAGTCTTTAATGATATTAGATACTACTACTTCTATTCCTTTCTTCTCTATCTCTTTTCTCATGAGCTTAGAGTTTCTTTGCTTTCTTTGTCTCTTTAATCTTCTCATTTCTTCTTAGCTGGGTTTCCATACCATACTTGACCAGCAGGAATATCACAACGCACTTGACTGCATGATCCTATTATTGCACCATCTTCTATTACAAAGGATGGCATTAAGGTTACATTAGCTCCTATTTTTACGTTATTAGATACAGAGCCAACTACCTTAGAAGGACTATTTAAGTCAGGTGTATCTGTTAGAACGAATCCATATTTAATTACGCAATTCTTACCGATTCTTGCATGAGCTGAAATAGTGCATCTACTTCCTAAAGTTGTATTGTCTCCAATTATAACACCGTCTCTTATTTCGCAATAGTTACCTATCTTACAGTTTTCTCCTATTATTACGTTTTTCCCAATGATAGCATAATGACCGATAGTTGTTCCATCGCCTATTACTGAAGTTGGATCAACTAAAGCGGTGTTTGATGCTTTGTAGTTAGTATCTAGTTTCATAGTTTAAATTTAATCAATTATTTATAATCCATCTTTTAATCTTTTATTCTGCTCCCTAAGTTCTCTTAGCTTTATTTCATAACTTACAAGTTCCTTTTCTTGGTTTAATTGCATAGTTGATAATATTTCATTAGTAGCCAGTATTTCTAACATTCTGTTAATCGTGCTTTCTATTATATCTAATTGATCTACAACTTCCGTATTCTTGCTCTTAATTGACTTTGTTCTAAAGCTACTTAAATAATCTTTCGCTTCTTGAACTCTTAATAGTTCCGTTTGATATTTATCAGAACCTATTACCGTCCACCATATCCTATCAAATTGCTTTGAGCCAAACATTATAGGGTATTCTCCTATTGCTACATTGTAAAGTTGTTCATCACTTAGTCCTTGTAATGGAGTATCTTTAAGTAAATATCTTAATTTGTCGTAATCTAGTATCATTAAAAAGGTGTTTCTTCTTTTGTTGAATTATTTAAAGGATTTTGTCCGTTCATTGTAAAGCCACATCCATGATTCCATTCAAAGACTTGTGGTGTATCTATCGGGCTTACTTTACCTCCTGTCTCTGTATCTTTTACTTTCCTTATGTAAATATGAGTTTGATAGTTATATTCAGGATGTCCAACTAAACGATGGATAGTTATAAAATCATCTACCCTATTCGCAAATGGCTGCCCACCTTCAGACTGTGATCTTGATGGAGGCTTATGATAGCCCATTAAAGTTTCTCCGTAATTATCTGAATAAGTCGCTCTTGCTGCTTCTGTATTTGGATGGGTATTAAAATATAAAGTTCTTCCCTCGTTGTTTACAAAGTTTCTGCAAGTGTTTAGAAACTCATAATTAGCAGCATGAGTAAATTCCCTATTTAATCCAGTATATGGATCTATTAGACAAGCATCGCTATTTGTCTTTTTAAACATACTTAATAATTCATCTAAGGTATAAAATCCCTTATGATCTATAAAGTTGAAGTGTTCTAGTATAAATGCCTTACTGTTATAGATTGTCTTAGGCTCTAAATTAGATAGCTTCTTTTCGTTTAAACATTCAATTAAAAATCTTACTAAAGCCTCAGGTTTATTTTCTCCTGAATATACATCGAATCTCAACCCATGTCTAACAGCTAATGCTAGAAAGTACCATAACATCCAAGCAGTTTTACCTACGTTATCTAATCCGTTAATACAATTTAGTTGAGATTTTTTAAATCTTAAATGTTCATCAAAGTCAATTAGTCCTATTCCTTGACCTTTGTTTATCTTGTTATTTCGATAATCTTCTAAGTACTGATCCGCAAAATTTTGTTGAAGTATCATTTATGCTGCTCGTAGATGTTTAGTTTTTTTTGTTCTGTGTTTAGGTATCGAGTAAAGTTATCAATTCTAAGAAAGTGAGCTGGGTTTAATCCATTGTTATTTATTGCCCATTCATTTTTAAATAAGTTGCTTATAGCTGTCTCAAAATCTTGTAGCTCATAAGATTCATTTAACTTCTTAAAGTTGTTTTCGCTTGCTTTGTTTAGAAGTTTAGTTTTTCCTTCTACACCTGTATGCTTCCCTTTTCGATCATTAAACCATCTTATAAAATAATCTTGGGATGGGAATACTCTCTTATTCTTTTCATTCTTTTCTTTCTTATCATTCTTGTTAGTTGCCCTTTGTTTGCCCTTTGTTTGCCCTTTGTTTGCCGTTTCGTTTGCCCCTACTTGATATTTATCGTAGTTAACTATTTGAATAATAGAACCTTTTGAGCTTGTTTCGATTGCCACCTCGTTTGTCCTTTTTAAGTGTTTTAGTGCTACTCTAACTTTTTTTACTGTTAGTTGAGTTTGTTCAGCTAGTAGAGAATACCCTGTCATAACTTGACCTCTTTTTATTACCTTACCCTTGAATTTTTTATCCTTGTGATTAGCTTTTAAAAGTAGATGAAGAAATAATATTTTAGTATTGTTGTCATCATACCACTCCCAATTTAATAAGGATCTGTGTATCTTAATCCACCCGTTATTCATATTTCTTCTTTTGTTAATGCAAAGTAAAGGTTTTGAAGTTGATGGACGTATTTGCATGATTTATTAATGCCTTTATGCGTTCCTTTAATTATAACGATAACATCTAATCCAAATTCCGTTAATCTACAATTAAATAAAAAGCCATCCTTTTTACACCAACCACTACCTGAAAACTTAAACCCAAACTTTTCTAGCCATTCTTCTGCGAGTTCTATAGGTTCTATATGTTGCAACGGGTTCGCAAAATCATCAGCACCCCATTGCCTTTTAACGTGGTCATATGAATCATATACCCAATTACCTATTCTTAGTTCTTTTGCTTCCATAGTATAAAATAAAAAAATCCGACGCCTTTCGGAGTGCAGTCCTACTCGGCTCGGATTGTAAATAATTTAATTGCTACTGCACTAGCATTATGAATATACTAATTAAAATGGCAAACCATTGTCCGCATCTATTGCCTCTGTAACTTTATTAGTGGTATCTTCAAATGATTCTTTTGTAGATTCTACAACTTCAATCTTCCATGCTGATAGGTTTACACCGTAGTTAGTTTCGTTGTTTTTTTCCCAGCTGTAGCCATCTACATTAAAATAAACCTTTAGTTTGTCTCCCTTGTTAATACCATCCACTAAGCTAACTTTATCTTGCTTTAATTGGAATTTAATCTTTTGTGGATATTCTCCACTTGTTTCAATAGCAAATTCTCTCTTTTGGAACTTGTCTGATACTTGTACTGTATTGGCTCTCATAATTAAAGTGCCTTCCATTTCGTAACTCATAGTTTACTTGATTTTAATGTTAAAAATTGATTCTAGTTTATCGTAGTTCGCTGTGTACTCTATTCCTTTTAAGTCCTCCCAGCGTGTTAAGTTGTCCTTTGTTTTCATGTCCAAAATTAAGAATTTATTTGTTTCTACAATGTAATCATTATAACCATGCTGTCTTAAATTAACCAAGATTGAAGTGTCTAATCCTCTTTTGATTAAGTCCTTTGCAGGTCTGCCACCTACCTTAGATAGTGCTTTTTTGCTTATCATCTTAGCAGCACCTAAAGCCATTTGTTTCTTATGAGTGTAGCCTGTAAACTCTTTAATGACATCTCTATCTAATTGTAGAAAATACAATTTCTCTATCCCAAACATCGGCTCGTCTAATTGAATCAATGGATGATATAGATCTATTAATTCATCGCTAACTATATCGTCTGACCCTATGATAAAAATATAATCGCATCCATCTTCCCAAGCGTATTCTATTGCGTTGTTCCATTTAGTACCTAACCATTCATTAGAACATTGAATAGTAGTCCATCCTGCGTTGTAAAAATACTCTTGCTCTTTGTCAGATGTTACTGCTGCAACTCGATCAACGTCGTATCCTAAAGATTCAAACTTATCAATAGTGTATCTTATGGATTGGTTAAAGTAACCCCATAGGTAATCTCTACCATGTACTGCTGTTACTATTGTTATTTTCATCGAATATAGTTGATTGTTTTGTATGCTATAAATTTAAAATTCCCATTCTTGCCCTTCATATTTGTCGGCTTCTCTTAATACTTGCGAACTAGCTTGTCTAAGCATAAAAGCTAAGTTTACTAAATATTCATGTGAGCTTTTATTATCCACATCCTCTACTACTAAATTGCCACTAAACAGCCCAGTAATGTGTAATCGATTTCCAATTAATTTCGTTTTGATTTCTACGTCTTTTATGTCTTGTATCATAGTTATTTACTTAAAAATGAAAGGTATGATTTATTGCTTATGTGATACTGTTTCTTACAATCGTGACACTTCATATGCCTTTTAATATATCCCATCGGTGTTGTATCCGTATGGCATAGACTTACTTTCTTTGATCCGCACTCAGGACAATCATACTTTTTACCACCCATCTGTACTGCATGATTTGTATTATGGTCTATGTACGGTGATAAAACATGGAATACATCTTCTAATAAAATTACATCTTGCTCGCAATATTGAATCATATTCGACAAGGCTTTGGAGTCGTTTTTACAAACTTTTAACCATAAGTCGATTCCTTCGTGTTCTATCTTACGTCCAACCTTTAAAACTTCTCCCAGATAGTCTAGCTTATTAGAATGGAAATTAAAGTACTTACGAGCCTTTTTAAGCGTATCTAAGGTACGATACTTAGGGAACATCAATAACCCTTCTTGAATCGCTCTGGTGCGAATTTCTTTTATATCGTATCTATCTCCGTTATGTGCTATTATTTCGTCAGCCTCTCCAAGTATCTTAATAAAGTCCTTTATTATTTTTTTATCTGAATGGGTTTTATTAGACCATTGCAAAGTTTTCACTTCGTCTGATCCTTGCCACTTATAAGATATGCAAATAATTTTCTTATCTTCAATTATCTGTGAATAATTAACCCATTGTTTTCCTGTCCTCCAAAACCATCCAAATAATGGACTAGTTTCTATATCAAAAAATAAGCGTTTAATTTCACGCCTATCCTTTAATCTTTTTTTATTTACTAGATGTCTTAACGCATGATCGGAAGCATTTTGTACTATTTCATCATTTCGAAAAACCTCTCTTATTTCTTTTGCTATCTGAGTATTATTGTTGCAAGTTTCGCAACGGACTTTAATATACTCATAAACCTCTTTTCTGTATTTGTATTGTCCTGCCATAACTCAAAGATAATTAAATCATTGCATACAAATTATACAACGCTATTACTAACATAGCGCAAAGCAAACAGAATACTATCAATATAGATATTCCGATAATACATCCTGCTGCAAAATCATAACCATCTGGTAAGTCTTTAGGATTTATTTTCATTTTTTTAGTATTTCTCTTATTCTATCTATTGAAAGCCATAGTATTAATAAAGCTAATACACATAGTATTGCTATTTCATTGGGTATCATTGTTCTTGTTTTATGATTGATATTTCAGATCTTATTGAATCGTGAGCCTTTCCAATAGTATCTATTAGTTTTCTTGTCATTCTTAATTCAGGTACTTCTTTGTCTGCTTCTATCTTGGCTCTTGCTGCTGATCCGTCAAAGTTATACATAATTGCGTTATGTCTATTATAAGCCTCTATGTTCTCCTTTGTTAGTATCGCATGGCATCCGCTTAAACCTCTCATCATTCTACGCAAGTGTTCTAAATCGATATAAGCACCACTTTCGTAATGGCTTATAATCTCAAATGTTTTGTTTACTGCTTCTTCAAGTGTCATAATAACTCTCCATTCATTCTTCTTAATTTGTCATGAATTTGTTTCATGCCATACGGATGTCCAGCATCAATCGGATCAACTTGCGCATCCTTTAAATAGATTATTAATCCATCTAATTCATCCATTCGAATTTCTCCATCTAATACCTGTCCTTCAATCTCCCTTACTTCATAATAAGGTAAAGTGCAAGTAGATAGAAGATTAAGGAGATATGAAGCATACCCACTATTCGCAGGTAGCTTCAATAAGTCATCAGAGTTGATAATTAGATTATCCACGCTTAAAAGATTCTGATTCATCTTCTCCAAAGAATCCATGCTCATAAAGTCCTGCTGTCTTTAAAACAGCTCTACTCATTGCACGCTTCTCTGCCATCTCTGCAACATACCATGTTGTAGTGTTTCCGCTTTTATAATCAGCACCTTTTAAAGCACTCCCAAAAGTTTCTAGCTGTTTGGTCTTAGCCTTTATTACAACATAGTTAGGTTCGCATCTTATTACTTCGTATTCGATAGTAATCTGCTCAATGGCTGCTATCTTCTCAATACCTGATCGAGTAATGATAGTGTAGTGTTGGTGTTTAAATACGTCCTCTTTTTCTAGTCCGTACTTCTTGTAAATTTCTGCTAACTTTTCTCTTTCCATTGTTCTTTGTTTTTAAATTTCCACTAAGGTATATCAAGTTTTTGAATTTTGCAAATTTTTTATTTTCTCCTTGTAATATTCTCGCATGTTGTTTAGTTCTTTCCTATCCCATTTGAAATTCATATGCTTATCCTTTGCGGCTAGTTCCGTCAAACGTAAGTATTTCATCTTGCCTATTCTGTTAGGTAGGTTCTCATGGTATTTACTCTCGTTGCCATCTCGATATAGGTTACATCCTTGACATTGACCATGTATATTATCCTCATGGTATTTTAAACTAGAGTAAAGCTCGGCTTTGTAAAGATGCCCAGCTTGAAAATTAAACCGCCAATCAGATCCGCAAGAAATACATGGCTTACCCTCATCTCTTAATCTTATGTACTTATGCACTACGTTGGCAACATTGCGTTTAAGGCTCTCTAATGATCTATATTCTTTTTCCCTACGTTCTACCTGTTCAAGCTCTCTGCGTTCTTGTGTGACTTTTAAAGTGGCTTTATTTAGTTTTTCTTGACCGTCCTCTGTGTTTAGATACCAATCTCTTAAACAGGACTGACATAAACCATACTTACGAAAAAGGGTACTCTTTCCGCATCCTTTTACAGAAACGGTTGAAGTACCCTTGCATGGTTTTGCTTTAGCGTTCATTCATTTAATATGAATACTCCGAATAACACTTCTTAGAAAGAAAATTATCTAGCATTAATTGCTGATCTGGATATAAGTCTATCTCAACATCATCTATAAAAAGTACAGCGCAATAAATACCCTCTCGTGAAAATACCCATTCAGAAGGGCGAGAATACTCAAAAGTGCTAATATATGCTTGGGTCCATGTTCCTTCAACATCGTAGTCGCAATACAATACAATCTTCTCACCATTGAAGTTTAATGTCTCATCTAGTGATCCTGAATACTGTCCACGATCCATTTCAGATACTTCTACTTCAAAATTAGCGTTCTGTTCAGCGTGATCTAAAATCTTTTTCAGTTTGCTAGTTTCAATTCTTGTTATCATAGCTTTATTGTTTTTAGTTTGTGGTTAATTATCAAATTGATTGATTGTTATATACTTTTAAATGACTATCTCTAATTTCTTCTAATTCTTCATAGCTATGATTCATTAACTCCTTGTATCTGTATTGGATTAGATTTGATACAGATTCTCTCCCTCTTATTTTTTCAGCTAACTTAATGATGGTAGTTATAATTGATTGTTTTAAAAATGTGTCTCCGATATTTTCTAAAGTTTTCATAGTGACTTAATTTAAGTGATTACTTGTTTTGTTTCATCAAATATAGAACTATATTTTAAACTACCAAAATTTTGCAAAAAAAAGAAGGGCTGCGATTGCAACCCCTCCCCAAACAAACAAAGCAACTATGAAGAAAAGAGATTCTTAAAAGTCTTGCAAATGCTCTACCAATGATTCAAAAGTACTAATATCTATCTTACCAAATACAAGTAAGCCCATTAAAACCAAAGTTCCAACCATCGCTATAATTCTTACCCAATCTACTTGACCTTCTCCACCATCTTTTGAGTTTACGTTGTTTATGATCTCGGATTTTATGCCCTCTGTCAATCCAACAGCAGCACCCAATAACGGCTTCAATGTTCCACCTGAAGCACCTAACATAACTCTTCTAGCTATCCTTGCAACAGGCTTTAATAGTTTGCCAACCTTTGTATCTTCAAATTTCTTTTTCATATTCATCAAATTTAATTAAATCTTCTATAATAATTACAGCGTCTTTGTCATTTCCCATAGCTTTGTGAAACTTTCTCATTGTCTCTCTTGAATTGGTTACATCATAATAACCGTCTTTATCTATGTCCGCTCTTGTTTCTCCTAAAGCTATACACCCATTTAACTGTCTTGCGTAGTTAGCTGCATGAAACTTACACTCACTTCTACCCTCTACATCTTTTAGCTCCCATAGTTCTTTCTTAAATCTAGGGCTGTATTCTTTCTTTAATGGGTACATCTCAGCAGGCACACAAGATACGTTTCTCTTGTTATCCATCCATCCCCTCTCAATGCTTTCGCATTTAAATATTACTTTCTTTCCATCAATCACATAACAAACTCCTAACTGCTGTTTCTCGTCTCCTATGTCCCTAATTACTACTACTGTTTTCATACTTTGCTCTTTGAGTTGCTAGATCTGTTTTTAATTCGTTTATCGTTTCTATTAGTGTATCAATTTTAGCAGTTAATGCCATTATAGATTCTTTACTCCCTATTTTCTCTGCCTCTAATTCCTTTGCTAAATACATCATATCTTGCTTTAAGCTAGATATATTTATTCGCATATTCATCCATGCAGTAATAACCGTTCCGATGGCTACTCCAACCCCTGTTATTAATTCCCAAAAGTCAACTAAGTGATTCATGAAATTTCATTTGTTAATGGCAATTCAGAAACCAACTCCATAGATGAGCTATAACTTTCATGCTTTGATATATACCAATTACCTTCGGAGTGAATTGGGCTTGCCCAATGCGTTGTTGTTCCGTTATAATTCTCTCCTGCTGTTACTGTTGTATTGTAACCAATGCATTCTTGTTCTGTTCCTTTATAATACATTATGGGTAAATTGAATAATAAGAATTTATATTAGCCTCTATTGCAGTTCTATTTGCTGATTGACTTGAATTGTAATAAATAAATTCGCTAACATTACCTGTCAACCAAAAAGATCCACTTCTTGAGCCTATTGTTGAGTTACCAAAATTACTTCTACCTAAATAAGCTTGATTAACATCTACGCCATCAATAAACAAGTTTGCTGAAGCATTAGATATTGAAAACCCTGATGCTAATAATTGCCCTGATATATTCCCGCCTTCTTGACTAACTGCCGTTCCATTATATGATCCATAAACCAATGAATTGTTAGTAGACCTATTAAGGTGTAAAAAGCAAGTATTTGTGCCGTCTTGTAAATTTATAGCCGTCATCTCTGAACTAGCATTATTAGATGTCATTACAGTAAATAAACTAACATCGCTTAATGCGGTAGATGATTTTATAAGTTGTTGCGCTCCTGCAAAATCTAATGTAGGCAATGATCCTTCATATATTACAGAGCCTGAAGAAACAATCTGAGGCTGCTGTGCTGCTGTAACATTTGTAGCATTATCAGATCCTTGTTGATCATACCAAGTGGTTACAAATCCATTATTAGCACCTACAAAAGAAAGCAAAGAGGATGTATCTAAATTATTACTACCATCAAACCCAATATCTTGCTCTGCATTATCTAAACTTCGTCTAACTCTAATGGCTGAACCTGAATAAGCTGTTCTTATTTTTCTTAACGAATAAGCAGCAGTAGCGGGATAAGTATCTAACAATAAAGATACCGTAGCTTGATTCTGCTGAGAATATATGCCTAGTTTAGTTCCTATCATTTTATGAAGTCGCTCCTATTAATATCCAAGTATTTGTAGCAACGTACTTTAAAAGAAGTCCCCCAACAGTCGCTCTAGTTAAATAGCTATCTTCACTTTTAATAATTTGTGATCCTGAAACGGCAAATGAAACACCATTAGTAGCATTTGTTTGGAAAAATTCCCATTCATATCCTATCGTTGCTGCACTAGCATCTGTATCGCCTACTGTTATCGTAATACCAGCAGCAGAGCTATCTACTTGATAAAATGTATTTGGTGTAGCACAAGCATCACCCAATGCATTAGATGTTGTTATAGTAGTTCCTACAGCTCTATAAGCTCTTATACTTTGATCTCCTAGAATAGCACCTGTCATTGTGCCTCCTGATAAATTTAACTTAGTATTTAAGGCTGTTTGAGTATCCGTACTTATAGGCTTTTCTAAATCGGCTGTGTTATCTACTTGGTCTAAAGATAACATAGCCTTAGTTTGAGGAACAGTCAAATCCTCTACTACACCATTTCCAGCAGATGCTCTACCTTTAATTCTGTTGGTTGGTATATTAGCCAATTTAGCGTTAGTAATAGCCTCGTCGTTTATTGTAGGTGTTGTAATAGTTCCACCAATATCTCCACCTAACTCAACTTTGTTTGCTATATCAGAAGTATTGGTAGCAATATTAGATGTGTTAGTCGCAATATTAGAGGTATTGGTAGCAATATTAGAGGTATTAGTAGAAATGCTAGATGTATTGGTAGCAATATTACTAGTATTAGTAGCAATATTACTAGTATTAGTAGCAATGTTTGTTGTGTTGGTATCTAATAATGTAGCGTTTGCATTTACAACCGTCTTAACTTCATTAGCATCTACGGCTCTATACTTTTCTGTTACATCAACATCAGGATCAACTACCTGAACTTTATTTGCATATGTTATCGTACTTGCTGCCATATCTTAAAAATCTGTATATCTCCTATTAGGAGTACTTGTTAATCCTTGTGATGTATCTACCCTTTCTAAATTCTTTTTGTAATACCACTCTACTGTACTATCAAATTCTGTTATTGAACTTTGATTATCCGATAAATACGCCTTTAATTTATTCTCATATACTGCTATGTCTCCATCGCAACTTCTTAATAGTTCGCTCAATTCTGTACTTTCAATAGTATCTGAATCAATGGAACTACCCTTTGTTAGTTTGCCATTTGATACTCTTATGTAAATCTTAGGAAGTAGCTTTTTATAAGAAGTCCAACAAATCCACTTTGTTAGCAAAGTATGAATAGTTGAATAAACACCTGTTAAAGTCCCAGCATTAAAGTCTGCTACCAACTTATCTTTTAAAGCAGTTCCTAGTATTTGTTCACTAGAATCTTGTGCCAATATAATAGCAGGCTCTATTAATTCTGCATCTACTGTATCTTCTACGTTCGTGTAGAACCTAAAACTATCTATGCTAATTATTAAATCTTCACTTACTGCCATGTGCCCATTCTTTTAGTTTATCCCATGATGATTTTTGCTCACTCATTAAGTAGCCTCTGTTCGGCATATCGTAAGGATTTTGTCCTACTTTTTTATCATTCTGAGGATTCATGCCTCTTTGATCCGCTTGACTTTCTGTTAGTGTTTTAGCCTTAGGGCTTTTAAAGTCTATACCGCCTTCTAAACCTTCCTTAACGAATGTAACTCTTTCCCAATGATGCTTGCAGTTCGGACCGCCTTTATACAAGAATATATTGTAATTATTTGAGCCTCTCGGACCAAATCCTACATTAACATTAGAAAAGCTCATTTGAATAATATCCTCTTTTCTATATAGCTTATTAGCTGCTAACATCTTTCTACAAAATTCTCTCTCGCCTGTTGGATTGCCTTCATAACGATATCTAACTTTGAACTGAACATCTCCCTTAGTGCCATCTTGCTCACTTACTTGGCTAGGTCTAGCTGTTCCTGTTGATGCCAGCTGTACCTTTTCGCTTAACTCTTGAACATATTTATCTCTATCATCCTCAAGATCATAGTCAACATCTACAACCTCTGCAATTACATATCCTTGCTCTATTAGATCTTCAACACTTTCGCCTACTTCTATAATCTCTTCTAAGCTAACTTGTCTTAAACTTAACTTAGTCAACTCTTCTTCTGTTGAATCTAGCCATGCATCAACTTCTTCATCCGATAGATTAAATGCACTCTTTAATGTTAGTTCAGCTTGTTTTCTTGTTAGTTGACCTTTCTTAAACTTTCTTACAATCCTTTCAAGGTTTTGCATTTGTCGACCTG
>Ga0208898_1000675_pt1 | contig 25433 bp, 34 predicted proteins | sample VirMetDEL_Mar_4_FD_184513 | JGI IMG/M metagenome (GOLD analysis project Ga0208898, IMG submission 184513) | Aqueous microbial communities from the Delaware River and Bay under freshwater to marine salinity gradient to study organic matter... | ecosystem: Environmental > Aquatic > Marine >...
TAAAATGCAGGCGCGGAACTATTCATGGGGGCCAACCCTGGCAACAGCCGATTGGCAATATCCTTGGTCCGATAACTCACTTTTAGCAGAATATGATGTTTCTGGCGGTTGGACCGCTGACACATACTATGCTTTTACGTCGGAAGCGGGGATGGCTGACGCTGTTAATAAAACGGGTTACACCTATTTTATTATTGGTACTGACACGATTGACGGCATTGCCCCTGCGTCTATTGATTGGTCCATTTATCATACGAGCGACGAACCCGGCACGTCGAAAGACCCTAAGTTGGAAATCACAACAGAAGATGTGCCTGACTTTACGCCATTTGTTATGTGGGTGTCCTGATGCCTGACTTGCAGAAAATAGAAATCCCGCCTGGTATCTTCCGGAATGGCACGGAATATCAGTCAATGGGGCGCTGGTATGACGCCAATCTTGTGCGCTGGCGTAACGGCACCATGCTTCCTGTCGGCGGCTGGGCACCATTTACGTCAACGCAAATGACTGGTGTCCCGCGTGGTGCTTTAGGGTGGACCGATAATTCAGGTGATGCTCGATTGGTCACGGGGACGGCATCGAAGCTGTATTCTGTGAATGAGGCGCAGACGGTTTCCGACATTACGCCGGTCGGCTTGACTACGGGTAACGAAGACAGCACGGCCATTAGCGGCTATGGCGGTGGTTTGTATGGTGCTTATGAATACGGTACGCCGCGTAGTGATGCGACTTCTTTGGATGACGCCGATACATGGTCATTGGATGTTTGGGGTCAAAACCTTGTGGGGTGTCTGACTTCGGACGGAAAGTTGTATGAATGGACAACATCTGGTGTTGCCGCGCAGATCAGTAATTCACCAACAAGCTGCAATGCAGTAATGACAACCGATGAACGGTTCGTGTTCGCTCTTGGCGCAGATGGGAATGGTCGAAAAGTGTCATGGTGCGACCAAGAGAACAACACGGTCTGGACGGCGGCTTCTACTAATCAGGCTGGCTCTAAAGAACTGACTACTAACGGCAAGTTAATGAATGGGATGCGTGGCCGTGGACAAGCGATTTTGCTGACTGATATTGATGCACATGTCGCGAATTATGTCGGCCCGCCATTTATTTATTCGTTCTCCAAGGTGGGCGACAATTGCGGTTTGGTTGCGCCAAATGCTGTTGTCTCACTTCCAAACGGCAATGTTATGTGGGCGTCTTATCAGGGCACCTTCTATGTGTATGACGGTTCCGCTGTTCGTCCTGTCCCGTGTGAGGTAACAGATTACCTAAAGGCTAATGTGAATTGGGACCAGAAGGCGAAGATTGCCGCAACGTCAAATAGCCTGTTTAATGAGGTTTGGTTCTTTTATCCGTCAACGGCAGGCGACGAATGCGACAGTTACGTTTCCTATAATTTCATCGAAGGCCATTGGTCGGTTGGTTCAATGGATCGGTCGTGCGGTGTGGACGTTGGCGCCTATGATGTACCGCTATTCGTTTCAACGGATGGGTACTGGTACAAGCATGAAACAGGTTTTTCTGTAGGCGGTGCTTCTGTTTATGCCCAAAGCGGTCCTATTGAAATGGGGATGGGGCGATATTGGGCATGGGTCACAAGCCTTGTTCCAGACGAAAACACTTTAGGTGATTTGCAGGTATCGTTCATCGGCGCAGCGTCCCCTACAGGCGACCAAACGACATATGGGCCATATACCCCCGGAAACTACACAGATATGCGCTTCACGGGGCGCCAGATGGCCGTAAAGGTCGAAAGCACGGGGGAAAAAGAATGGCGCTGGGGCGTTCCGCGTATTGAGGTTCAAGTAGCGGGAGAGCGTTAGATGCGGTTCCCGCCTGTCCCTGACCAATGGAACATTGATTACCAGCTTTTGTTCAGCACCCAAGTTGAGGCGCTGGCCCGACAATCACGCAAGGTTGGTGAAGATTTGATTGTTGGCGGTAACGACGGAACCCGCGTTGAGCGTGTTATCTACCCTTCTATTGAAGGTTGGGGCGTCCAGGTTGACCCTATAGAACCGACCTATCCGTGGAAGGATTTGCGCGGTCATATCCTGTCCAGAACGGGCGGCAACGCCCCCCCTGCGTTCAGTCAGTATATCGGTGACATCTATCAGTGGAATTTTGACAGCGCCAGCCAAGAGCAAGAAGTATTCAACGAATACCACATGCCGCACGATTATGCTGTTGGTACTGACCTATATGTGCATACTCACTGGTCTGTTGATGCAGCTAGCACAGGCGATGTGAATTGGCTGTTCGATCTGGCTTATGCCAAGGGGTACGATCAGGCTGTTTTTGAGGGAACAGCCGGTAGCGGTTCTCCTGTTACGGTGTCGGTTACGCAATCGTCACCAACTGCTTTCAAGCACCAGATTGCAGAGGTTGAATGTTCTGCGTCTGGTGGGTTGATTTCACCGGCTACGGTCAATGTTTCAATCACCAGCGGAACAGCAGCCTTAACGGCGGCTTCTGCACTGTTTACGGCAGCAGATATTGGGCGGACTGTGACGATTGTGGGCGCTGGTTCTGGAGGGGCTGATCTGGAAACAACAATTTCTGGATATAGCAGTACCACTTCTGTTACTCTTGCAGACAACGCCTCTACGACGGTCAGCGCACAAGACGCTTTCAGGTATCGCGTTCTTGATACTGATTTGTTGGAGGTTGATGGCCTGATAATGGTGCGAACCTGGCGTCATGCGACAAGGACAGCGGATACCTTGAACCAAGCTCCGTTCCTTCACGAAATTGACATACATTACCAAAGCACCGGCATTGGTACTAAAGGGCGTAACGGCCCGGACTTTTGGAGTTGACGATATGGGCTTGTTTAGCGGCGGTGGCACACCAAAATATCTGAAAAAGCAGGGTAAGAAGATACTTGGCGAAGCGTGGGATGTTTACAATTCCACGTCGTTCAATCCGTATGAGGGTGAAGCCGTTGCCCCGATGAATAATGTCCTGTCTACGGCCATTAACAATGCAGCGACGGCAACAAACCCCGGCCAAGGCATGTTCGATCAGGCTGTGTCGACGGCGCAGGGTGCTGCCAATACAGCGGCGGGGTACAGGCCGCAACAGATTCAATACACCAATGTTGCTCCTACAACGGTAGCGGCGGCGCCGACTGTTGCCGCTCCTCAAATGGTGACATCACAGGACGTTCAGGCGGGGTCATTCCTTGACGCCAATATGGACGATTACATGAACCCGTATATTCGGAATGTGATCGACGCCACAATGTCTGATCTAAATTACAATCGGGAGGTGCAGCGCGTTGCTGATCGGGCCTCTGGTGCGGCGGCGGGCGCTTTTACCAATGACCCTCGAATGCAGGTGTTGACGGCAGAAACAACAGGCGTCTTTGACCGCACAGCGGCAGGGACAATTGCTGATCTGTACCGTACTGGCTATGACACAGCGTCAAACCTGGCTGTTGGCGATATTGACCGTCGTTATAATGCTGGTGTTTCTAACGCTGATCGGAGCCTTACCGCCCAGGGCGCGAACCAGACGGCGGCGAATGAAGTGGCTTTAGCCAATGCGAAGTTGGCCTCCGAAGCCAATATGAAACAGGCTGACATTAACGCCGACGCCGCATTGGCTGATGCATCTGGCCTTTTGGACGCTTCTACGAAGAATGCAGATATGGGGCTGGCGGTAGCCAAGTTGGCGGCTGATACGGGATTAGACGCCAGTCAGATCATGGCTTATGCAGGGTCGCAGGCAGGCCAGCAGGATGCCGCATTTAGGAAGCTGGCGCTTGACGCAGGTTTGACGCAGCAGCAGTATGACCAGTTGTTGCCGACATTTAACTATGAGCAGTACGTCGCAGAGCAAGACTTCCCGTTCAAGAAGATGGGCCTTCTTACAGGCGCCATTAGCAGTATCGGCAACCAGAGAAGCGGCAGCAGTGTTGCCTCTGGTATTGGTGACCTAGCATCGGGGCTGGGTAATTTTGCTAGTGGAATGAAGCAGCGTTAGGGGGCAGCATGATGGACAATCAGGCATATAATTCAAACGGCCTGACGGACGAGCAGCGCAAAAGTCTTGAAAAAAGAGATTGGCGAGACAAGGTTCTTTGGCTTTTTGGCCAGGGTGACTATCACCAAGAACGCCAGCGCCAAGATTTTCTAGACGAAAACGAGCGTCAGCGCCAAATGAGCGGTCTTGCTCAACAGAAGCGTAAGCAGGGCATCATAGATCAGGCTATGGCAGAGGTTCAGGTGCCCTACCAAATGGGGCAGACAGGTTATGACCCCACTATGGGGCAGCGCATGGGGATGCTATCAGGCGCCATTAACGGTCTTGGTTCTTATGGTTTGAGCGGTCCTGTCCGTCGGGTAAGAAGGTAGGGTAATATCATGGCAGATCAGAGGTACGGTGCAGACGGCCTGACAGACGAACAGCGCCAGTACGCTAAAGAAAACCGTGATTGGCGGGATCGTGTTTTGTGGTTGTTTGGTCAAGGTGATTATCACAAGAACCGGCAGCGCCAAGAATTTTTGGACTACAACCGAGCTGTTGCCCAGCTTCAGGCGGACCAAGCGCGGGGCGCGGCATCACGCGCTTTGGAAACGACGCGCCAGATTGATGCGGATCAAGACTTTTTAGCGACAGCAGCTAGCCAGTACGCGGCAACAGGACAGGCTTTCTCTCGCGAAGCTGTTGACGCAGCAAAGCGCCTTGGTGTCACGCTGGATGATACTATGGTTGGCGGCGCCGTCACCAATCGAACCGTCTTTACCCCCGATCAAGAGGCAATGCTTGGTAATCTACCGTCTATGGGGAAATATGTTAATGACATAAGGTCAAAGGGAAGTGGTCCTGCTGCCCGGTATGCCCGTTCATTGAGGGTTGCCGGTATCTCTCCTGATACTGTTGACCGATACACACCTCCCCTTCGCGAAGGGCAGGTTTTGAATGATGACTTCACGGTGGCGACCGTTCCCAACTTTGATGAATCCGCATCTAACACGGCAGGCATGATCGCAAGCGCGGAGGCAAAGGCGCGGGCAGACCAAGATCCTATCCAGGTTATGGACAAGAGAACGGGTGAAATAGTTATCGTTCCGAAGACAGAAGCAGTGCGGAACCGGAACTATGTAGACGCCTCTACGGGCCGTGAGTTGCGGGCAGAAGACGATGCTTCGAAACTGAAGGCGGCTGCTAGCGCCCAAAGTAATGCTATGATGAATAGCTTTATCACTAATGCCCTGAATAACATCACGCCATATACGACAGGTTTTGGGGCGGCATTGCAGTGGGTTCCAGGCACAGATGCCAAGAGGCTTGCTGGAGAACTTCAGGCCATTATCGCCAATATTGGGTTTGACCGCCTTCAGTTGATGCGTGACCAGTCTACAACAGGTGGTACGCTGGGTAATGTCAGTAACATTGAATTGAGCATGTTGCAGTCTGTGAGCGGTACGTTTGACCAGGCCAATGATCCTAACCAGCTTGCTTATAACCTGACCCGGTATGGCAAGGTGCTGAACGCCATCGTGCATGAAGGGCTGGAGGCCGCACAGCGGGCCTACATGGAGCCATATGATCCGAAACGGAGTTATGTGGAAGAAGGCAGAATGGAAAGAGAATTGATGGTTACGCCGGACACAACCAATGTAACCGTGCGCCGTGTAGAATAAGAATGGTGATGCTATGCCTAGATATGAAGTAGTCATTGACGGTTATGAGTATGGATTTGACTATCCAGATGAAAATACGCCCGATGAAGTTCTTCGTGGGAGAGCGGAAGAAATGGCTCGCCGTTACAGAGCGGCGCAGCAAGGCGACGACGAATATCAGAGCATTTATGATCGCCAAAAGAAGGCCCATAGCGGGGTGCAAGGAGCTTTGGCTCAAATGGGGCACGGCTCTTTGCTGGGGTACGGCGACGAAATAAACGCGGCCTTGGCTACGCTGATTTCTGGCCCGGAAGGGTCATTCACCGACTTGATTACGGGCGAAGGCAGCGACTATTACGACAAGCGGCTGGACATTAACCGCCGTGTTCTCAATGAGTACCGGGATAAAAACCCTGTTCTTGCACCTGTCATGGAAGGTAGCGGCGGGGTTCTGACTGGCTTGGTTGCTGGTCGCGCTGGGTTGGGCGGCACGGGTAGCACGCTGGGGCAAACAGCGAAGATTGGCGCGACAGAGGGCGCAATTGCGGGATTTGGTGAAGGGGAGGGCGGTTTTGTCAATCGCGCCTTTACAGGTGGCGTCGGGGCCACCCTTGGCGGCGTTGCGCCTTATCTTCTAGCCGCTGGTCGTCCTGCGGCGCAGTCTGTTGCGCGGAACGTGGGTAGATTTTTGGACCCAGGCATCCAGAAGTTGAACAAAGCGCAACGCCTGTTGATGGAAGACTTGCGGCTTGACGCCTTCAATCCGAACAAGCTGCGTCGTGTGCCGGGCAAACAGCAGACGGTAGCGGATATAGGGGGAGCTAACACGCTGGCAGAAATGCAGGCAGCGGCGGCTATTCCTGGAAACCCGATGCTGGATGAAACGGTGGATTTCATGTCTGCCCGTCGCGCCAACCAGTACGGGCGAATTACTGATGACGCCGTTAGTTTGACGGGCCAGTCGCCCATTAACCGCATACAGGCTGAAGACGAAATTCTGGATGCGGCACGCAGGGAGGCAGACGATCTTTATCAGGCTGCATATGCTAATCCTGCGCAGATTGGTGATCTTGATACCTTGCGGCTGCTAGACAGTGACATTGTTAAAGAGGCTTACGATGATGCTTTGCGTCTGTATGACGCAGAGCGTTCGGCTGGAATGTTGATTAACAAGGATTTGCCCCCGCTGGACAATATCTTTGTTAAAAATGCAAAAACAGGGCAGGTTCGTTTGGTGCGCTCCCCAAATATGCAGACCCTTGATTACATCCAGCGTGCTTTGGACGATAAGGTGACGCAGCTTTACAAAGACGGTAAAGGTGGCCTAGCCGGTATCGCCAAAGAAACGCGCCGTAAGCTGATTTCTGCAATGGAGAAAATTTCCCCTGAATACGAACAGGCTCGACAGGTTTGGCGCGGCAAGTCAGAGGGGCAAGACGCGCTGAAAGCTGGCAAGAAGTTCTGGACGGCTTCTGAAAATGATGTTGCTAATGCCATGAAAGACATGTCTGCAACAGAACAGGCGCTTTACCGCCAGAGTGCAATGGAAAGCATTCAGGACAATGTTATGCGCCCGTCTGACACAATCAATGTGGTAGGTCGCCTGAATAATGAAACCATGCGCCGCAAGCTGGCCAAGATTTCTACCAATCCAGAGGCCGTGGAAAACTACCTTCAACGCGCAGACATAGAAAAAAGCATGGCCCGTACCGAGGACGCCATTCTTACCGGGTCGCGGACAAAGAACATGGCGGCAAAGATGAAGGCCATTGAAGAAAACCCTAGCCTTATTTCAAGGGCTGTTAGCAAATTCCGCACACCGGCCACCGCCTTCGACACGCTCACAGAAGCCATGACTTCGGCGGGCCAGCGTGACGCTGCGGGGACGACAGCGGGTGAGCTATTGCAGCTTGGTGCTACGGAATTAAATGAAAATCAGCAAAAACTTATTGCTGATTTGTTCAAGTCTTACATGCTGGAGCGTGAAGTTGATCGGATCGGGATGGCTGGCGCCCGTTCGGCTTCGTCTTTCGCCAACCGCATGACACCATATGTCATTTCAAATTAACCCCTCTATATAAGTATGTTTTTTTATGATCAACAAGCTAAAACAGGGGCGCGATTTTGGAGAGTTGGCTAGACCCGCTGTTAGGATACGGCCCCCTAGGAATGTGGTTGGTGTGGCAATTATACCGCGACAACAGGCAGGCCAAGGCGATTACGGATTTGACACAAGCCTTGAGCGAAAACGCCGCGAGTCAGCAAACAATCGCAACCGCCATCACAGATATCCGCACGCATCTCATGGGGCGCGGTCAATGATGCGGAAGATTATAAAGATTTTAATTAAACATGAATGTTTGAAAGGCGCGGACAAGGCGATAAGAGATCATAAGGAATCGTCGCGCGTCTTAAGGGGTGAAATTGAGAAATTATCACAACAATTAAAGGCACAAAGGGAAGATGTTTGACCTTTTGGATATTTGCAGGGATTTTTTGGGCTATCTAATGATCGTCGTCATGGCTGTCTGGGTCAAACAGCGAATGGCATGGATTCACAACACAACAGGGTCAATGAGAATGGACGCCCGCGCGGTTCAGTGCGTTGCGCTTTGCATGATCGTCTCGATCTTGTTTTGGCAGGTCGGGTGGCATGAAGTCGGCGCAGGGCCGGAGAATGTTAATTTTGTCCTGTTTGCCGTGGTTAGCCGCCTATGGCTGGTGGCCGCGTCGACAATGGCGGTGGTCTCATATTGGAACCTGACGGCTGGAGCCGATTGGCGGCGTAATGTACGGCGGCTGGCGGGGCTGGCCGGGATTGCATCGGCGTTGTCCATCGTGTCATACATTTTTTTACAGGTGGCCGCATGACAACATCACTGACAGACGAACAACTACAAGAAGCTGTAGATTTATTGGCGCGGCATTCTAGCGTCAGCGAGGCTTCGCGGCACACAAAATGGCCGTGCAAACAGCCTGCCTTTTCACATCGCCTAAAGTCTGCACGTGACGCGGGATTTGTGCCATCTCCGGGATCAATCCCTATCGAGCCTGACGAACTGGACGTTGTAAAGCAGGAGTTGCGCGATGCGCGGCTTCTTCTTACGCAGATCAAAAGCGAGGAGATTACCCGCGCAAATGTGCGGTCATGGGTTGGTCTTGTATCGGAAAAAGAAAAAGCGCCGCCAAAATGGATAGTTAAGCCAAGCAAACGCGCCGGTCTGGGTGTGCCAACACTGTTTGCATCAGACTGGCATTGGGGCGAGGTTGTAAATCCCGATGAGATTCATGGCGTCAACAAGTTCGACCTGGAGATTGCCAAGGCGCGGTGCAGGTCGCTAATCAATACGGCTGTTGGCCTGCTGACTAGCGAATTTAAAGACCCCGATTACCCCGGCATTGTCTTTGCTCTGGGCGGCGACATGATCACGGGCGACATTCACGAAGAACTATCCAAGACCAATGACGCGCCTATAATGCCGACGGTGGTTGACTTGTTCGAGAATCTTATTTGGTGCATATCAACCCTGGCGGACAGGTTTGGGCGGGTCTATGTTCCGTGTGTTACCGGCAACCACGGCAGGAACACAAAGAAGGTTCAAGCGAAAGAACGCAGCGCCACCAATTTTGATTGGCTGGTCTATTGCCTTCTGGAAAAGCATTTTTCAGGGGATGACCGAATTCAGTTTAATGTTGCCGAAGGTTCCGACTGCCTGTTTAAGATATACGATCACGAATATCTATTGTCACACGGCGACCAGTTCAGAGGCGGTGATGGCATGATCGGGCCGCTTGGCCCTATCACGCGCGGGCGACACAAGAAGGCATCGCGCAACGCGGCAATTGACATGCCGTTTCAGACAATGATCGTCGGCCATTTTCATACTTTGATGCAATTGCCTAACCTGATCGTCAACGGCTCGCTCAAGGGTTATGACGAATATGCGTTTCAGGGCAATTTTTCGTATGAAGTCCCGGCGCAGGCACTGTGGATCACTCACTCTGATCGCGGCATAACGCACCAGATGCCTATTTACCTCGAAGACAAAAAGAAAGGGGCGTCTAAGTCATGGGTGAGTTGGACAAAATAAGGACTTCTGACGGCGGTTTTGTTGCGTGGCGTTGGGTGTCGTTCACGCCAAAAGAGATGCTTTGCCGTTGTGGTGAATGTGATTCCTTCGTTGACGTTCAATTTATGGATTCCCTGCAATGGCTGCGCGATGCCTACGGCAAGCCTATGCCAGTGACCAGCGGCCATCGTTGCGAGGCGCACAACAGGGCGGTCGGCGGCAGTGGAACCAGCGGCCATTTAACGGGCCGTGCAGCCGATATACAGGTAAAGTGGGGCGATGCCCTAGACCTTTTGATCTTGGCCCATAAACGGGGCTTCACGCGCTTTGGCGTCAACCAAAAGGGGCGTTATGAAGGGCGGTTTATCCATCTGGGGATGGATAGGACAGAACCAACAATTTGGAGCTATTAATGGGCGAATTAATCTATCTGGATGAGTACAGGAAAGAAAAGAGGCAGGCGACGAAAGAAGAACTCGACGGAATCATTGAATCCATCTGGGCGGCGTTGTATTTCCGCTTTGACGCTACAATCGCCCCTGTTTCGCCAGAGGAAGATACCGAATAAAAAGCGGGTTTACACAAGAAAGGGTAAGAAAGATGAACACCTTGATTGATCGACTTAAAGAACCATCGACCTGGGCTGGGCTTGCTGGCTTGGGACTGTTGTTCGGCATGAGTCAGGATGAGTTTGATATTTACGTTGGCGCTATTACCGGCGCACTGGCGTTTGTGGCAATCATCCTGAAAGAGTCCAAGTGATATGTCGAGTTGGAGCAATTGGCCTCGCTGGTCTGCTTGGCCTAAGTGGATGCGCTGGCCTCGGTGGCCTAGAATGCAACCACGAAAGGACGATCTACGCCCTGGGGATGGTGGCACCAAGCCAAGCGGCAATCGTGACGAAGATAACAGAACGGAGAATTTGTGATGCGAGTTACACTGACGATCATGGGGGCGGTGGCCCTGTTTCTAACAGCACTAACTGACGAAGCCTTTGCGGGCGACAAAAACTCAATCTATTTCGAGCAACAGTCTGGCTTGGCCCGTGTGGGTTTCAGTGGCAAGGCGTGTGGCAGCTTTCCAATGCCCAGCGTTTCGCTAGATGGTGAACGGTCGTGTGCGCGGGTGCCGCTTACATATATGCACAAAAAGACTGACGCTAACGGCAACAAGACGAAGGAAGTTTTGAAGCTGGAAGATTACCACGACGAAACCTGCACTCGTGGCGTTGATGCCGCTGGCAACCCGACTGAAACCTGTTCAATCAAGGTGGTGTCTGGTCGTTCTGTTGACGGCAACTTTGGCCGTCGCCAGACATTCAGCATTCTTGGTGCGTTTGGTGAAGGTGACAGTTCTTCCGGCACTGACCGCACCTTCGCTACTGGTCTGGCTGGCGCCAGGCGCTCAACACAGCCCGCTAATTCTTCGGACTAGCCATTAAGGGCTCGCAATCCTCTTTCCACATGCGCCACAGGGTCATTGGTTATGGCCAGATCACCCATAAGTCGCGTGATCTGTGCCGTCACCATTTCACCTTATCGGCCCAATAGGCGGCTGACATTTTTCCTTTGGCAATATTCTTGCCGTGGCGTGCTTTAAAGCTCGCACGTTTGCGCTTCATCGCTTGGCTTTCGCCCGCCTTGGGCTTGCCAGCGGTGTTGGCTCCTTGCTGGCCAAACCGAATTAGCTTTACCTTATCGCCTTCTTTGGCAAGCACCACATGGCTTTTTTTCTTGTGGCTGGGCGTGCGCTTGGGTTTGTTGTAGCCCTTTAGGCCATTCTTCGTTAATCGGCTGTCTTTTGCCATACCTAGTCACCTAGAACGGTATTCATTAGATGCGTTGGTCATTGTACTTCCCTCATCAATGGCTCGCAATCATTTACCCATATATCCCACGCTTCTACGGGGTCGTGGGTAATGTCCAAGTGAGACATCATCTTAATGATGCTTTCTTTATCGGGCGGGGTCTGTTGATTCCGCCCTTTCTGTACCTGTTTCAGCAGGACGGCTAATTTACTGTCGCCAAAGTCACTGAATGGGCGGCGTCTGTTTTTGTCTTTGTGTAGTGGCATTACCTATCCTTCTGTTCAATTCTTCTGGTACTTCATGTCCATTGTTTTTTGTCTATGTTGTCAGTAATGACCTGGCGCACTGCGCTGGGCGTTGTCAGGGCTGGATAATGTTCGCACAAGGCGTCGATCAGGTCAGCCGTCAAATATACTGAAACCTTCTTCCCCGCCTGTTTCCCCTTTGGCTTGCGGCCCGCGCCTTGGCGATAGCCGCCACGGTTTTCAGTCATTGTATTGCCTTTCTGCTTCTAATATAGCGTTGCCGATCATCTCCGGTATCTGCGGGACAACGGCATTGCCTAGCGCCTTGAGACGTTTTGCGCGGTTTTTTGTGATCGTGGTAGTGCGGGCTATTCCGTATTCCCAAGTTCCGTCCAGCCAGGCGGAAACCCCATGAGGGGTTCGACCCATTCCGGGTTCAGGTTTCCTGATCCTTCCAGCGCCTGCATTTTGTGGTCCAGCCGGTCGTTCGTTCTGTCCCTTCCGTTCTTGCGTGTCAGGGCTGCTTCGCTCGACCCCTTGTACATGGTCGCCGTTGGTGTCGGATACATCTTCGGCCATGTTTTCGGGTTGTTCACTTGGGCCGGTAGAGAAGAAGCGACATTCTCCGACCTGTCCCCCATCCTCTTTGTAAATGTCGAGTTGCTCTCGCCCCGCCCCGTGTCGCTGGCTTTGGGCGTGAGCCACAATCCAGAGCCTGTCGCGTCGGTGCGAGGCACCGAGGGCGCAAGCTGGAATAAGGAACGTCCTGCAGGCGTAGTCTTCACTTTCCAAGTCAGAAAGCACAGCGTCGAGGCCCATGCTGATGTGCCCAGCAACATTTTCGCCAATGACCCAAGCGGGCCGGTGTTCTTTGATGCAAGCAAACATCGATGGCCAGAGGTGGCGGTCATCGTCCGCGCCTTTTCGCTGCCCGGCTGTAGAGAAAGGCTGGCAGGGGTATCCCCCTGAAATAACGTCAACTGGTCCGTCATGAGTTAAGTTCCTTACATCTTCATAAATGGGTACATCGGGCCAATGCTTCCGCAGCACTTGCTGGCAGAACGGCTCTATCTCGCAGAAGCCTACAGTCTCGAACCCGCCCGTTCGTTCAAGGCCCAGTGAGAACCCGCCGATGCCGCTGAAAAGATCAAGAACCTTTAGTTTTTTCATTACCCTAACCCCAGCGCAGCCGCAACCTTGTCTTCGTTCATAACGTCATTGCGGCTCATGTAGACGGCGGGTCCGTCAAGTTCGACCTTGAAGCCTTCACCGTCAAATATACTGAAACCTTCTTGCCCGCCTGTTTCCCCTTTGGCTTGCGGCCCGCGCCTTGGCGATAGCCGCCGCGTTTTTCAGTCATTGTATTGCCTTTCTGCTTCTAGTATCGCATGGCCTATCATTTTGGGTATTTGTGGCACTACAGCATTTCCGAGCGCCTTCAATCTATTTTTGTCCAGTTTACGGGAAACCCCATCATTTCTTCCACGAACAGCGGGGACAGTGGGCCATCCCAATGCATTGACAAGTTGATCTGCTTCCCCTTCTCCAGTCGCCTTCTGATTGCTGGGTTCTTCGGCCCACCCCTGTCCCGATTGTCGGATGCTGTTGGTGTCGGCATGAACGCGCTTGCTATTGAGCGCATTATCCTTCCCCCCTTGTCCAGATTGGCTAGGCTTTTCCAATTGACGTTGTAATCGTGATGCTCCGATGCCGCTGGTGTGGGCAACAATCCAGAGCCTGTCGCGTCGGTGCGAGGCACCGAGGGCGCAAGCTGGAATAATGAATGCCCGGCAGGCGTAGCCTTCACTTTCCAGGTCAGATAGCACATCGTCGAGGCCCATGCTGATGTGCCCAGCAACATTCTCTCCAATGACCCAAGATGGCTTGTGTTTTTTGATGCAATCAAACATCGCTGGCCAGAGGTGGCGGTCATCTGCCGCGCCTTTTCGCTGCCCGGCTGTAGAAAACGGCTGGCAAGGGTATCCTCCGGTAATAACGTCAACTGGTCCTTCATGGTGTAACTCCCTAACATCTTCGTAAATGGGTACATCAGGCCAATGCTTACGCAACACCTGTTGACAGAACGGCTCTATCTCGCAAAAGCCGACAGTATCAAAGCCGCCTGTGCGCTCTAGTCCCAGCGAAAAGCCGCCGATGCCAGAGAACAGGTCAAGCACTTTCAGTTTTTCCATCACCCTAAACCCAACGCTTCCGCAACCTTGTCTTCATTCATAACGTCATCGCGGCTCATGTAGACGGCAGGGCCATCCAATACGGCCTTAAAGCCTTCGCCGTGGGCACGCTGCGCGTACCATTGGCCATGGTCGTTGCAGTTTATGTATGCGACCAGGTTCGACATTGAGCCGGTGTGACCTGCGTACATATGATACTGATTTCGGTAGTTGTTCAGAATGATGTGATTTGTGGTGGTCATTGGTCTGCTCCTTTGTTTGTTTTTACCATTTTAATACAAGGGCACATAATCATAATACAAACCCCTAAATTCAAAAAAGTTGCGTTCATTCGGGGTTGTCTTTCTCCTATTGGTGTTCGTGTAAACATTATGTTGACACCCGCGCCCTGTCAACATAATGTTTACAACATCTGATAACGAACAGAGTTCAACATGACCGATCAGGAAATACTGAACGCCTTGGAAGATCACTATAATGGGCAGACTGGATTGGCCGCTGAAATGACACGCCAATTTGGCAATGGCATCACCCGGCAACGCCTGTCTAATTGGCGGACGCGGGGCATTCCATACAACATGCGGGCCAGCGTGGTGCAGCTGTATGCTGACGCCTTTAAGCTGTCTCAAGATGATACGCTCAAACTAATGGTGCCGCCCAATGCCTAGTATACAATTTACCGTGCCAGGCAAGCCAAGCGGTAAAGGGCGCCCGCGCTTCTCCCGAAAGTCTGGCCGCGCCTTTACGCCTGCCAAGACACAATCCTATGAAGCCCAGGTTAAGCACTTCTGCGCCGAAGCAATGGGCAACATGCCGCCCATTGAAGGTCCGATCCGCGTCGAGATTATTGCCGTCTTTGCCAAAGCAAAAAGCTGGTCGAAAAAGAAAACCCGCGAAACCTATTGGCATACGTCCAGCCCCGACGCTGACAATCTGGCGAAGGTGCTGGATGGCCTGAACGGTATTGCGTGGGGGGATGATCGACAAGTGGCGCTGTTGCAGGTCTCTAAAATTTATTCCGACGATGGTCGCGAATATATGCAAGTATTCATTTCCGACATGGAGCAAAAAACAAATGAATGAACATGCTACCCTGAAAAAGAGTTTTCTTGCCGCCGCAGAAGACGCAAAGCTGCGCGAAACTGTCTTGCTACAGGCCCAAGCGCTCGTAAGTGGCGACAGAGAGGAACAATATGGCGACCCCTGTGAACATTTCACGCGGGTTGCTGTTATTTGGTCCGTGTTGCTGGATGTAACGATAAAACCAGAAATGGTGCCGCTTATGATGGCCGCGTTAAAGCTGGATCGTCTGGCCACAGACACCAGTCATGCCGATAGCGCCGTTGACCTGTCTGGTTATGCAGCACTAGCCCATGAAGTCGCAATGAGAAGGAATAGCAATGAGTAATCCGTTTGAAGATCATGGTCTGACCCATATCAGCGCCAGCCAGTTGAACACCTTTGCCGCCGAACCGGCTGTGTGGGTGCTGACCCATCTTATCGGGTTCAAATCTCCCCTTAGCCCACCAGCGGCCCGTGGTATATCGTCTGAAAGTGGTGTGCAGCATTTGTTGGTTCATCCAGACGCCCCTATACAGGACGGCATCGACGTGGCGCTGAAACAATACGACCGCATGATGGCGTTGAATAACAGCGAGAAGAAAGAAAAAGAGCGCAACGGCATTTCTGGCATGGTCGAAAACGGTGCCGCTGAATTGCGACAATATGGGGTGCCCAAATTTCCAGAAGAAGGGCAACAGTACATTGAGGCAAAAATTGATGGTGTTGGTGTTCCTGTTATCGGCTATCTGGATTTCGACTATCCTCAACATGGTATTATTGTTGATCTGAAAACAACGCTGCGCCTGCCATCTGTCATTAGCCCGACACATGCGCGGCAAGGCGCCATTTATTCCCGGTCCCGTGGTGATAATGTTGACATGCGCTTTGCCTATGTGACGCCAAAGAAGATTGGCGTTTACAGTCTGGAAGCCGACCAGTTGCGCGAAGCATGGAATGCTGTTGAACAGATTGCCCTTCGGATGCAGCGGTTCCTAGCACTGTCAAAAGACAAAGACGAACTGGCGGCGCTGGTGTGCCCCAATTACGAAACCTTCTATTGGAACGACGCAGTTTTGCGTGGTGCTGGTCGTGAACTGTATGGGTTTTAATAGTCGGGGAAAAGCCCCCCTGATTTTTAGGGAGACTTTTTTCCAAGACATTTAACAAAGTCATTCATTAGGCAATTTCATGCCAAAAGAGTAACGGTCAAATATGAAAGGAAATCAAAATGGCCTTTATGGAAACAACGAGCGGCGGCGGCGCCTTTAACCCGTTTATAAAGTATAATGCTAAGGCAGGTAGATGGTATTCAAAGCGAGATGACAGCACAGACACCGAAGAATTTGAAGTGTCTGATATGACTGCCGTGGTCGACCTAGAGCGGCTGCAAACCGGCTGGTTCCTGTTTGAAGCTGGCACGGCTCCGGCCCGCGTCATTGACGCTCAAATGGGTGTGGCTGGCGAGAAGCCAGGCGGCAACTTTAAGCGCGGGTTTCAGTGCCTGTTCTTTAGCCCCAAAAACTTTCCGTCTTCTGGCGTGCGGGAATTTTCGACAACAGCGAGCATTGTTATTGAAAGTTTCAATAATCTGCACACCGAATACGCAAACAATGGCAGCGGCAAGCTACCTGTTGTAAAGTGTATTGGCGTTGACCCGATCACCAGCAAGCACGGCACCAATTACCAGCCGAAGTTTGAAATCATTGATTGGGTGGACCGTCCGGCTGAACTTGACAATGCCACGATGGAAAGTAGCAGCGCACCTGCTACGCCCGCACCATCCGCCACAAGTGACGCCGGGCACCAGCCCCCACCAGCGGTAACTTCTGCACCACCAGCAGCGGCAAGTCCTCCCGCCGCTGACGATGGAAACCTGTTCTAATCCCGACAGGTAGTGCAGCGCAGGGCGGCATTGTGCATGGTGCCGCCCTGCATTTTCTTGAAACAAAGGGGGGAAGATGTCTCAACAAGCAGAAAGAATACAGCCTGACCTAGACGTAATGCTGGATCATTTAGACCGGCATTTTGGCAACATGACGGAAGGCAAGATAGAGATTGCGACGGGGAAGAAGCCGACCCAAGCGCAGTTATTCGGTCTGGATCAAATAGAAGATGCCGCCGAATATGCCTACAAGGAGAATTTAAAGGGCAACAATGTCTATTTTGGCGTAGCCCCGCGCAAAGAAGATATTGCGCCATTTGGCCGTGCGCCTGACGCTGATTGTTTGCCCGCGCATCATGTGTGGGTTGATCTAGATGATCCGGGCAGCGCAGAGAAGGCAGCGGAGCGGCTAAAGTCACAAGATGTCAACCTGGTGCCGTCCTATAGCATAATCACTGGCAGGCACCCGCATGTTCGCGCACAGTTCTTCTTTGAATTAGAAGAACCGCTCAACAATCCGTCCGACATTACGGAAGTAAACAAGCGCTTGGCCTCAAACTTGGGCGGAGACAATGCCGTAACCAATATTTCCCGCGTTATGCGCGTTGCCGGTTCTGTCGCATGGCCAGTGAAAGACGGCCGCGTTCCAGAACAAACTAAATATCAGAGCCAATCTGTCCAGCCGTATAGCGTGGACAGAATAAAGCGCCTGATGCCCGCTCCTGCCCCTGTAACGGCTAGTGGGGCAGACGTAGCGCCTGTTAATGAGGGTAATGTCATTAAAATGCCTTCCGGGCCTCTAGGGGGCATAGAGACGGTCATTGATGGCCGTGAAGAATATATGCGCGATTGCGTCGAAGCGGCATTCATCGAGGCCGTTGGTCGTGCTGGTGCGACAGACGTTGTAAATGCGCAGACTGTTTTTGATCTGGCGTGGCCAATCTTTTCAACAAAAGTCGACATGACCCGCCCCGGACATAACACGCCTGAAGAAATGCAGTACAAGTGCAATAAGATCATTGAGCGTTTCACTCAAGGCCGTTTGCCTGACCTGCCAGACATTGACGCCGTTAAAAAGGCGTGGCTGGTGAAGAACCCGCCCGATCATTCACCAGAAGAAGTGATTAAGCGTGCCGACGAAATGGAACGCCTGTTTCCGCTGACGCATTTGCGCGACGTAACCAACTTGGCGGACGTGCCACAATTGGTGCGCGGCACTTTGACGGAAGGCGGCATGTCGGTTATTTACGGCGATAGTAACGTCGGGAAATCTTTTTGGGCGCTTGATCTGGCCATGTGCGTGGCCACTGGTGCCCCGTGGTGTGGCCATCAAGTCGTGCAAGGCGCTGTCGTGTATGTCGCAATGGAAGGTGGCGGCACATTCCAGAATAGAATGCTGGCGTGGAAGCGGAATAATTCGTTTTCAAAAGACGCCCCGTTTGCCGTCATTCCCGCCAGCGTCAATATGCTCAACAGTGAAGATGAACCCGCCATGTTGCTGGCGACGATCCGCGCCTATGAAAAAGAAATTGACGTGCCTGTACGTCTGGTCATTATTGACACCCTGGCGCGTGCAATGGCTGGCGGCAATGAGAATGCGGGGGAAGATATGGCGCAGATTATCCGTAATACCGACGCCCTGCGCACCGATAGCAACGCCCACGTCATGCTCGTGCATCACACAGGTAAAGATCAAACCCGTGGCGCCCGTGGCCATTCATCCTTGCGTGCTGCAACCGATACTGAAATTGAGTTGGAACACGCAGGTTTTGCCGATTTTGTTCACGTTAATGTGAAGAAACAGCGCGATTTAGAAGGCGGGCAATATTATTCGTTCAAGCTGGATATTGTACAGCTTGGCACCGACCAATATGGGGCAGAAGTGACATCCTGCGTGGTCATTCATACGAACAAGGCGAAAACGGAAGGCGAAACCGCCCCACGCCACGACTTGAGTCCGATGGAGCGCAAAGCTTTAGAGGCCATCACCGATACGCTGATTGAACGCGGCGAAATGCGAACAATTAAGCCGTCAATGCCCCAACTCAATACCGTTTCCCTTGAAGATGCCCGTATTGAAATGGAAAAGCGCGGAAACCTGTCACAAAATCCGAAAAGCGCCAAGGCCGCATGGTCAAAGGCCAAGAACGCCTTGAAAGATGCCAACCTTATATCCGAATACAACGGGTTGGTGTGGCTCATAAAAGATAAGATTTGACCCTATACACCAACTAGTAGAGAAAGGTGAAATACCATGAAAAACCCGCACGCCCATGAAATCGACAAGCACGTCGGCGCCCGGATCAAACAGGTAAGGCGTGACCGTGGCATATCTCAATCTGACTTGGCTGACAGACTAGGCATTACATTTCAACAAGTGCAGAAATATGAAAACGCCAGCAACCGCGTTTCAGCGGGCAAGCTGTCGATGATTGCCAGCATTCTCGGTGTAAAGGTCTCTGACTTTTTCCCCGGCAATGCCCCCGCGCCAAGGGGCGGCAAGGTTTCCCGTGGCGTTCTTTCTATCGCCAATTCAATCCGCAAAATTAGCGACCCGGACGCGCAGGAATTGGCGTTAAGTGTCGCCCTCGCGTCGGTTGATGCTGTGCGCAAGGCGCAATAAAGATAGCCCCGGCATACCGTCTGGCGTGCCGGGGCATCTTCTACCTGTCGAGCAATTCACCAATTGCTACCATGACGCCTGCTATCCGGCGTCTTTTTTCCCTAAGTCCAGCGCCGCTTCCGCGACCTTAACCGCTGCATCGTGGCACTTCATAAACAACAGCATCCGCGTCATCCATTTGGGTATGGGCACCTCGCCATTCTCCCAGCGCCGCACAGTGCGCATATCAACGCCCACATGCCCGGCAAATTGTTTTTGTGTCATGCCCAGTGCCGTCCTGGCGTCGTAAATGTCGTCCGGTAATGTTACTGTATTCATCAGACATCCCCTGCGTATGGCAATTCGATTTGTTCAAGCTGGTCTGCTAAATCATCCAGCCTGGCGGCGATGCCGTGCAATTCTGTATGACGCCAACACAATTCCCGCATGGCATCCAGCCTGTTTTCCGTTTCAATATACTTGCCCCGCAATTCTGTGACGCTCTGGCGCAAATATTCTTTCTCCGTTTCTGTCTTGGGTGGTTCGCCCCGGTGGCGCTCATAGTTTTCTCGTCGTGTTTCAGTCATTGGTCTTTCGCCTTCCAGTTTGGTGGTCATTGGATGCTCCATTTATTTGTTGCGGGTGGTTTAGGCGGCAGGATAGATCAGGTCGCCGTTTTCATTGCGTGTTGTGCCGTCTGGCACCTCGATCACGCCCAGTTCGTCACCGTCGTTCAGATGGTCTATGGCGTCCTGATAGTCGCCTTGCTCTACTTCCATTCCAGCCTGATCCATCCGGTCCTTTAGGTAGTCGATATGGTCGGCCATTGCTTCCGCTTTGGTGTCGCGGATTTCGTCATGCCAGATGCCAGCGATTGAGAATGTATATTTCATTTTTCTTTCCTTCTGTTGTGGTGGATTAAACAGCCCAGCCGCGAGCAATCGCCCCAGCTTCAATTGCATCCAGTTTTGCGATACGTTCAGCCAGAATAGGTGCTGGATGACGGGTGCCGTGGCCTGTCTCGTAGTACCCCCGCGCCTCTGCCATCGTCCACCACTGGCACCCTGCCTTCACCCGGATGCCATAATGGTGACTTACAGCAAAGAATTCGTGATGGTCAATCGTGCATCCGGCAGAGAAAATGCCTCTGGCCCCGCGCAGATTGGCCCGGAGAAGATTGGCCCGGAGAAGATTGGCCCCGTGAAGATTGGCCCCGTGCAGATCGGCCCCGTACAGATCGGCCTCGTACAGATCGACCCCGCGCAGATTGGCCCCGCGCAGATCGGCCCCGTGCAGATCGGCCCCGTGCAGATCGGCCCGGAGCAGATCGGCCTCGTACAGATCGGCCTCGTACAGATCGGCCTCGTACAGATCGGCCTCGTACAGATTGGCCCGGAGCAGATCGGCCCCGCGCAGATCGGCCCCGCGTAGATTGGCCCCGCGCAGAGTTTCCGAATTGACAGTTTGCAAAACCTCGCCGGTTTCTTTGTGTTTAATTTCAATCATTGGGCGTTCTTTTCGGTTTGTGGTGGGGGGGGCTTGCGGCCCGCGCCAGTGCGGGTGCCCCCGTTTTTCAGTCATTGTCTTTTTCTGTTTTGTTGGGTGGTTGCTGGCGTTTTAAGCGCCTGTGAGGGGTCAAACGATCCCCAAGGTATCGGCGACCCGGTTTCCGTCCATAACGTCTGTGCGGCTCATATAGGCCCGTGGTCCGTCCAAACATAGCGTCGTGCCGTCGTAATGTGCCCTCTGGGCGTACCATTTGCCGTGGTCGCAATTTATATGCGCGACCATGTTGGCCAGTGTGCCAGCGCGGCCCCGATACATGTTGTGGGCGTTGCGGTAATTGTTCAGGATCGTGAATGTTTGTTCTTGGATGTTCATTGGTTTTTCCTTTCGGTTTGTGGTGGTGGTCGTGCCGCGCCAAATCATCCGTGGCGCGGCATTGGTGCGACGTTATGCCGCGTTGTCTACTGGCGCGGATGGTGCGCCATTCCAGGTCCATTCATCCACCTTGTACGGCATCAGCACGCCGATATATTGCGGGTCCGACAATTTCACGCCAATAGGATCATTTTTACTATTGGCCAACATGGAAATTGCGGGCGTTGGTTCGCCCAATGCTTTTGATACCTTGGCAAACTGCGCAATCTTGTCAGCGTCGATATTGACTGGCGCGGCATCTGTCGGATTGATCGTGTCGGGAACAACGCGCCGCCAATTTGGGAAGGCCGCGTCGATCAGCATGTTGTGATAGGTGACGTCTCCAAATCGCATATCGCCATTTTCTGATAGTTCAATGTCAGTCTTTGCGCTTGATTTCAGCATTGCTTTAGCTGCGCGTAAAGCGTCGGGCGTCACTTTGGCGATGGCGTCTGCTCCAAGTTCAAATGGTATGTCTGCCATTGTGTAGGCCGATAGTACGTGGCCATCGGTTGACACGGCAATAGTTGCCCTGCCTTCGCCCTCGCATAGATGGATGCCGTGCAAGTAATAGCGTGATGCATCTTTGCTTATGGTGTTTGCCAGTGCGATATAGACGCGGGGCGATATTTTCTGTGTTGTGTTGGTCATTTGTCTTTCCCTTTCGGTTTGTGGTGGTGGTGGTCATGCTTGCTGGCATGTCGTAGGGGCGGCAAGCGCCCCTAGAACCTGGCAGCTTTAGGCGTGGGCGTAATATTCCGGGTTGAAACTGTCGGAACCATCGAACCACCACGCCACAGCTTGCGCCACGGGGTCTTCTGTGATGTCAATGGTCGCGCCGTCGAACCAGTCCGCGTAGTGATATTCGATCTTGGCGACGCGCTTGCCCTGCGTGACGTAAAAACGAATTTCAGCGTGCGGCCCGCCAGTCATCAACAGAAAGCGGAAATAGTCAGGCTGCATTCCGTAAGCGGGCACATATTCAAAGGATAAGCCATATTCACAAGCGGCCTGCGTTGCTGCGTCGTCGTCGGTTGCGTCATAGCCGTTGTCTGTCAGCCATTCTTTTATGCCGTTCTGGCCATACAGGGCGTCAAGGTCGGCTTTGCGGTTTTCCCATGATTGGTTGATGAGGTCGGCGCAGGTCTTTTTTTGTGTTGTGGTGGTCATTGGTTTTTCCCTTTCGGTTTGTGGTGGTGTTTACGCATCATAGATAGGACACTGTGCCCCCTGTGTCAACACCCAAAGGCAAGAAAAATTCAGAAAAGTGAAAAAAAGTTTATTCATATATGCTCTACTATAGATAGTCAGAAATTGACCCCTGCGAATAGGTCGCAACTGATAACCCTGTGTACAATGTTTTCAACAGGTTAGCGCCTGTTTCGCACTATTGTCGCAGTGCCCCAACGATAACCATGTTTACAAATAAGCACCAAACGATAACTCTGTGTACAATGAAATCAATGGGTTAGGCCATTTTTCACCTAGTGCCGAGTGGGGTTGCCATTACTTAACGATAACTCTGTGTACAATGAAATCAATGGGTTAGTTTTTCGCCTATAGTTTTTCGCCCATAGCCGATAGGGTAGTGTTATTTGGATATAACCCCCTTTAGGGGGGTATATCCTAAATAACACCTCGATGGGTGGGGTTGACTTTGCGTTTTAGGTGTAGTCTGTTGACGTTGTTGGACGGTACACCCAACAAGCGATCAACATCAAAGGTTCAAACATCATGGCCATCATCCAGACAGACAAGGGCGCAACGGGCAACCCGGATGAACTGATGGCGCTGGATGCATTGGCGCACGAATTGGAAATAAAATGGGGCATGGACAGGTTGCCAGGTCTCGTCGATGCAGGACTGGGCGCAAAGTTCCACCAGCAACAGCAATTGTTGGATGACGCCATCGAGCAAGGCGACAACGAGCGGATCAAGTCAACAGCACTGGGGATGCAGAGGGCGTGGAAGGCGCTCGACAGCGCCGCGACCATTCAGGGCGCCTTGCCTATGTTTCAGACCAGATGGCAGGCGATCACGCCACAGGGTCAACAGGTCGTTATCTATCGGATGCCGAACGCGATCCCATCGCCAGATGACAACGGGGCGCTTGTCTTCTGTCTGGATGAGTTGCTGCACATTATCGACGGGATGCCGGAACTGGTGAATGCCGTGAAGCAGACCTTCAAAGAGCAGGGCGCACAGGTCACAGGCGTAGAGAAAGCGCCGATGGATTGGGAATACGGGGACGCCATCCCGTTCTAGGCGCCTTACAGGCGTTGTAATGGCCAGTAGGTCCAATCATCCTACATTGTTGATATCGCCGCTGTGTGGCCATCTATGGGGCGGCATGGTGGTGTCTGGTGTTGGGGCGTTGTCTTTTTCTGCGCTGGACCGAGACAGAACGCATGGACCCAAGCCCGTTTACCGTCGCAGGCGTGCGGTAATATAGCATCGCATCAGCAAGTCATGCCCTGTGGATGAGGGGGCGGGGTGCCCTGCAATAATAGGCCATTCAGCCTAAGTCATTGATATATAACGGTTTCCTATTTATCATAATGTAAATTATGCGCTTACCGTGTGGTAACATCGCCGCTACCCCCCCCTACCCCCTTCCAGGCAGCGGTACTCGTGCTAAGGTGGCTAACAAACACCGACGCCCCAAGCCGCAAACCGCAGCAACCCCACCCCTTCCTGAAAAATTTTTTGTATAAAAAAATTGCACGGGGAAAGCCGCGCTTGTATAGTGATTGGTGTCAGTGTTGGTTAGAGGGTTTTCTTTCTCCCCTTATTTCCCTGTTGTTTGTGAGTGCTGACGTTCTTCTGTGGTGGAAGTCTTGATGCCCTGGCGTTCCCAAGCGCCGGGGCATTTTGTTTTGGTGGATAGCGGAATTGATGTTATTTGTTTGGTGGTTGGAATGGCTCTTGGTTTTCTTTGTTTTCCAAGGGGCTGTGGGTATCCCCGGTCTGATGGCATGAAGGACCGGGGGTATTCGCCATAGAGCAGGGGAATGATGCATGAGTTTTCACGCACGATTGGTTGGTCGGACGCTGACCCAAGACCGGATACGGATTAACGCTTTAGCGGCGGCTATAGAGTTGTTCAGTTTGATTGGGCATCCGTCAATGGCGCAGATAGAGGCGGAGTTTGACCTTGATCCTTCTGATGCGGAATGGGCGCAATTCAAGCAGATGTATGACAGATCAACGAACAAGCGCCGTTTTTTGGCGATTGCGGCGAATGCGATGCGTTTGGCAGAGGGGGGTCATTTTGGGATGGATGACAGCACGACCTTCTTTTCAAGGCTGACGAGCGCGACCAGCGGGGCTTAGGTTATGAGCCTTTATGCTTCTGTTGTTGGGTTTCAGGCTAAGACGACGACTGGTACGCTTGACATTACAGGCAGTCTTGGTGGTGAGAACCCGAAGGCAGCATTGTTTTTTATGACTGAAGAGACCACCTTATCCAACACGCCTTTGACGCCCTTTCATTTCACGATGGGCATGACGGACGGGACGAACGAGTTTTATTCGGTGGTTCACTCGGAAACGGGTGTTACAACGACGGATGATTACAGTGCGGCTTATACGGACGCTGTGTTAAGGGGGATTGATGGCACAGGGGCGCAGACCTACAAAGCTGCTTTTGATAGCTGGATAACGAACGGGGTTCGAATTAACTGGTCTGATGCAGCACCTTCGGCCTTTCAGGGGTTTGTTGTGCTGCTTGGCGGGTCTGATCTTGCCAATGCCTATGTTGGTACGTGTGGCACGGGTGCAACGGTTACTGATCCGGGTTTCTCGGTTAATCAGGTGATCATGGCGGCAATCGGTACGGGCATTGCCAGCGGCACGGTTGCTAGTGGTGCTCATATGATGTTTGGCATGGGGCTCGATACCAGCACGTTCAGTAATAGCACGTCTTCCAATTTGGGTTGGTCGTTTCTAATGCGGGATGGTTTGTCAACGTCAGCGCCTGGTACTGTTTGGGAAGATGCTTGCGTTATTTCCAAGCT
>Ga0208898_1000679_pt1 | contig 25395 bp, 40 predicted proteins | sample VirMetDEL_Mar_4_FD_184513 | JGI IMG/M metagenome (GOLD analysis project Ga0208898, IMG submission 184513) | Aqueous microbial communities from the Delaware River and Bay under freshwater to marine salinity gradient to study organic matter... | ecosystem: Environmental > Aquatic > Marine >...
TTGCTAATGACATACCTACTGTATATTCAGATTCTGATAAATCTAATATTTGTGGTGTGTTAGCAGTTGCAAAAGTTATATCTGCTCTTTCTTCAAATGTTCCATAAGGATAAGCATTTGTAGCTGCCGCACTTAAAGTCAATGGAGCAAACAAAATAACAGAATTTTTACCAATACGTTCATCAAATATAGTCGTAGTTGTAGCATTGCCTGTATTCAGAGTAAATTCGCCTGTATTATTAGATTTACCTTCTATAAGGTTATTAACTATTTCTGCTACTTCTCTAGGATTGCCACCTCGCCATGGTAGCTTTCTATACATATCGGAACGTGCCATTACCTGTTCCCTGCTTGATTAACGTCTAAATCTAATCCTATGGCTAATGTCCAGTTAGTTCCTGTCGGTGTAACTGATACTCTATGATAACGACCATGACTTCTTAATCCTACACGACCTTCTGCATCTGCCGATACTGCTGATGAAAATGTTACTGTGTCATTAAGTTCACGTCTTGATGCAATTTGCACATCTGCACTACCATTGTCTACAGATGGTCTAACAAGGTTTACAAGAGTGTTATAACCAAACTCTAAATCGTTTGTCGTTAAAGTGGCTGTTTGTCTTGTTCCTGTAAATACAACAATTCTATCATCACGAACACCACCAAATAAAAACTTACCACCTTTCCAAATTCGGTCATCTAATGATGCAGATAAAGCATCAAGTGATTTAAGGCCTGTTATTGCTGCAGCTTGGTCAATACCAACACCTGTTCCTGTGCCAACACCTGTGGCTTGGAATAATACACCTACTGTATTAGCAACTGCACCGATTAAAGTAAAATCTGTTGTGCCTACTTCTCTGATTGTATAATATTGACCGACAACAAATGAACCTGCGGTAACATTGTAAGCACTGTCTAGTCCATCTAATGAAGCACCTGTTGATGATAGAGTAGATAGATAATCTACATCTGTTTCTGCTTCTGACCATTTTTGTGTTTGGTAGTTAAAGATTATAAATGAACGTCCACCAGATACGTTAGCATAATTCCAAATAACTACGTTACGTTCAGGGTCAATAGAAGCTGAAATAGAATCAATATCACCGATGTTAGCGTTGCTAAAGAAGTAACGATTTACTTTTTCAGCACCAATACGAATGACTTGTTGTCCATCACAAGCATAAAATCCGTCAGCACCTAAGAAATAAGTCACACCTGCGTATTGCGTAACAGAGCCACCTTCAATACAACCTACACCTCTTGCAATTACGTCAAAATTAAATATATTTGGGCTACCCACAAATTGCATACGGACTATGGCATTTTCTAGCAAGACAATACCAAATTCACCACCTGTAATCCCAGTGATGTCACCACCATCTTCTATGTCCTGAAAATCTGCTAACGATGCACCTTCACTGTCCCAATAGCTAGGGTCGTTTACGTCAGACCACTGAACTCTGTTAGGATATGTTCCTGCTTCAATATATGCACCTACGACAAAATCACGAATGATAGTAAGATGTTTAGCAATAGGAGCAGCTGATGTTATAACATTGATATTACCTGATGTTGTGCCTGAGTTTGTATCTGTATAAGTAATGGTATTGGCATCGGTTACTGAAATAACATAATCACCATCTGTGCCATCACCACTTGTAATATCGACTTCGTATGTTGCACCAGCAGTTAATCCATGCCCTGTAATCGTTGCAGTCACAGTTGTACTGCTACGAGTGTATGTGCCTGATACAAATGTAGATGCTTGATAGAACGCAGTAGAACTACCTAATGTCCATCTTTGTATGCGTTGTGTACCATTACTAGCCAACATATTTTGACCAAACTGCACAAACTGCCAACGATTATTTCCAGAATATGTACCACTAGATACATCATCTAGACTTAAATCAGTATTGTCTAATTTAAATAATTTAGTGCCACCACCTGCAAACACAGTTACAGTTCCACCAAATTTACCTGCAAATACATTGTTTAAGTTTTCTGATGCAGTAGCAGAATAGTTAGCAGCACCATTAATATATGTATATCCATTTAATACAGGAACGACATTTAATGCCTCACGAACAGATTTGCTGACTGATGGTTGGTCAGGAAGCCACTCATCAAATAATATGCGTTGTGTAGCCATGCTACCCTTTCATAATAAATGCTAGTGCATAGTATGGAGGTAAGTTAGCATTAGTGCCACTTGAACCTTCAGTGCTGTTTGCTACAGTAATTCCAGTAGTGCTTGTGCCTGTAGTATTTCCTTGTGCATAGCTTCCCTCACCAGACCTACTTGGGCCAGAACCAGCATCAGATACTGTAATTGAATGGAAATGTCCGGGGTCTGTAACTGTTGCTGTATGAGTATGACTTACAACAATGGCATCTTTGCTACCACCAGATTGTGTAGCACTTCCTGTAACATTAGTTTTAGCTGCTCCACCATCATCTGCATTTGCACCAATAATAAATTTATTTCTTAAGTCAGGAGTGCTGTTATTACCATCACACAAATACCAACCACTAGGAATAGTTGCAATCGTACCAGACCACATCATAATCATACCAGCTACAAAAGCATTACCCCATGTTGGAGTATTTCCTGAACCTGCTGACAATAATACTTGACCAGTTGTTCCTGCACTTCCATCAAGAGTTAATCCACCTGTAACAGCTAATGTTCCAGACGAAGTTAATGTGCCAGATGATGTGATTGTTCCTGAATTGGTTAGTGAATCACCACTAGAGCCATCTTGAAAGTCTTTAAGATGCCCCATTACAGCTCTAATAGCGTTGTTTATGTTCGAGGGGCTACAGCCCTCTGCGATATTAATGTTTGCTACATCTGTATTACTTGCTGCGGTAGACGAATATTCGCTAATCTTATTTTTTGCCATGTTTTATCCTTGTCGTAACCAATTTTCATTTCCAGCAGATATTTCTGACCAAACTTCTGCACCTGCTGTTATATTTGTCCATGTTTCAGTTCCTACAGGTGAGTCTGTCCATTCTTCACCTAATATAGTTCCTAATGCTGTGATTGTTCCATTAGAGTTTATAATTGCATCACCACTAAATGTAGCATTTCCTAAACATTCTGCTAATGCTGTTGCGTTGATAGAACCATCTGCATCTGCTATTAAACCACCTAATGCTGATACAGTTGCATCACCATCTATGCTTGCACTAGAATATATTTCACTAAATCCGTTAGCAGTAACACTGACATTAGAAAATATAGAACCACTAGCAACTGCAAGAGAAAATCCTTCTGCATCAAATAATGCGTAACCTAATATTGCACCACTATTTGTTCTGATTCGTAAGTAAGAGATAGCAACATCTGCATTACCTGTAATACTTCCAGATGATGTTCTTAACCTTGTTCCATCGATAGTAACAGTTCCACTTGTAGATATATCAGCAGAACTTTCTAATATTAATATGGCATTAGCAGTTAAATTTGCATCAGCAGTAATTGTTGCATCACCAAATAATATAGCACCTGTGCCTAATGTACTAAATGGAGATTGAGAAAATGCAGTAATCCCAAACATTATTCGTCACTTTCAACTTTTATCCAATTTTGAGAGTATTCACTCCATAAATAATGGTTACCATCTGTTGGATATGGAATAGGACTATCCCAAGTCCATGTTGTTGTATTTAAAGTCCATGAGCTATGTGGTTTTGGCTCATAGAAAACATCATATGTAGAATCATATATATAACCTACACCTGCATAATTTCCTCTTAATGCTTTTGATTGGTCTTGAGCAACTGTATTTGAATTTGGCTCATAATAAATACCATGTCTAGTATTATATGATGTTTTAATCCAAGATGTTTTATCTGGTAGCGTATCTATAAATTCTTGTTCGGCAACAATAACCTGACTAACAATACCATCTACTACTTTTGCGTAATGTGCCATAATTTATCCTGTGTATGTTCCTGAAGATGTAAATTTATGATAAGTATAGCCGCCAGATGATACTATTGTTCCACCTGTTCCTCGTTGTGAACCTGCATAACGAACAATTATAATGCCTGAACCACCTGCACCAGAAAGTGAAGAGTTTGCATCACCATAACCACCGCCACCACCTCCTCCAGTGTTTGCAGTTCCATTTGTGCCACTGCCACCATTATTAGCACCAGCACCACCACCACCTGCTCCACCAAGACCTCTGGCTCGTCCATAATCGCTTGAGTATCCGCCTCCACCACCACCTGCATAATAACCAGAAACACCTGACGATGTTGCAGTTGCCCAAGCAGAGTAAGTATTAGTCCCTGCACCACCAGCACCAGCAGTAGTACTTCCTGTTCCACCTACTGCTCCTGCACCACCTCCACCACCTGGTGTGTAATTAGATGAGCCTGAACCCGAACCACCATTATTACCTTGACCAGCAGTTCCTGCACCAGCAGCTCCAGAAGAGTAACTGTTTCCTCCACCAGAACCTCCACTTGCACCAATTTGACTTCCTTGTGAACCTCCGCCACCGCCACCTATTGCAGTCGATGTAAAAGCAGAAGAATTTACTCCATTATAACGAACACCTGTCGTACTTGTTGCAGCACCACCAGCCCCTATGGTAATTGTATTAGATGAACCAGGAGCAACTGCTGCAGTACCATATAAAAAACCACCAGCACCTCCACCACCACCATAGTCATTTCCTCCTCCGCCACCACCTGCAACAATAATATATTCTATGTCATATTTTTGAAGTGGATAGGTTGAATTTAATAAACCTTCTTGAACTTCAGGCAAAGTAAATCTACCTGTTGCAGTACTTTCTGATGTGGTGTTAAATTTACCAACAATTCCGCCATTATGACGTTTCATTAGCTTAATTCCTCGTAAGATACAACGATTTCTAAATCACTGTTAGCAGATGCTTCTGCAGTAATTTTATCGCCTTCTTCAAGATAAATATGTTTACTAATTAAATCTAGTGTTGCATCAGCAGGAACTGTAATCGTATTAGCTAATTTATAAGATGTTGTATTGTCTGCATTATAAAAAGCTACAGTAACGTCAGCATTATTTGTTCCATCAACATTAGCAACATAAATAGCATTTATTTTAAATACTTTTCCACTTGCTGCTGTATTTTCTACAATGTCTGCACTAGATGTAGTTAATGCTGCACCAGTAGTTTTTCCTGTTATGGTTGATACTGATGTAATGTTTGGTGCTGCCATATTAAACTCCGTAAATAAAATTTATTGCAAAAAGTCTGCCTGAATCAACAGATTTTTCAGCAGGATATGTCACAAATACATTGCTTGTGCCTGATAGCGTAATAGCATTACCACTATTGCTAGATTCTAGTATGGTATCACGAGATAGAGTTGTGCCTGATGATGTGTAAGTTCCTAAACCTACTTCCCAATCATTACCAGAAGTTATGGCATAGTATGTTTTATTACCATCACCAATAACAGAGAATGACTGAAATCCTGTTACTGCCCCACCAAGTGTAACTGTACCTGTGCCTGTGGTCGTAGTAGTTTCCTGTACTCTATCCTTAACGACTAATGCCATTATTTATCCTTACGCTAATGTAACTGATAAGTTTCCAGTTGTTATTTTAAAGATGTCACCAGTATCGATTGTTTTGGCTGTGTCGAGTGCTGTATGGAATAATAAGTTACCAGTAGTTAAAGCATCATGTATTCCTATGTGGGTGACAGTCCCCCATGAACCAGTTGCTGTTGGGAATGTGACATCAGCAGAGTTTGTAGATACACCATTAGATGGAGCGCCCATTGTTACTGCTGTTCTTGCATATGAACCACCTGATACTTCCGTACCAGTATCTGCATCGGTTGGGTCTGTTGTGTATAAAGATACATACACTGTTGCTGGTGATGTATATGTTGTGTTACGGAGAACTGCGTTGATTAACGCATTTTCCAAAAAGTCGCTAAATTCAGCCATAATTGTTTCCTTATGAAGTTGTTACGTTTAATGTTGCACTAGAGAATGTTGCACCCTTATCATTTTCTCTAATATTTGCGATTGCTCTATCATACATAGACGACCATACTGCGATTCTTTCATCGTTCATTAAGTATGGTTGTGCTTCTGCTAGAGTTGCGTAGAGTAAAGCATCAGGGAAATATGCTAAATACACATTACTTGCTGTTGATGTGTCTATAAAAGTAGGTTTAGCATAATAGAGTATTTGTACTGTTCTTGTTCCATCAGGAACTGGTGCAAATTGAAACTCAGCACCGAGCATAGTAAAGTGTGTAGGTATACCTGATTCTGTTGTTTTACCATTTCTAAAGAATTTATCAGGTGTTTGAAATTCTAAGTTATATACAGGATTACCTTGTATATGTATTTCTCTTAACTCTAAAAAGTCTACAGGAAATGCTATGTTTTTATCGCCTGCAACAGTAGGTGCAGTAGCTACTTTTAACATCTCTTGCACTCTTAAATCTCTTGAGAGACGTTCTTGTGCTAACTCGATAAAGTCAGGAATAACTGATGTTAAGTCTGACCTTGCAAGGTAGTTTTCTACTGTTGTTACAAAACTTGTATAATTAGTAAATGCCATCTAATTGCCCTTTTAATCGTTCCCAACATTTGTCCATTTCGTCTTGATGCCATTCTGCTGCTGCTAATGACCTTAACCATGGTTCTCTATCAGGATATGTTAATTTTTCTATATCTTCTAATTTGTTTGAAATTGGTATTGCAGGACTGTAATCAGATACAATTACAGGAACTCCATGTACACTTGCCTCTACATCAGCAACACTGCCAAAACTAACTACACAGTGAGCATTTTTAATTGCATTAAGTAATCCGCCTTCTGATTTACGTTTAATAATAATTTTGCGGTCAGAATATTGTCTAATCTCTTCTATGGTTTTATCTAACCAATTATAAGCATTGTAAACAAATGATATTTTATCTGCTGGTGGTAATATGACAATATTATCACCTTTTCTGTATTCTTTTATCTTAGGTATGTCACGATTAGATGGTCTCCAATCGGTGCAGTGGTAATTGTTAATACAGAATCTAGCCCAACTCATATTAAATTCACGATTAAAATAACCATGGTCAATATATATGTAAGGGATGTTTTGTTTACGACATTCTATTTGAATGTTATCGCAGTTGTTTAAATTACCTACAATGATAGGAATGTCTTTACCATTCCAATTCTTTGTAAATTCACCGCCAGAATATTTGTGCAGACGTTTTAATACATTATCACGTCTCTCTACACCAGTTAGAATTAACTGCATGAGAGAACATAATCTCCTGCTATTTGACCATGTAATGTATATCCCCAAGAGATAAGTAAATCTACTGCTTGAGTATCTTTTAGTCCAAATGTTTTACCTTTGTTAGGTTTTTGTTCTACGATAATGGTCGGCTTATGTTCTTTAATTGTTTTTTCAGCGCCTAGCAAAATATAGTATTCAAAACCTTCTGTATCAATCTTAATAAAGTCAGGTTTAAGATTAAAACTATCTAATAATTTACATTCAACATCATCACCCTCTTGTACCCAAGAATCTCCACTTGAACCATTAGTTGTATGGATAGATACTTTCTTTTCTTCGTTGCCTAGTGCGTAAGGATGTAATGTATAGTTATCTGCTTGAACATTTTTAACATAACATTCACGATGGTCATTAACAGGTTCAAATGCGTGTACTTCTTTAAATAACTTAACTAAGTGCATAGACCATAAACCACAATGCCCACCAATATCAATACATACATCGAACTTCTTAACAAAGTTTATTGTTGCATCTAGTTTGTGCTTTTGGTATGACCAACCTTCATTTTTAGCAAACATTAATAAATGTTCTTCATGGTCAGGTAGCCATATTCCTTTTACGTTTTTCATATATTGTTAGTTTGTAGTTCTTTCATTATTGCTTCGTAAACAGTTTCAACACTAATGGCCTTACGCTTTTCTTCGCAGTGCTTACATATTTCTTTAAATTTACCACAAGGTTTACTGCCATCATGTATGTTTGTATGAAAGTCATATCCTAGATGTTTAGGACTTGTGAATCCAGACCATATCACAACTGATGGTATTCCTAATGCTGCTGCTGCATGATGTAAACCACCATCTGTTCCTACAAATAGTTTAGCTTTCTTTAATACAATTAAAGCATCTCTAAATGTATTGGTTTGTATTGTTCTAGTGTATTGCTTGCCTGTATTAAATTGAATCCATGGTAAATCGTATTGCAGTAACTCTTTCCATTTATCCCAAGACTTATTGACTGTGTGTATGTAAGTTGTTTTAACATTAGGTTCAACAACAATATAGTCTTTATCAATATCGTTTATCTTATTTAATTCTTTGTCGCTAAAGAATATCTCACCTGGCATTGGTTTGTAATCATCATTAAAGATAATCTTACCATTTTCTGTTCCGTGCATATAAGGACGTTTGCCAGGATAGTTATGAACCCACTCTATTTCTTCTTTATCGTCTAATGCCATTCTAGGATTATTAGCAAATATCTGTGGTTCAAAAAATGCTTTATTGCCATTACCTAAAGCAACCTTTTTACCTGTTCGTTCATTAGCTTCTTTTACTTCAGCAGAAGCCATTAGCCAATCACCTAAACCCATCCACTAACCTGTTGAATAACTTGTTGCCAAGAACGATTTTCTTGATATAGTAACTTCATGCTACGATACCAAGGCATACTCGGTTGAGCATATCTCCATTGATGCCATTTAGGTACTAAACAGATAGTTTTGACACCTAATGCAGCTGAACAGTGTAATGCTGTGGTATTCACACCAATAACTGCATCGAGTTCAGCAATAAGTGCTGCAGTATCATCATAATCAGATGATTGGGTAGCAAATGGAAAATACTTTACCCCATCTATCTTCTCATCGACTACGTAATCTAATGAAATTAAAATTAAGTCATCACGACTCAATAATGATTGTATATCATCTTTTGTAAGTTTTCTACCTTTTTCATTGGTTCTTTTACTACCACCATGTGTAGTAATTCCAATAACTTTTTTACCCCATGAATCAAATAGACTGCGCCACATTTGTCTTCTTTCAGGGTCTGCAACAAGATAGGTCTCACGAGGAAAGTCTTTAGAGTCATGTCTAAAGAACTCCGGTAATCCACCGATTGCACAACGATGGTCAAATTTCTTATCTATTAACCATTCAGGATGTTCATCTCTGCGTGTTCCATGCACTTCTGCTAATGGAAAGCTACGTTTAAATAAACCTTCTAGCTTTGGGTCACAATCAATATAGACTTTGTTGCTAATTGCAATCGCATCAGATAAGCAGTTAGCATAGAATATTTCATCGCCTAAACCTTGTTCACCATAAATGATAATGTTTTTACCTGCTTGGCCATCCCAACGGCTTTCATCACCATAATGCCATTCTTTTCTAAACTTACTACCGAGTGATAGTCCCCATTGTTTCCAACCTTCTTTCCATTTACCTTGTGCTAAATAAGCATGAGCAAGGTTCATGTTAGCGTTCTGGTCATTAGGGTCAGCTTGTAATGCTAGGTTGCAGACATCCTCTGCATTTTTCCATTCTGATATTTGCACAAAACTAGCTGCTGCATTACTGTAAGCTAATGTGTATGTAGGGTCTAATTCTGCTGACTTTAGAAAACATTTAATGGCATCTTCAAACTTATCTAATTCATGGTATGCACGACCTAATGATGTCCATAATGCTTTGTTGCCTGGACTCTCTTGTAATGCACGTCTGAAGTATTGATAAGCTAATGCTGGTTGGTCACCCATTAAATGAATGTAACCCATAAAGTTTAGAGTTGCATCATTATCAGGATAATGTTCTAAAGCTGTATTAATTAACGGAAGAGCATTTGTGTAATCTTCTCGATTAACTAAATCATGTATTGCTAATTGTATTCTTTGTAATTCTTTTCTATCCATGCTTTTTAGTTGTCGTTTTTAACCAAGGATAGTTTGTATTTATTTCTTTGAGTAATTCTTTTGTTTGGTCTTTATTATAAATGTCTATGCCTTTTTGTTTTAACTGCATCTCAATGACTGGTGGGATACTTGCATAGTGTACCCATGATTCTTTAACACCTTTTGCCCATACATCTGGATTGTTCTGTGCTTCTTTTAACTTCTCCACAAGTGGTGTAAAGTCTTGCACATTATGTATCATGTGAATGTCATTAACAGGGTCGTAATCGTAATATTGCGTAACACCTGTGATTGGGTCTTTATCAAATAATATTGCCATAATAAAAATAGAGGGATATTTCTATCCCCCTATTATAAATCAATGTTGATTAAACACCAACACCTTGTACTTTAGCATGAGCATCTGGGTTATTAACCACTAATGCGTATTCTGCTGTCATCAAGTACTTAGTAGAGTCACCAGTTTTAGCTAGTTCTTCTTTTGTGATTGGACGTAATGATGCTACACCAACGTATTGTGGGTCTAAGCATAATACAGCTTCGTCACGCATGAATCTGTCTAATTTAACTGTGTGATTACCATAGTCTGAAACATAAACGTCAGCAGCGGCAGTAATGATAGCTTCTGAAGTACCATTGACCATGTGACGTTTTTCAGCGATACCAGCAAATGCTGAGAATAGCTTTTTGTTTTTAGAAGACATAAGAATAGTTGTTGGTTCACCACCATCTACCCATGCTGCCTCTAATGCTGATTTTAAATCTGCTTCAATGAAAGTACCTGCTGTACCATCTGTTGGAGCTGCTACAACGCCAGCTGCAAAGCCAGGTGTAGTTGCTGTAGATGCTGCAGTAGATTTAATGCTGTTACCAGCAATCCATGACTCGATACCTGCTGAAGAACGAGCTGTACCTGCGCCACCTGCTGATGATGCTTGGTTACGTACTAAAGCAAATTCCATGTCACGTTTAAGTTCTTTACCAGCTTTCATTAACTGATAAGCAACTTCTGATTTACGACCATACTTTTTAACAACATCGTATGTATTAGAGATGTTTACAGTTTTACGTGAAATCTGTGTGTAGTTACCTAATACAGTTGTTGCTGCTAATGTAGCGTATGATGCGTCATCACCTTCAAGCTGAGCGTTAGTTGCTGCTGCAGCTAATACGTCTGTTTGCCATTGGTGATATGTTTGTGCTGCTGTTGATTTTTTAGCCATTGATAACAATGGTGTGTCTTCTGGAGATATATCGTAAATAATATCTTCAAAATCTTCTGCTATACCTGCACCGGTATAACTATTGGTTGCTGAAACTGCCATGATTAAAACTCCTTAAATCATTTGTTCGATTAATTTAGACGCTAATTCAGAACTACCAGACCTACGTAATTGCTCACGTATTTTTTTGGCATTAGAATTAACAGATGTTTTTGGGTCTTTTGTTCCTGGCTTCACAACAGGTTTGGCACTTGCGACCTTCTTCTTCACTACAGGATTCTTACTCTTAAGTTTGCGCCATTGCATAGCATCATACAAAACTTTAACGTGTCTAGGGTCAACGATAGCGTTCAACTCATCATCAGTAAATCCATATTCTTTACCAGTAGTAACAACTTCTTGGGTGGTCTCTGGACTCCAATTAGGTATTTCTTTGGCTAGAACTTCTTTACCTTGTTTGATGCGTTCAGCTAATGCTGACTGGTGTTTTGTTAATGCTTCTTGCCTCTTGGCTTCAAACTGTGAAACGAGATTGTTACGTTCTTGCTGTAACTGATTGTATGCCATGTAATGCTTTTGTGCCTCCACGAAGTCACTATCAGTCAATTTCTGCCAATCCACGTTAGCATATTGGCTTAATTGTTGGTCTAGGCTCGTGATTTTTGCTACATCTTCAATCAACAAACTATTAAGTTGTTGTTGCTCCATAAACTGTTGTTCTTGTGCTTTTAACTGCTCTTGCATAGTTTCAACAGCTTTACGTTGCTCTGCAACTTCTTGTGTTTTCTTTGTGTAGTCAAGTCCTTGTTGGGCTAATGCCACGATTTCGTCAAGTGGTTTCTCGATTTCTTCACCATTAACTTTCAACTTAACAGATTGTATAGGTTGTTCCTCATCGGATTCCTCTTCCTCTACTTCGTCTTCTGTTTCTGATTCTTCGTCTTCGGATTCTTCTACAATTTCTTCGTCATCTTCTGACTCATCTACTGTATCTTCTTCCTCAACCTCTTGTGGTTCTTCTTGAATAGGCTCTTGTACTGCTTCTTCTTGAATATCACCAAGCATCGCTTCTAAGCGACTCTGTGGTGACTGCTCTATAGCTTGGTCACTCATTTTACTTCCTTCTTCTAGTTAAAAAACTATTTTACGTTATCATTAACTTGTATCTTAGCCATCTTGCCTGTTTGCATGATGTCTGTTAATGCACGTTCTATTTGGTTTAATGTCTGTAGAGCAATGACTAATCTGTTATGGGTTACTTCATCACCCAATGGAGATGTTTGCATTGCTTCTATAATATTAGATTTAACTTTGGTAAAGGCTTCCTGATACACTTTGCTACCTAGTATCTTTTCTGCCTCACCGCCTTTAGTTATTTCTTCGTATGCTTTATCTTTCATTACATTCCTACTTGAGCTTTAATTTGTGCAATCGCTAAATCTGTTTCTGCTTTTAATTGTGCTTTAAAGCGTTCTAGTTCAGCTTGTGCTGCAATCTTCTCACGTTCAATGATAACGTCATTCTCTGAACGGAGTTGCTCTTGTTGTAAGTTAGCTTGTGCTTTCTGTTGAGCAATAGCCATATCACCTTGTGCTTTAGCTTGTTCAATCGCTAACTGACCTTGGATTAATGTATCCTGTGGATTAGGTTGTTTCTGTTGCATACCTTGTGGCATATTAGCCGGGTTAGTCCAAAACTCATCAGGGTTTTTAAAGCCAGCGTTTTGTGTCAGTTTAGCCAATGCGTTGTAAATCTTTTCAGGATTAGTTAAACCAACCTGTAATGCTTTCTCTTGTAATTGTAAGATAGCATTGATGTGCATCAGTTGTTGGTCTTTGTTACCTGCGCCTAAGCCTACAGAGATAGATAAGTCTTTACGATTCTTCCATTCTCTTGGGTCAATGTTTACCCATTTGTTTCTAATACGAACAATGTCAGGCTTGGTTACATTTTTTCTGATTAAACGATGCACTAACATAAATAAGTCTTTAACACCGGTTTCTGCAAATGTTCTAGCCACTAACTCTAAACGTTGTTGAGCAGCAGACATGATTTGTTGCACACCTGTTGCAGTTTTGTTTAAGCTATTGCTATCTAAACCTTGGTTGTAAGCAGTAATGCCTGTGCGCTTCTCTTTCATGTTGTCCATGTACTCAACCATACTGAATGAGGTTGGTGGGAATGGAGCGTGTTGTAATGGCATGATAGATGCGCCTGGTTCACCTTGTACTCGAACAATACCACCTGGTCTTGAGGTGAGCATATCATCTAGGTTTACTCTATCAGAGATAGCGTAACGACCATTGTTAGATAAATACATATTATCTAATTGACCACGGATAAGTGTAGACTTAATCATTTGTATATCACGAGTTAAGTCTGTATAAGAGCGACCAATGTGTCTGTGTGGCATGAGCATGGGAGAGATGCAAGCAAAAGGCACATTGTCGCATGATTCGTCTTTATAAATGATACGATTACCTACTAATACATAACGATGACGTTCACCATCTAGTTTGAGGTATGTATCACGAACTAATATGTCTGTAGTGTCTACGGCTCTATCATATTGTTCTGAGTAAATATCACGAGCATTAGATTCAATTTCAAACTCATCTTGTTCTGCCATAATGGTATTTAATTCATCTTCGTCTACATCAAATATCTCTGCTACTTCTGATGGTGACATAAGTTCACGATGTTGAACAAAACGTGCTGTATTTAAATCTACACCGCTACAATCTACAGAAACCATAATGTTTTCAGGTGCTACGTTTTTAATCTTAATCTCACCTGTCATCTCTTTAACACGAATCTTAACATTGTGTAACATGGGTTGCATAAATGCTTGTGCAGATTCTTGCTCAATGCTAATTGTTCCATCATCACGCTCAACTTGTGGTGGTGTCACCATTTGTGGAGTGATTGGCATAGGTGTTACAGATGGGTCAGGATATGTTTCATGCTCTAGTATTTCTACATTATCATCTGATGCTAACATATCTAATTGCGCATCAGTTAAACCTTCGTATTCTTCTTCTTCTGCTTCTTCGTATTCTTCGTGATAAACCTTAACATATCCGTTTTTAGAGAGTAGTGCATCTTTAAACCATACGTAGAATATCTCAAACCCATTGTTCTTTTCCATCACAATGTGGTTTACATAGTCTGTTTCTTGTTCAGCAGCAGCTTGGTCTTCTGGGCCTTTTGGTTCAAATGCTACAACTTCATCACCGGATACAAATGGTTTTAGTAACTGTGGTAATGCAGATTCGATAGTATCTTGGACATCGTAAGATACAACTTGAGAACGACCTTCTACCTCATTACCAAACTTCTCACCTAAATAGTAATTGATAGCTTCTGCACGTTCAGATGATAACTGTGCATCGTTGATACCATATGCAATCTGTTCCTCGTTATCTATCTTACTGAGTATTTCTTCGTCTGTCATTTTTTCCATAGTTTGCCTTAATTATTCTTTTCTTCTGGTTTTTTTAATAATCCGCCAATAGGAAGTGCAATCATTCCTGATAATAAATCTGGTTCATTTGCTCTTGCTGGGTCAAATGCAGCATTAATTGAACGAATGTTTTTGTTTTTAAATAATTGTGTGTTAGTTTGATTGCCTTCTTTTACTTTTGCAGAATCAAATCCTAATTTTCTTAATGAGCTATGTATTGGGTCAGATTCTATAAATTGCCATTTTCCTTTTGATACATCATCCATCCATTCTTGAGCATTTGATGGATAGCCAAATCTTGTAAATTTATCACTAGGCAATTTGTTTAATTCATTTGACAATCTACTTAAATGTTCAGGATTTGTATAATCAAAAGTTTTAGATGTATTTGTATATAACTTTAATACATTTGGAAAATTTTTTGGATAATTTTCTAATACTCTACCAGCATACATAGATGCTGTGTTTGGATTATCTGTGACAAAATAACCTTTACTTACATCGCCACCTTTTGAGTAGCTTGATTTTCTTTTATCAAATTTTTCAATATCTTTAGATGTGCCATGATAAACAGGATTATCTACATCGAATCCCATAGCTTTTGCTCTATCCATAGCAGTATTACCTTTAGGTAAGCCTAACATTGTCTCTGCATTTTTAGATGCTATTTCATTAGCTAATTCCATTTGTGTTTTATTAACTAACTTTGTAGTTCCCAATAGACCACCACCCATAAAATCAAAACCAGTTTGTAATGCTGTTTCAGGATTCATCATTGCCTGGACTCTGCCTTGTGCAGCTGCGCCTAATTCATCCACTGCTCCGGATACATTGCCTTGTGTTAGCAATCCTAGCGGAGTACGCATAAACCTATCCTTGTATTCGGATAAGTCTGGGACATATTCTTGGGCTAATAACATTAAACAATTCCTAGGTTTTGATAATGTATCGCTTGATGTTGCCATGTCTCATTAGAGAACTTATCAGCAGATACACATAAATATCTAAATGCGTCAGCACCATGAGAGTATTCATCATGTAGTGGTGCGCCTGGTTCATTCGTTGTTGCATTAATAGAACGTCTATAGTGTTTAAGACACTCTATTAAACGCTCTGTTGATTTATCAAAGTAACAACGATGAAAGTTAATTCGTGCTAGTTTGATACCTGATTCAACATCTAGTCTAGGAACGATACGTACATCCCAACCATGTCGTCTCATAATTTCTTCTGCTGATGTGCCATACTTAAAGTCTTTGGTTTGGCCATCATGCGGTAAATACATCTGTCCCCAATTATAGGGTAAGTTCTTAAGTTCAGCAGAGTAGCTATCTAATGTCCTATGGTCATCTTCTATGTATTTAATAATACGTAAATCTGATACACCTTTTTGGCATAGAATAACTGACATACTGTCATTCCAACCTAAATCCATGACCACGTGGACTTTTAATTCTGGGTCATACGGAACGTTTGTAATACGTTTATTCTCTTGTGCTTCTCTTATTTCATTAGCATAGATAGCGCCATCAACGGCTGTCTTACATTCACCTTCCCAAATGTTATCGTAATCATCTGAGGTAGCTTTACTGTGTAATCGTTCTGCATCTAGTACTTTAGGAAACCATGGATTGTCTGACCAGTTTACTTTAACAACTTTACAATTATCCGGTGGGTCTATAACAAATCGTTTATATGTATCATCTGAATCTAAGTCAGGGTTAAATGATACCCATATCTCTGAGTCAGGTTTACGAATGGTTGGTATTAATATATCCCATGAGCGTTTAGATACTGTTTGAGCTTCCTCAATCCAACATATGTCTACACCTTCAAATGATTTAATAGATTCTACAGTATTATTTGCTAAACCTGTAAAACTTATATGTGAACCATTAACACCACGTATTTCTGTTTCTAATACTTCATACAAATGACCAATACCTAATACTTGTATTTGGTCTGATAACAGTTGGTGAACTGATTGTTTAATAGAGCGTTGTATTTCCCTAGCGCATAATATACGTAATGGGTTATTCTTTTTACTTGCTTGTATTAATAATGCTCTTGCAAATCCCCATGACTTACCGCTACCACGACCACCATAAGCAACCTTATATCGGTGTGGTTCAAATAAGTAATCTAACTTATCAGGAAATTGTGCTTTATTCATCTTTCTTTTCAGGCCTTACAAACTCAACTGTAATACCTAACTCAGCACCATTTGCGCCTGTTATTTCATGTGATTGTGTTTCTTTCCAACCGGCTCTAGTTTTCATCCAGAACATACCTGCTGATGTATTGCCATTAATAGCTTGGTTATATAAACCTTGCGCTACTTTTGCATTAGCTTCTATACGACCTAACTCTAACTCCTGGCTATAGTATTTAGTAAGTGTGTCTGTATTAATTTCTAGCTTTAATGCTATATCAACATACCTTGTACCCATAGCAGATAGAGACTTAACTAATGCTCTATTCTCATCGGTTGGTTCGTGCTGAACTCCTTGTGCCATTTTAGTTTCCTTTTATAACTCCGAAAGTTAATACTTTCAGTTGGTTACGTTAATAATTCTGCTTTCTTACCTGTAAAATCTTCCCATCGTTTTACTATTACATCACAAAATTTAGGGTCAAATTCCATAATAAATGCTTGTATATTATGTTTTTCTGCTGCAATCAATGTTGAACCTGAACCACCAAAATAATCTGCAATAGTTTTTGATGTTAAATTAAATCGTTTAATTATCCATTCCATTAATGCTACTGGTTTTTGTGTTGGATGTACACGATTAGTTTTTTCTGATGCTTTGGTAAATTGTCTGACAACACTTCTAAAGTTTGCCCATGCTAATTCACAATCTGTTTGGTCTGATTCACCATTATTTTTATCCCATACTAACCAACATTCGCTGTCAGGTAATACAGATGAATAATAATTTGCACCCCACCATATTTGTTTTGCATTAGGATATAATCCATGTATCAAATTAAATGCGTCTTTAGCAATGTCAGGATTATCGTCACCAATTATATCTGTTTTATAATTTTTACTTAATACACCTGATTTTGATACTGCGTTCATTCCGTATGGAGGGTCGGTGTGTATTAAATCAGGATATATTCCTTGCATTAATTTATCAACATCATCTATACTTGTGCTATCACCGCACATTAACCTATGATTGCCTAGCTTATATATATCGCCTGGTTTAGTTATAGGTTCTTCTGGTACATCTGGTACGCTATCTTCGTCTGTATTACCTTCTACTTGTTCTGGTGCTAATAATGCTGCTATCTCTTTAGCATCAAAACCTAACGATGTAAGGTCTAACTCTGTATCTAATTCTTTTAACTCTAATGAGAGTAACGTTGTATCCCAACCACTGTTCAGTGCAATACGATTATCAGCTAAAATAAATGCTTTACGTTGTGTGTCTGTAAGATGTTCTAACTTAATAGTAGGAACTTCTGTGTATCCTAACTTTTTAGCTGCTTCTAAACGACCATGACCAGCAATGATGCCATTGTCTTTGTCTATTAGTATTGGGTTATTAAATCCAAACTCTTTAATACTAGATGCTATTTGCGTAACTTGTTCATCGCTATGTGTTCTAGCGTTATTTGCATAAGGGATTAAATCACTTATTAATTTTTGCTCTATTTGCACTTCAACTCCATATAGGTTGGTTGATTAAAATTCTCTTTCCCACATAAATTTAATACCTTCATCATATGGGTTTTTATATGCGCCTAATAATCCTTGTCCACCTAGCATATTTAATATTTTATTAGCTTCTACAGATGTGCCTGACATATCTTGTGTAACATTTGCATTGAATGTTGGCGTATTATAACCTAATGATTTAATTATATCATATGGTGTTTGTGTAATTCTTCCTGATACATTTCCTACGTTTCCACCATAAGATGTGCTATCAAAATCAGAATTATCTTTACCTCTTACAACCTCACCAAAAGCATTTATATAACCATTACCTGTTCCTGCTGATAATGTTTTTACATAATCATCCATTGCTGCTCTTACATTATAACCATCACCATATAAATTTGCTTCTGCATATGGATTAACTACATTTGGCATTACATCGTAATTACCACCAACAGTTCCTGTTAATAATCCAATGGGAGTATTTTGTTTTGCAGTAACATTAGCGCCAAGTAATGGATTTTCAAATTGAGCATAGTATTCTGCTAACAGCTTTTCATCCTCTGTTATAGGAATATATCCTCTTAATTCGTCTGCCATTTTATATGTCCATTGGTATTAATAGATTGTCTAAAGTAAATGCCCATTCTTCTGCATAGTCACAACGACTATAGTCTGTAAAACATGGTGTGCCTATTGTAAAGTGAACTAACTTAGCATCTGGGTTGTAATCATATTCCCCTACTAACCAGTTCCATTCTTTGGGTATCTCACCAATTAAGTCTATAAACTCATTATCTAGCCATGTTAATCGGTGTAATTCTGCACCTGTAGAATTCATTATCATTTCAGGTGTGAGTTGTTTGTTTTTAAAGTGTCCACAGTTCCATACCATGACACTCGACCAATTCTTTCTAGGATAATCTTCGTTCTTATAACCTAGGTATTTAGTCGGGTATTTTGTTTTGTAGTCGTGTTTTACGACTGAGACTGCCGCCAATGGGTCTATAATATCCATTAACTCTTTTATGTCTGCACGACAAAGCATATCGCCATCAACAAAGATAGCGTAACCTTTATAATCACAGAGGTATGGTACTAAGAACCTACTGTAAATAAATGCGTTGCTTCCGTCTTTGTGTGTTTCTGTATAACCTTTTAATGTATTTAGAGCAAGTGGAGTAAAGCTAACTGGTATGGTTGCTTTCTCTATGACACTTTGGCAAAACACATGATAAGCTACAGGTTCTACTACACCATCGTATCCTACGAATATGTTAATCTTTTCTGTTGTGAGCATCTATCCATTATCTCTTTTCTTTGCTCATCGGTCAACTTTGTCCAGTTCATAACTTCTGATACTGTTCTTTTACAACTGATACATTCATCATCTATAACGTGGCACTCATAAGTGCATGGACTTTCTACCACTTCACTTTGTTTGCCCAATAGGCAGCTGACATTTTTCCTTTTGCTATATTCTTACCATGACGTGCTTTAAATGACTTAGCTCTATCTGTCATCTTTCTATCACCGGTTACACCTTGTTGACCAAAGCGTATTGTTTTCACCTGGTCTCCGTCTTTAGCAACGACCACATGAGATTTAGTAGGATGGCTAGGTGTGCGTTTAGGTTTGTTATAACCTGATACACCAACTCTAGATAATCTACTATCTTTCTTCATACACAATCACCCACGTCTTTTAACAGGCTTTGCAGTTTTCGCTGCTTGCTTAAAGGCTTTGGCTGTGGGTGCGCCTTTTGTTCCTGGTTTGCGCATAGTTTCTCCGCTTCCTGCTTTGATTCTTGCACGTTTTCTTCTGATATTTTCATAGAGACCAGCCTTTGCCATATTATTTTGCCTTCGGTTTTCTGTGTGTTAAATATTTACTGCTAGCTGTATGTGTAGCACCAGACATTAGTCTGCCATTGTGTTTATGGGTTTTACCTGTATATAATCTACCGCTAGGTAAATAGTGTGGTACTCCTTTAGCCATTAGTATTTCTTCTTCATTGGTTTTTTCTTTGTAGCTTTTTTCATTGGTTTTTTGCCGTACATATCATTTCCTTTTCTTTTTAGATTTACTAGCTTTTGATAGTGCGATTGCTATAGCTTGTTTTTGTGGCTTACCCTCACCGACAAGCATACTAATATTCTTTGATACTGTCTTTTGTGATTTACCTTTTTTAAGTGGCATTTTGTATCCTTGAAAAGATAAAGGCCAGTTGAGAGAGACCGGCCTTTAAAGATGAATAGAAGGATATTCTAGACATACCTTCCCACCCATAATTATACTCTTTTTTATAAATTAGTCAAGTCTTCTACCAACAATAGTTAATAAATTATCAATAGCGTGTTGATATTTTAACTCTACGTACATAGGTGGGTTGGCTTTAAGATGGAAATGATAGATTGCTTTTACCTGTTCTGGGTCTAGCGAATGGATAACAGCATTTAATACTTCTACCTTCTTCATCTCTGATGCGTGGAACATTTGTTCAAAAGCATCATTGGTAGATTCACCGCCAGTTGCTAAAAATGCAGATTTCTTTGGATAACCCAACTCCTCTATCTCTGCCCTATCACTTCTCATATAGCGTACCCACAACTCTAACAAATGCTTTAGCTCATCTAGTTTCAAGATAAATCCTCCACTTTAACTTCCCATTTTCTTCCTTCTTTGTAAAACCCCCACAACTCTATTCGTATTCCTGCTTCCCTAACCTTACCTAAATTTTCATGCTCAGTAATCTTTTTACGTCTACTAGACATATTGCTTTTAGATGTAACCTGGACTAATAGCACTTCATCTCTACGTATTGCAATAAAGTCTGCAAATCCAAAGCCATCATGCTTTCGTCTACTAAACGGACACCATCGCTCCATCAACTCGATAGTGTAACCTAATTCACTTAGTCTTTTTCTGGTCTGTTGATTTAGGTTTGTCTTCATTTTTCTTTTTAAAGATTTTATCGAAGTTTTCTTCAAATGTTTTTCTGTCCGTAAAAGGACGTGGTGAACTACCTTTACCCATTATGCCTCCATGTTTTTAAATATGTGTTTAATAACCTCCACTGTCCAACCATTACCTAACATCTTATATCTTTGTGTATTAGATACACCTTCTGTATAACCATCAGGTACAGTTTGTAATTTTTCACATTCAGTAGGAGTTAATTTTCTGCATTTACTGTTATGAAAAATAACATTATCTTTTGTTGCAGTAGTTAGTGTATTTGTTTTATTGTCTTCTCTTAATTCTAGCATTTGTGTATATTCTTTTGAGTTAGGTGTAATTTGTCTACCTCGTATTGCACCAGATATTGGAAGTTCATATAATCCAGTTTTCCCACCTTGACCACCACCTAATGCAGTAATACATTGCGATTTATTATTTGTAGAATATACACGAGTTGCTTGTTTTGGCTGTTTTCCTATATAACCTATACATCCATCATCTTTATCATATCGTTTGTAATATGGTGCTTCATATATTTTTTCATCAACATCAAACTCAAAAATATCTATTAATCTAATACCTTTGTCTTCTGGTTGTATAATATTTGGTATATTAGTCCAATACAAACGAACACGATTTTGTGCAGATACCAATGAACTATTAATTTTTATAGGACTTACTCCAAGATAATTTGTAATAACATCTTCATACTCTTGTTTCATTCTTACATTCTCTAGTAGAAAGTATTTAGGATTACATTCTTTTAACAGTCTGACATATTCAAAGAACAATGCAGAGCGTGGGTCATTAAAGTTTAATTGTTTCCCTGCAAAACTAAATCCTTGACATGGACTACCGCCAATCAGTAAATCTATTTGTGGTAAATCACTACCTTTAATTTTTGCTACATCACCAAGATGTATTGTGTTTGGGTAATTCTTTTTAGCAATCTCGATAGCATATTTATCTATTTCGGCTGCATAATAGTTATCTACTTTAATTCCTAATTGGTTTAAAGCTATCTGGCCGCATGACATCCCATCAAATAAACTTAATACATTCATTTTATCTCTTTCTTAATTAAATCTTTTGGTAAGTTAATATAATCCTTAAACAAACAAGTCGTATAAGGTGCATCTTTGTAATGCTCTTTAACATACTCATTAGCTGCCGCACAGCTTGTAAAGTGTCCTATATATTGTGGACTATCCATCTGCATATAAACTACAAGTACATATTCAAACACGCTCTTTTATCCAATCTAGCAGTTCGTATTCTGTGCCATACTTTTCTATCCAGGTCTGCTTCCCTGAATGAAACCCATCATTGCCTTGGTGATGCTCGTGACATAATGGTAAACAATTATCCCAACTGTTACGTTGGCTTTTACCTAATCCTTCTCGGATATGGTGTATGCAAGGTGGAGTGTTGGCATCATAGTATTTACGGCAGACTACGCAACCAAACTCCACTAGCTTATCAATCCACTGTTGCTCGCTCTTTTTCAAATCCTATTCCTAAAGATTTACACCAATTTATAATCTTATCTAAGTAATCATTAAATTCTGATTTAGTTAATGTAGCCGTAGATAACAAATTACCTTCTTCATCTTTTAAATCAAACTTCATACGTAACATATCGTGCAACTGTTCTTGGGTATAACCTGTAGTATCTGATATGCCTTTGTATATAACTCCCCATAATAAACTATTTTGGTCATGGCTTCTAGCACTTTCTTTATCCATAATAATTATGTCATATACACCTTCATCTAAAGATGTCACCATCGCTAATGTAACTTCAACATAGTTACCACCACTAGTCACGTGCAGTGTTTTTTTTAGCTTCATATTCCACCTCCATATTAACTCCGTTTTTCACAAACTTAATAATTGCGCCTTCTTTGTTTTTGATGCGATACGACTTTACATCAAACTCTTTCATCATCTTTTCTACAAACTTGTTTAAGTCCATCATGGTCTCTCCTTATAAGTTAATGACTTTTCATCAAACCACAAACCAAATGTTCCTTCAAATGTATGGTTACGTTGTTTCTGTACACTGAAGTAAGCAGTGGGTTCGTTCTCTCTATCAGGTGGACAATTACCTGAAAACTTTAAATCCTCTATTTCACGATTGCGCCAACACAATAAAACATTGTCAGCAAGGTTTCTAATATGACTACTACCTAAAATGTTTGTAGCATCAGGCTTTTGATATTCGTCTGACATCTTACGAGTATGGCATATTAAAAATACATGGATATTTAAATCACGACAAAAGGTTGCTAGTTTGTCTACAAATCGTTTTTGTCCATTGTAATCGTCTTCAGAGATGTTACCTATCTTCATCAATGAGTCAATACAAAAGACGTTTATATCTAATATCTCACGACCATAAAGCAGTGTCGCAAACATATCATCTTCAGTTGTAACACCTTGTTGGTCGTAAATGTATAGCTTTTCGTTATAGTCTTTACAGAACTGTCTTATATAATCTTGTGTGGGTTGATTGCTGCCTAGTCGTTGGGTAATCATTCTATCCAGCGTTAATACCGGTTTCATCTCCATAGACGCTATCAAGACTTTAGTGTAGTGCATCAAGTATAAAAATATTTGTGATAGCATCATCGACTTACCATGGCCTGATACACCTTGCAGTATAGTTAATTCACCCATTCTGATTGCAAAATGTCCATCTGTCTTTGCCCAGGGTAAACTATAACCTGCGCCTTTTTCTGATGCGTAATACTTTTGCAGTTGGTCGTAATAACCTTGTGCTGATTTAATCTTGAAGTCTTCAGGAATAATCTTACCTGTAGCTTCATCGACTTGTTCTTTAGTAACAATTAACTGTTCTAATACTTCACCTGTTGTCATCTCACTCACAATACTCTCCCTTTTATTGTAGGTTTAGTAATACCATCTTCCCACCTACGTTGATTGATTATAACTTCAGGTGATGGATTAAATCCTTCTTTCCATTCTTTAGTCATATTCATTTGTTTTAACCATGACAGTATATTATCAGCTTCAGTATCTAGGTTATGATTTTTCCATTTCTCTATACAACCTTTTCTATTGACTCTACGTTTAGGTAATAATGTATTCCAAAACTCATCAAAACGAACATATGTCTTCTCTTCTCTTTCTCTACTCTTCTCTACGGCAACATCTTGTTCACAAGTTGTTATCAAGTTGTTATCAAGTTGTAACCAATGTGATAACAGACCGATTTGCTCGTTAATGAAATCCTCTGTCTTCCTTAATCTAAAGGCTATCTTGTGGACTTCAGGTAGTTGGCCATTGTTTTCAGATGCTAATAAAAGTAGCTCTAATAACGTTGCTTTGCTATCAGAAGATAAATTATGCCACTCATAATCTTCTAATATCTGTCTATATATTTTTATCCAAATCACGTTTCTATCTTTCATTGTTGGTTGGAATTTATCCCAATTTCTTACTCTCAAAATAAGCACTCCTCGTATTCATCTAAATTAAAGTTAATCTTCTTTACCATGTATTCAGGCTTGTTACTGACAAACCATTTTGCATCTGCATAAGTTGTAAATTTACGCAATGCAAATCCATCTTTATCTATTACGATATGACTAAATCTTCTTATTTCCAAAGTAATGCTCAATTTGTAATACCCTATAGTTTGGTAAATCTTTCTCTGGTTTCATACTATATAAACTAATAGCTTGTCGTGTAACGCCCAATGCTTCAGCCATTTCACGCCTATTCTTAAATAATTTAATTGCTTCATTAAATGTCATAATTGACCTCCTTATGCAACACTATAATTTATTAAAATATTTATGTCAATATGCTTGACTTTATATTTTTTATATATAAAATGAATATTGTGTTAATTAATTAGGGAGAAATAAATGGCACAAACATACGATAGTTGGTTACAAGATTACGATGGTTATTTAAAATCATTACCTCGTGCAAACTATGATATTGAGTATGACCAGGATGAAGATGTTTATATGGTCTTTGAAAACAAAATGTATCTTGAATCATTTAGTACCGAATCAGATGCAGAGACATACATTAATTATTTATTGGGAGTATAGTTATGAGAGAATTTAATCACTGGTCAGA
>Ga0208898_1000680_pt1 | contig 25309 bp, 35 predicted proteins | sample VirMetDEL_Mar_4_FD_184513 | JGI IMG/M metagenome (GOLD analysis project Ga0208898, IMG submission 184513) | Aqueous microbial communities from the Delaware River and Bay under freshwater to marine salinity gradient to study organic matter... | ecosystem: Environmental > Aquatic > Marine >...
TATGAGTATTCACCACTTAAATCTCGTTCTGTTCCCCCCAGAAATAAATTTGAATTTCCAAAAGAAGATGATTATAAAGTATTTTAAAAAAATTAAATTATATACAAAATGGGATTAAGCAAACTATCTGTAACGTATAAAAATAAAACTGACTATTACACAATTAACAATGACCTCGATTCTCATGTACAGCTTTATATAATTGAAAATATATTAAAAGAATATCCTAAAGATGCAACAATCGATATAATAGATAAAATATCTATTACAGAATTAACACGCCCAACACTTGATAATATAATAAAACAAAGTAAAAAATAAATAATACAATTATGAAAAAACTAATTAAAGAACGAATCAATGTAAACTCTGCAGCAATTAAGTTAGCCGAGTACGATCACCAAACCAATGAATTAAAGCTTACATTTGTAAACAATCGGGAATACCTTTATAAAAGTGTTGAGCCTTTTATGTTTGAAGGTATGCGAAATGCTGAATCAATTGGTAAGTTTATAAATAAATATATTAAACCATTAAGCTTTATTAAACTATGAATTTAATAATTATTAGAAATGCAGTTAATACCGCATTTAACAGACAAATACAAAAAGAATCACGCAGACGTGATGTAGTATATTCCAGAGCTATTTATTATAAATTAGCAAAAGATTATTCAGGTGAATCACTGGCTAAGATCGGCAAGGCAGTAAACAAAGACCACGCTACCGTTATTCATGGTCTTAAGTTATTTGAAAATGTAATAAACCCTAAATGGGAAAAACAATATTACAATCAATATATTAAGCTTAAAATTCATATAGAAAACAAACTTAAATTACAAATAAAAAACATTGATCCCGATAGATTCTATCATGATAAATATAGAATTAAATTATTACAAAACCGAGAAATGTATAATTTTGCAAAAGATCTTTTACTTAAAATGAATTTAATGGGGCATAAATTTACAGACAAATTACGTAATCAGCTTGATAATATAACTGACGATAAAAAATATGAAAATGACAATCAAAGAAAGAGCTAATAATAAAATTCATTCTAAAATAATGCATGCTAATATTTATATTGAAGACTTGCGCCACGAATTTAAAAGCGGTATTTTTAGAGGTAATATTACTAGTGAAGAAATGAATGGCCTTATTGAAAGTGCTAAAATAGAATTAGATGTATTAAATTACATTTATAAACTTATAGAATTAGATAATGAATAGAGATATACTTAATCTATTATATAAAGAAAAAAAATTATTAAATGAATTAGCATCACTTGATTCAGTAAAACCGAATTTAATTTTACCTCCTATAGATTTATATGAAGCTTTTGAAAGAATAATTTTTTATGAAGAATGTTTAAAGCTATTAGAAGAATTATTAGATCTTTATGAAAGTACTGAAAATTATGAAAAATGTAAAATAGTATTTGATCAAATTAATATATATAAAATTAAATTAAATGAAAATAAAAATTTTAAACAGGACCTTAGTAATATGGGTAAATAGAACTCAAGACCATAAAGACTATTTGTGGAAAAATATATATATGTTAAGGAACGAACTTATAGAAGACGTCTTATCTTATAATCGAAGTGGTATTATGCCTGTTGAAAAATTAAAACATAAAGCAGAACTTATTAAAAAGTATAGCCAAAGGCTACGCTTATTAGAAATGTAATGCGACAATAGGTAGTAATATTATATAAGTAACAGGCTAATGTCACGTAATATGGATTATTTAATTAATAACAGAATTATATATAGAAGGGGACCTATCAACGATACCCCCTCCATGATATTTGATTGGGGCAGCTATTATGAAGAGGGTACATTTGAATGTTATGAATTATTTAGGAGCAAGGCTAAGATTAATACGTATAAATCTTTAAGATGGCATTTATTAGTTTTATTATATTTAAACCCAACGCTTAACGAAAAAAAATTTAAAGAATTATGCAGATTTATAACTACTATGTCAAATAATTTTATTACCTTCGATATTACGGAAAGTAATTTAAATAGTATTATAAATAATATTTATAGTTTAGATTTAGAATCTCCTCCAAAAAATAAGATTAGAAAAATTATATTTAAAGATCAAACAGGATTAACAAGATCAGAAAAATTAAGTATAGTAGGAAAGCTTATAGGGAGATCTAAAGTAGCAAGTAAAGAAAGTATATATGAATGCATGAATGCTATACACGATATGCACGAATGCATAACAATCCAAGCCATTGCACGAATGTTGGGTTGTTCAACCAGAACCGTGTACAGAAACCTTGATAACCAATTAAAAAACGAAAAAAATATTATGAACTCAATGCTTTAGAAAATGAAAAAATATAATGTAAAGAATTACGTCAGGTACAAAAATGATTTAAATGATAGCATGCCTGAAGATAAACCCGCGTATAACCTTTATACTAGAGATGAGTTAATAATTAAGTTTTTACCACTTGTAGAAAATATGGCGCATAAATTTGCAACTTCACAACAAGCATCGGGTATATTAGATATTACAGATTTAATACAAGAAGGAAGCAAAGGACTAATTGCCGCTGTAGATAAAATAGAAATGAACACTATAATACAATCTGTTGATCCTGAAAAAACTATTAAGTCTTTTCTATCAAAAAGAATTAAGGGTGCAATACGGAGGGCTATAGATATAACAAGAGGGCATATACGCATACCAGAGCATAAATTAAATGAAATGCGTCAAAATCCACATAATAAAAAAATAGTAGAGATATTTTTTAATAGTATATTTTTAAGTATAGATGAACAAGCCGAAAATGAAGATATTTATTTTGACCAAGTACCTGATAGATCAGAACCCTATAATTTAGGATTTTTAAATTTATATTTAAAAAGTTTACTAAAGAAAAACTTGAATGAAAAAGAATATGAAGTATTAAGATTATCATATGGACTAGACTGTGATAAACATTCTGCTAATGCTATTGCTGATATTATAGGTATCGAAGGCCCTAGTGCTTATGTCAGAATATCAGAAATAAAAAAAGACGCAATACAAAAATTAATTGACAACGTAGATAGTTCGCAAGTGCTTGATTATCTATAAGTTATATGACAAAAACCACGTAAAAAAGGCGTGAGAAGTGTAATTATATTAATAACCAAACTAATTTTTTTATGAAAACAATTAATGATAAATTAGCAACCATTCAAACCAAATTTAAATCTAAAAAAAGTAGATTTAATTCATTTGGCAAGTATTACTTTAGAAGCGCCGAAGACATTCTTGAAGCAACAAAACCCTATTTATTAGAACTAGGAGTAACTGTAATAATAACAGAAGAATTAGAAACCTCTTTTAGTTTTCCTATTATTAAAACAACAGCAAAAATAATTGACCAAAATGGTGCGGAATTAGAAGCTGTAGCAATTGTAGGTGTAGATTTAGACCAAAAAGGTATGCAAATGCCGCAAAAATTTGGGTCAGCATCAAGCTATGGCAAAAAATATGCATTAGGAAATTTATTTTTAATTGATGATACTCAAGATTCAGATGCAACTAATAGCCATGGCAACGATTGGGTTCCTCAAGCTAAAAAATATATTCAGGAAGGTGGATCTATTGAAAAAATAAAACAAAAATATAAAGTAACCCCTGAAATAGAAAAAGAACTTAGTACATTATAAATGAATAAAAAAGAAATATTAGATAAATTAGAACAAGACGAACATTATTATGGCGAGTTTGGTCAAAAATATTTAAGTAATTCTAATATAAGTATATTATTAAATAATCCTGAAGATTTATATAAGCCAACAAATAGAACTTCAGCCATGCTTATAGGAGGCTATTTTCACACTATTATATTAGAACCAGATAAAGTTAAAAACTTTAGAATAATAGAAAGCAGCAGTAGAAATACCAAAAAATATAAAGAAATTTCTGGAGGAGAATTATGTTTATTACAAGAAGAAGCTGATAAAATAAATTTAATGACAGACAAGTTATTAAGTAATAAATTTATTGAATCTTTAATAAGAGGGACTAATATAATATATGAAAGGCCAGAAATAGGTAAAATAAATGATCTTGATTGGAAGGCTAAAGCTGATATAATAAATTATGATGAGCATTTAGTAATTGATTTAAAAACAACAAATGACATAGATAATTTTAGATATAGCGCAAAGCGTTATAATTACGATAGCCAAGCTTATATATACCAAAAATTATTTGGATTTGATATGGTATTTATAGTAATGGATAAAAATAATCACAGAATAAAAATTTGTGATTGTTCACCACAATTTTTAGAAAGAGGTAGCGAAAAAGTAAATAAAGCTTCAGAAATATTTGATTTGTGGTATAAAACACCTAATTTTGACTCAAAACAATTTTTTTTAAACGAAACACTTTAATTTTTTTTATATGGCAACTATTTTAAACACAAGTATTGATCTTACAAAGATCCCAAAAGACAAAATCATTGATGGTAAAAAAGGTAAATACTTACCTATAACTATTACAATTAATGATGAACTAGATAATTATGGAAACAATGGACCTGTTACAGTTTCACAATCTAAAGAAGAAAGAGAAAGCAAAGCTTCAAAAGTTTATTTAGGTAATGTTAAAGTTGTGTGGACTAATGGTAATAATGTAGATCCAGCACCTAGAGATAATGCACAACCTGCAGGGTTTCAACCATCCTCTGCAATAAAAGAAGTAGCAGATGATTTACCCTTTTAGTAAACTATATGATGTTACAGAAGACAAATGGGTTTATATCCATTATGATGAAAACAACCAAATAGTATTAATACCAGAAGAATAAATGCAGGTAAATACTCAAGAAATAAATGGTTATTTAATAGAAGATTTTAACCAATATGGTCTTGAAGAAGGAAAAGCGCAGGGGATTTGTCCCCTGTGTTCGTCTGATAGAACAGCACAAAAACAAAAGTTGAAATGTGCTTCGTATGACTGGGAAAGAGGATTAGGCACTTGCCATAATTGCAATAATACTTTTCAATTGCACACATATAAAAGAAAAGGGGAAATAAATAAAGAATATGTAAAGCCAGAACCTATAAAAACTTTACCTGTACAAACTAAGGTACAAGAATGGTTTGAAAAAAGGGGTATCTCCAAAAGGACTTTAGATGAAATGAAAGTTACAGAAAGTCCCGAGTATATGCCTCAGACGGGTAAAGTTGAAAATGCAATACATTTTAATTACTATATTGGTAACGAATTAATAAATATAAAATATAGAGATGGTCGAAAGAATTTTAAATTATATAAAGGAGCCGAAAAGATATTTTATAATATTAATAATATTATTGGTTATGACTATTGTGTTATTGTGGAAGGTGAAATGGACGCTCTTGCTTTTTATGAAGCTAACATACCTAATGTGGTTTCTGTACCTAATGGGGCAACATTAAATAACAATAATTTAGATTACTTAGATAATTGTATAGATTATTTTGAAAATAAAGAAAAAATAATTTTAGCAGTTGATAAAGATGAAGCAGGACAAGCCTTGCAACAAGAGTTAATTAGACGTCTTGGGGCAGAGGTTTGTTTTATTATAGACTTTAACGATTGCAAAGATGCGAATGAATATTTATTAAAACATGGAAAAGAAAAGCTGGCAAAGCTTGTTAAGCAAGCAAAGGCCGTTCCACTTGAAAATGTTACAACCTTTAATGATATTGAAGGGGAGATTACAGATTTTGTTGAAAACGGTTTTAAAAGAGGCTACCAAATTGGGCTCAGTAATTTCGACGATATTTTCAGTACTTATACTGGCCAGTTTATTACTGTTACTGGTATACCAAGCAGTGGTAAGTCTGATTTCGTGGATCAAATGGTTGTAGGTTATAATCAAAACTACCAATGGAAAACTGCTTTTGCTTCTCCTGAAAACGCCCCTACATTTTTACATGCCCATAAACTAATGCGGAAAGTTTGGCAAGATATGCCAACCAAAAGCGACATTGGTGGGGAGAAATGGAAATCAATAGCTAGGCACGTTAATGACAATTTCTTTTTTATTGATATGGAGCGTTATACTTTAGAATCTGTTTTAAAGAAGGGCGCAGAACTTGTAAAAAGAAAAGGTATTAAATGCTTAGTTATTGATCCATTTAATAAGGTAAGAGATGTAGATTGCAATACTGAAGATGTTAATAGATATACAATGGAATATCTAACTAAAATTGAAATATTTGCAAAAAAATTTGATGTGCTAGTAATCGTAGTTGCACACCCTACAAAAATGTATAAAGATAAAGATGGTAAAATTGAAGAGCCAAATATGTACAATATTAAAGGCGGGGGTGAGTGGTATGATGCTTCTTATCACGGTTTATTGGTTCACCGCGACTATGATAATAAAACTGTTAAAGCCAAAGTACTCAAAGTAAAATTTCAAAACTTAGGTGAAAATGGAGCTGAAGCACATTTTAAATGGGAATATAAATCAGGCTGTTTTATACCTATATATCCTGAAACTATTAAAGATGAGGTGATGCCATGGGAAGCGGATTAGTAAAAAAAAAGTCATATAAAGGGCTAATGGAATACGCAAAAACGCTATCTTTGGAAGAGCAAAAATATTTTAATTATTGTGTTAAAAATAATATTAGAATATCCCCCGTACCAACAACACAGGGTTTATACCCAGACGAATGGAAAATAGAAATAAGATTAGGTCCATATAAAAAAGGAGAAAAAAGTCATAAATCTCCTTTGTCTTATAATAGCAAAGAAATATGGCCAGAAATAAATAAAGTAAGAAAATTTTATTATGATAAGCGTACAAGATGAATATAGAGGATTATTATCAGGAGTACTCTATGGCGGAGTATCTAAAAAGGACCGAACAGGTACTGGGACAAAAGCTGTCTTTGGAAGAATGCTTAGACATGACATGGAACTCGGGTTCCCATTATTAACAACTAAAAAAATATATTTTAACCATGCAATTACGGAACTATTATGGATATTACAAGGACGTACTGACCTTGCTTACTTGCACAATAACGGTGTTACTTATTGGGATTCAGACTATAACAGGTCGGGTAGGAATGATGGAACGCTTGGCCCTATTTATGGTAAGCAGCTTCGTGACTTTAATGGTGTTGACCAGCTTAAAAAACTACTCGAGCAAATTAATGAAGAACCAAGCTCGAGGCGTATTATGGCAAGCTTATGGAACCCCGTTGATTTGGCTGATATGGCACTTCCTCCTTGTCATTATAGTTTTCAAGTATATATAAACGAAGGAAAGCTAGATTTAATGTGGAACCAAAGATCTGCTGATGTTTTTTTAGGTTTACCTTATGATTTTGCAATATATGGTTTACTTTTGTTAATGCTAGCAAAGGGAGCAGGATATAAGCCAGGTAGGCTTACAGCTTCGCTAGGCGATTGTCATTTATATAATAACCATATTGACCAAGCTAAAGAACAATTGTCTCGTGATTTTAAAGAACTTCCTACTGTTGAGTTAGAAAAAGGTATTGTATTAAGACAAGACTTAGGAGGATATATTTATTTACCAAGTCATAGAGATATTAAATTAATTAATTATAACCCACATAAGCCAATTCCGGCTCCTTTATCAACATAAAATTATGTATTTTATTTATCACATTCCTGGTAAAAAAATAGGTGTTACGCGTGATCTTAATAAGCGTGTAACGGTTATACAGGGATATAGACCAGATGAATATGAAGTTCTTGATTCTAGTGAAGATATAAATTATATATCTGACAAGGAGATAGAACTTCAAAAGTCTTATGGTTATAAAGTCGACAGACAAAAATATAAAAATTTATATTCTCAAAAATCAAATAAAATGAAAATAAACGTTACTGAACAGACTACTACATTCCCTATTCCGCGTATTAAATTAAACGGGTGGTTAATGGAAAACATGAATCAAGAATGGGAAACCTCTCATGGTAAATTTATTTTAACTCCAGAAACAATTAGATGGATTACAATAAATTCAAAAAAATCTATGTATAACGATAAAAAAAGTTATATTTACAATAAAGCTTATTATGAAGCTTTTTTAAACCCAGAGCATAACCCTGGTTTTGTTGAGCAATTAGATATTTTTAATAATATTAGAGAATGGGCAGACGAAAGAGGTTTGTATAAAAATGGAGATCCAAAAACACAATTAATTAAATTATATGAAGAATCAGGGGAGTTATCCCAGTCCTTACTTAAAAATGATAAAGCGGGTATTATTGATGCTATTGGCGATAGTGTTGTTGTTCTTACTAATCTTGCCCACCTTGTCGGTACCGATATTGAAACTTGCATTAAGTCTGCTTATGATGAAATATCTAATAGAACTGGTAGAATGATTAATGGTACATTTGTTAAAGATGAATAAAAAAGAAATTGAATTTAGGGATCCAGTTGTTGAACGCGTAGTAGACAAATTTATAACTAGATCAGACGTAGGTTTTAAAAAATATGGTATAACACTTGACAATGATCCTTCAGATGTATTTGCGTGGATTAATCATTTACAAGAAGAATTAATGGACGCTACACTATATCTTCAAAAGCTTAAAGAAACAACAAGTATAGAGTTACAAGAAGCTTTATTAAAAAAATATGAAAATGATTAGAAGACGGCCATATAAAAAAAAGAAACGTGGCCCAGTTGTTTCAAAAAAAGTTTCATATGATGGAATTAATTTTGCTTCGGGACTTGAAAGATATATGTATATGGCTTTAAAAAAAGCAAATATTAAAGCTAAATATGAAGGGGAAACGTTTGTATTATTAAATGGATTTCATTTTGAAAATGGGGTGTATGAACGACAATCTAATGGCAAAGGTGAATATAAAAATAGGGGAAGTAAAAGAATATTACCTATTAAGTATACGCCAGATTTTATAGGAGATAATTTTATTATTGAAACTAAGGGTAGAGCAAATGAATCATTTCCCATGCGATGGAAGCTATTTAAAAAGCTTGTTACAGAGCAATTCCCAGAATATACTTTATATAAACCACAGAATCAAAAAGAATGCGATATAACGATAGAATTAATCCTGAGCAGTCTAAAAAAATAGCTAGGAATAAATATGCGGAGAGGCACATTGATAAGTTTATTAAATGGAGCGTAGAAACTAGAGGAAAATTATTATATAAAGAATTAGAAGAGTTACATGATAAATACAATATAAAATGTTATGGCAAAAGTAATATCAAACAACTATAAAGTAAAACCAAAAGTAAAAAGACCAGGGGTACACTCAAAAAGCAAAACTTCTAAATTAAAAACAAGCAAAAATTATGTTAAAAGATATCGAGCCCAAGGGCGCTAGTTGGGAATTAAGCTTAGGGCTTTACCCTGGAATATTGTTAGGAATTAGAACATACATAGAAGAAGATTCTATTTTACACGTATTATATTTACCTTTTGTAGATATAGCTTTAGAAATTTTTAAAAATTAACTTTAATTAAATTAAACATTATGAAAAACTATTTTATTATTGCAATGCTATCTTTAGCTTTAACATCTTGTGTATCTCCAGTGCATTTTTTGGGGGGATCACAATTATTTCTTGATTCAGGTGTAAATTATAATTTGCCCATAGAAAATAACGATCAATCTGTTATATGTAGAGATCTACAACCTTATGCTAGAGTAAATTATAGAATTCATATTTTTGATACAAGAAAAACAAATAAAAAATAAATTATGGGATTATTTGATCCGCGAGTAACATACAAACCTTTTGAATACCCTGAATATTACACAGAAGGTTGGCTTAAACAAGCTCAAGCTTTCTGGCTTCATACAGAAATATCTATGTCTGGTGATGTTAAAGACTGGAATGAAAAATTAACATCAGAAGAAAAAAATTTAGTAGGTAATATTCTTTTAGGATTTGCGCAAACAGAATGTGCGGTTTCTGATTACTGGACTCAAAAAGTTGTTAGTTGGTTTCCTAAACATGAAATACAACAAATGGCTATGATGTTTGGTAGTCAAGAAACCATACATGCTGTAGCTTACAGCTATTTAAACGAAACATTAGGACTTGATAATTTTGAAGCTTTCTTACAAGATGAGGCAACAATGGAACGATTTGAAAACCTCGTTGCTTATGAGGGATCTGAAAAAATTGGTATTGGAAAATCTTTGGCTGTTTTTTCTGCTTTTGCTGAAGGAGTTAGTCTTTATTCTGCTTTTGCTGTGTTGTATTCTTTTCAATTAAGAAATTTATTAAAAGGAATTGGTCAGCAAATGAAATGGTCTGTAAGAGATGAATCATTACACAGTAGAATGGGTTGCACTTTATTCAAACAAATGTGTGAAGAAGACCCTAATTTATTACACAACTGTAAAGATGATATTATTAAAGCAGCTGAATCAATGCTTAAAGCAGAAGAAAAATATATCGATAGAATGTTCGAGCTTGGAGACATTGAAAACCTTAGAGCTTACGATCTTAAACAATTCATTAGAAAACGTCTCAATGAAAAATTACAAGAACTTGGTTACTCTGACTTCGGGAAATACTTTGCGTTTGACAAAAAAGCATCAGCAAATCTTGACTGGTTCTATCATCTTACCGGGGGGCATACTCATACTGATTTTTTTGCTGTTAGGCCGACTGATTATTCAAAAGCTAATGAAGGCGAAGACTTTGACGACATATGGTAATGAGAAAATGTAATAAATGTAATAAAGAAAAAGCTTTAATTAAGTTTAGAGAAAACAAAAAAACATGTTTAAAATGCGAATACAGATTTAAACAGCGTTTTATGAGATCATTAGTACAAGATAGAAGGCTATCAGCCGTTGAAAGATTATCAAATAGATTAGGATATATGGGTGCTGCTTTTATAATGATTTCACCTTATTTATTACCAAATACTATTGGTGGCATTACTTATGTTATAGGCGGTATTTTAGCTATACCCCAAGTTTGGGTTGCTAAGCAATGGAACTTAGTAGTAGTTAATTTAAATGTAACAATAGGATATTTAATTTACTTATATAATATTTAAATGATATATATAGTAGATGACTTTTTAGATAAAAATTTATTTATTAATCTTAAAGATTATTTAAAAGATTTTAAAGAAGTAAAAACTCCAAACAAATCTTTTTGGGTTATGGCCCCTCCTGAAGGATTAATTGAGTATCTTAGCTTAAAGATTAGTGCTTTAGAAAATAAAAAAATAAGCAATATACTTTGTTTTTTTAGACAAGCTAAAAATAATCAAGATAATGATTGGCGTATACATAATGATACTATAATTGAAAATCAACAACCAGACAGGGCTATTGTATTATATATGTCAGATAACGAAAAAGGTTTAAATGGAACAGCTTTTTGGGAACATAAAACTAAAGGAGATAAATTTATAGATAATTCTATTGATGAATTTAACAATATGCTTTTAAAAGAAGCTAATGATAAATCAAAATGGAATTTAAAAAGTATTATTGGAGCTAAAGAAAATAGATTAGTATCATATCCATGTAATTATTTCCACAGTAAATACCCTAATGAATTTAAAAAAGAAAGGATAGTATTAGTAATGTTTTATAAAATTAAATAATATGAAAACACAAAAACAAAGTAGAATTGACGCTTTAGAAAAAAGAGTGGCCGCAATGACAAATATAATACAGCAGCTAATTCAAGAAAGTACAAATTTAAGGACCCTATCTTTTGGTACACTTGAAACTATAAAGCAAATGCCAGGTTATGATAAGGCATTAGAAAAATTAAAAGAAAAAACAATTGAAAAAAATAATGAAAAAAAATTAGAAATTTAATATTATGAAAAAATTAGCAATATTTTTAACTTTAGCATTTAGTAGTGCTTATGGACAAATACAAAATTTTGAAGGAATTTGGGCAAGCGTTGAAACAGATTACTTAACAACTATTATAGTTAATGATATTTATAATGAAGTAGATATATTGACTTATAGCTTTAAACAAGATGATAGGCTTATTGAAAAAACTTTATTATTCAATGATGATAGCATAGAAACTATTTGTGTAAATCCAGCTATTGACTATAAAATTTTTGTAGTTTATAGATTAATTGGAAAAGATTCATTAAGAGCAGACATAAAAGGTGATTGGAATGGAACTGTTGATTACATAAAATTATATTAATGAATTGGAACAATAATTGGGTTAAGGGTGAAGATTATCCTGTTTGGGGAGATACTGAGGTTTATAAAAAAACTATTATCGGTGGTTATCTTTTAGTTGGTGAAACGCCAAAAGACGCTTATATGCGAGTTGCTAATACTGTAGCCAAGCGTTTATATAAGCCTGAATTAGCCGAAAAGTTTTTTCAATACATATGGGATGGTTGGCTATGTTTAGCCTCACCAGTGCTATCTAATACAGGTACAGATAGAGGTTTACCTATTAGTTGCTTTGGAATTGATGTGGGGGATAGTGTCCATGACATAGGCACAAAAAATTTAGAGATGATGCTCTTAGCCAAGCATGGCGGCGGTGTTGGCATAGGAGTTAATATGATTAGACCCGCTGGATCTAAAATTACAGGTAATGGAACATCTGATGGAGTGGTGCCGTTTTGCAAGATATACGATTCAACAATACTTGCCACTAATCAAGGATCTGTCAGGCGCGGAGCTGCGTCAGTTAACATCAATATTGATCACGCCGACTTTGAAGAGTGGCTGGAGATTAGAGAACCAAAAGGAGATGTCAATAGACAATCCCTCAACCTCCACCAGTGCGCTGTGGTCGGTGACAAGTTTATGCGAAGACTTGAAAGCGGAGATCAAGAAGCTAGACGGAAATGGTCCAAGTTACTTCAAAAGCGTAAGGCAACTGGAGAGCCTTATATACTCTTTAAGGGAAATACAAACAAAAATAACCCAGAAGCATATAAAAAAAATAGTTTAAAAGTACATATGACCAATATATGTAGCGAAATTGTATTGCATACAGATGAATCACATAGCTTTGTTTGCTGTTTATCATCAGTTAATTTAGACAAATACGACGAATGGAAGAATACGAATTTAATTTACGACGCGACTTGGTTCCTGGACGGTGTGCTAGAAGAATTTATTCAGAAGGCGAAGAATATGAAGGGATTCGAGAACTCTGTACGGAGTGCGGAGAAAGGGCGAGCATTAGGATTAGGTGTCCTTGGGTGGCACAGCCTATTACAAAAGAACGGAATTGCTTTCGAAGGTTTATTAGCGCAATTCAAAACGCGAGAAATATTTTCAAAAATAAAAATTGAAACAGAAAGAGCATCAAGAAAGCTAGCGGAAGTTTATGGAGAACCACTTTGGTGTGTTGGGACGGGGTTCCGCAATACACACCTAAGAGCTATAGCGCCTACTGTATCAAACTCAAAATTATCAGGGAATGTTTCACCAGGCATTGAGCCTTGGGCCGCTAATGTATTTACGGAACAATCTGCTAAAGGAACATTCATTAGAAAAAACAAAGAACTTAGAAAAGTATTAAGAAAAATTGGAATCGATAATAAAGAAACTTGGGACAAAATTTTGGCAGATGGTGGATCCGTTCAAGGAATTAAACAACTTGATGGATGGTATTATGATAACGGAGGAAGACTTAATAAAGATGAAGGAGAACCGGTAAAGAATGTATTTAAAACATTTAAAGAAATAAACCAACTAGAGTTGGTTAGGCAAGCTGGTATAAGACAAGACTATGTTGATCAATCTGTTTCTTTAAACTTAGCTTTCCCGTCAGAAGCGCCACCTAGATGGCTAAATCAGGTTCATGTTGAAGCATGGAAGCGTGGTATAAAAACATTGTATTATACACGTACTGAATCTGTATTAAGGGGAGATATAGCAGCGGCGGCTATGGATCCAGATTGTTTAAGTTGTGATGGATAAACGAAAATAAAAAAAATCTTATTTTTGTTTTTTGTTAAAAATGAAAATAAAAAATAATCAATTATTTTTTTTTTATTTTAAATAATTTATTGTATATTTACAACGTTTTAATCTAGTACACATTGTTACGAAAAAAGGCGGTTTATATTATTTATAGCCGTCTTTTTTTATTTAAGCAATATGTTTCCTTTTAAGTAAATTTTTAATACTTAACAAGCAATTTATTTCTTTTTATTATCAATAACTTCTGAATGAAATTAAAAAATTAATGGGAAAGCTTTTGGCAATCCCCTTTTTTTAATTGTTTACACAATCTTCTAATTCTTTTACTTTTAATTTTAAAAAATCAACTTGTTCTATATATTTATCAGTATTTTTCTCTAAATATAAAAGCCGTAAATTTTGTTCGGCATCATCTGGAAGAGCTCCTAATTCTCCTCTTGGCCATTTGATACGAAATTCACTATTCATTTTTTGTTCAGCTTCCATTCGGAGTAAACCTACATTTAAAGCTTGTATTTGTGAAAGCAAAGTAAAATATACTCCAGCAATAGAAAATAAAGCCATAGCAATACCAATTAAAGTTTTTACATCAATCTGGAAATCGGCTTTTCCGTCTCCATCAAAGTCTACATTAGCTTTAGTCATTTATTTTTTTTTAATATGTCCAAATAGACGTAACTCTATTTTTAGATAATCCTAAATGTACAAAGTTAGATTTGCGGCTTATACCTACACGTTTGCATCCTAGATTCATTGCATGCTTAACTAATTCATAAACAGGTGTTCCCCCGACTGCAGCAACATCAATTGCTAATCCTTCAGTGTGTTCACCTGGTTTATTTTTTTTAGCTTCTACTGGATGATCAGGTGATCTATATGCTGAAGTAATAGTTATTTCATAACCTAATGATTCTTCTAGGTCATTTATAAAATGTAACATTTCAGTTTTTAAATCTTTTAAGTTAACTTCTTTATTAGCTTTTTTCATTTTTCACCACATTTTTTATTAGGATTAGCAACCTGTCTCCAATCTTCTTTTTGAAACCAATCTCTTAAAGTAGCACCAGGTTTACTTGCTCCTTTAACATTAGTTTTAGAAGATCTTTTATATTTACCAGCTTTACCAGCGGATTTTTTAGCACGTATTACTTGATCTCTTTCAGCTTTGCTCATGCTTCGTATTTTAGCAAGCGGCAAACAAGCTTTTGTTGTACCCCCGCCTTTAACTTTACTTTTTTTATTTAATGGAGAATTTTGAATATACATTATTTTTTCTTTTTATTACCCATTTTACTAGGGCCACCAGCGGAGGTACATCTTACCCCCCATCCAGAAGCATAGGCAGATGGCCAAACTTTAAATTTTCTTTTTGCTGCAGTTTTGCAAGGTCCACTTATTTTTCCCATAATAATTATCTTTCTCCTTTTCTTACTCTTTTAAATTTAGGTTTCTTTTTCTTTTTAGGTTTAACTTCTTTAGGTTTTTGTATTCCTAATTGCCAATCTGACCACCCAGCTAATAACATCATTCGTTCTAATTTAGATATATCATCTCTTGTAGCAGCTCTAACATTATCAACTTTTTTAATTATTCTATCAAGAGGTACATTTGTTGAAGCTGATATAACATTAGCACCAGCCAAATAAGCGGGATTATCTAAGCTAAATCCTTTTTCAAGCATTTCTTTTTTATTCCATTCATAAGATTTTAAAGCACTCCTAATTTTTTGGGCTTTTGATTGAATTGGTGGAGATATACCTAGTAATTGAATCACAGTAGTTTCAGCATAATCAGGTCTTTTCTTTTCAGATTCTTTAATAATCTTAATTAAAGCATTTTTTAATGTAGCAATGACTGCCCCTCCTAAACCAATTCCTCTTAGCAAACCATCAGCCATTCCGTTAGCTATGCTTATATATTTTTCCTCTTTTTCTTTTTCGTCTTCTTCGCTATCTCCAAAAGCTATCGCAAATGCTGCTTGCTGCAAAACATTAAATATAAGATTCTGTACAGCACCATAATAAAGTAACTTAGATATATTAGTTTTAGCATCTCCACGACCATTTATAAGATCACTGGCGGCCTTTTTAGTTAATCTAGCATACTGAGCTGGTGTATTTGCAAAAGCTAATATGGTGCGCCCTAATGGCCCCGCTTGTTGAGCACTAATCCTATCAGGCCTTGACGACTGTTGTGATTCTTCAGCTATTTCTCTAAAATCTAAAAATGCTTTTTCTTGTGCTTCAGCTTCTGTATAAATTTTGTTACCATCTACATCAGTTTCTTTAAGATAAGCATTAAGTCTATTTCTGTAAAATGTAGCACCACCTGATGCAATTGCAAAACTATCAGCCACTTGTGTAGGCAAAAATCCCGCTTGAAGTATCTTACTTATAACGCCTCTTGCGCCACCTTTTTTAGCGGCATCAGCTATTTCAGATTCACTTACATTAAACCTTAACCCTCCTCTTCTTTCTTTTAAAAAGTCAGAATTAAATAAAAATTTAAAGTCTTTCCAATATTGTGGTTGATTAGCAAAAGCTTTACCAGCTTGGTAAATATTATTATCACTCCAATTAATAAAGTTAATTGATGATATTGTTTGCAATACAGCTGATCGTGTATTAAAAAACATTATTGCTCCTACGGAATTATTCAACCAGTCAGTAACTCTACCAGCAAGTGAATCACTTGTAAAGGGTTTGTTTCTACCGGTTTTCATTCTTGTAAGAATATTTTCTAAAGCTTTTCTATAAGGTTTTCCAAACGCGGCCTCAAGTTTATTCATGTTAACCTCGGAAAATATTTCATCTACATTATTTTGCCATTGCTCTAAATACTTTTTCCTTTTTATAGAGTTAACATTATCTAATAAATCTGTAGTGATACTTCCAGTAAGCCAACCTTCTTTTGGTGCTGAATAAATGTCATTTTTTTGAATAGCTATAAGTTGCTCCGCAAATAATCTAAGTTCTGGATCATTATTTACATAATCAACTAATTCTTTTTGATCTGTTTTAAATAAACCAGGTATATTATTATCCTGACTATTCCAAATATATACTCTTACGGCTTGCTCTCTTGTGTATTCATCAACACTTTTCTTTTTAAGATCTTTAGGAATAATTTCTAAGTCTTCCTTAAGCGCTTTATAATCCTCAAACATTGCAACGCGAGCAGCAGATATATCATTCATTGCCCTAGCATAAGGATCTAATAAGTTGTCTTTATACCATTGCATTTGTCTATCCCCTAATTTACCTTTAGCCAATGTTTTGTATAATAACCCCGTAAAGTCTTCAGCACTAGGCGGAATAAAGAAATTAAATTTACCTTTGCTTGCACCCCTTACTGTTGCTTTAGCTGGAGAAAATCTTTTATATGTTTCAATGCCAGTCTTAGCTTCAATAATATCATTAAATGCCTCATCTAAGTTTTGCGATTTGCTATATTTAATTCTAGCTTCATTAGCTTCATTATCAAGCTCTTGCATTTTAGCCAATACTTGCTCATTAGTACTACCTTTAGGCAAGCGTTGAGATTTAGGTAGCTCTAAATTATTTTTTACTGCAGCTTTAGATTTTGATTTGCTTAATTTTATTTGAGCCTCTTTGTCTGATTTATTTAATTTTGATCCGTCAACATTAATACCTAATTCAACACTTAAGTTATCATTAGTAATTAATGACTGTATATTTACAGGATTAATACCACCTAATTTAGCTATCTCGGGATTAAAATATCTATCATACCAATTTTTCCAGTTTTCTGGCATTGTATCTCTAAATACTTTATCTAAAAGTTTATTATTTTCTACAGAAAGAGCAATAAGCTTATAATTATTTTTAATAAAATTAAACTCTGTTTTAAAATCTAAATTAGGGTCTAAAATAGAATCTAAAAGATACATATATGCAAGTACGTTGGGAACGGCATGTTCATATTTTCCAGATTTTGTAAAATTTAAATCTACTGCTACTAGTGGTGCCCCTCTTCTATTTATATGTGTAGTATCATTTGTTGCTGTTTGTAGTAATTGTAATACAGGAATTATTGCTTTAGGATTATTCTTAATAAGAATATTAGTTTTTTCCCAGAACTCCTCCCATAAAATAGAATTTATTCTATTTATTTCACTTAGTTCTCCTGTTTCTTTTAATTTTAAAAGTCCTTCATAATTATTTCCATATTTTCCAAACCCCTGTGCTTGGGTAGGTTTACTCATACCTGTAGGTACACTAAATGCATTTATAGGATTTTCTTTTTTTAGTTTTTTAATCAAAGATTGTATTTCTTTAATAAATATTTTATTTTTTTGTCCTACTCCTAATCCATATAATTGGCCAGACTTTAAAGCATCTCCATAAACAGGCCATAAAATAAATTCTATATCATTTAAATACTGCTTTCTACCTTCAATAGATTCTAAATTATATAACTTTAAATTATATTTATCCTTAAGAGGTTTATCACTTTTAGCTCTAGAAAATAATAATCTACTTTCTTTTGTATCTGATGGCGCCGCTTCTTTACTTTTAAATACTTCAGGATTATAAACTATAAATGCCGTTTCTCCCTCTACTGGAAAAGTATATGATTCCCATCCTAATTCTTTTTGAAATTTTTGAACCATAGCTTCATATAATCTTTGCCTATTTGGTTCTTTAGCCGTAAATGTTATTGAATTTAAATTGTCCTGTTTAATTATATCTAATACACTATTTGCTACAATACTAAATACCTTAATAGAATCTTTTGCCCCAATTCTACCGGTTATTTCAGTTGAATCGTCTTCAATATCTCTGAAGGCTATAGCCATTGATTTAGGATCATTAACAAAAGCATCATCTTTTATTCCTTCCGTTAATTCTAAAATTTCGTAATCAAAATCATCATTTTCAAATAATGAAATTCTAAAGTCTCGATTAGCTACATTAAAATTATAAAATTTATTACCACTTAAAGGATTTAAAAGATCAGGTGCCCAAGTTCCATCACCCTTAGTATTAAGGCTAAATAATAATCTACTTCCTTTGCCAGTTTCAATATCAGTTTTTTGTTGAGGGGTTAAATCAGCTTGTTTGCGTATTTCTTGATTTGTTATAAACTTAGCAAGAACATTTATTATACCCTTAGCCGTTTGAGCTTGCTTATCCCTTGGACCAGCAGTTCTCGTCCCTTCAATAACACCTATAGCTTTTAGAATGGAGCTATTATCAATACCTTTATTTTTTTGAAAAGGAACTAATCCCGCTTTTTTTGTACCTCTTTCGAGTCTAGTATATAAATTTGTATCTTTTAATAAATTATTAGGCACACCAGTAGCAGTACCTATTAATCCTTCGCTAACTGGAGCACCTTCTAATACAGCAGCATCAGGCAAAGCTTTCCTAACTGTATCAATGTTATTTTCTATAAATGAAATAACTCTATTTAATTCTGCTTGTGTAAAATTAGAAGATCCCTCGAATTTTTTAACCGGTATATCAATTTCTTTAGCAAGTGTTTGTTTGGCCCAGTTAGGCAATGTTTTAAATGTAAATTGATCTGTAGTTAATTCAGGTAGCTTTTCTGCCACTATATCTTCAAGTTCTTTTTGATTAGATTCACTAAGAACTTGTTTTTTAACTTCAATTAATTTTTCTGTAGGTTTTGTTTCTGCAACTTCAATTTCTACTTCAGGGGCAGTCTCTGCAGCTACTTGGACAGATTCAGTAATATCGTCTATAAACTCTTCACCCAATATTCTACGGGATGCGGTTATAGCTCTTACTGGAAGATATTTATTTATATATGCAGCTAAAGGAACATTAGACGCGGGATCATACGCTTGTATTAAATCAAGTATACCACCCGCACCTGTTTCAATTTCATCAGTAAGTAATTGCCTATCAAAGTTTGGCGCGTTTTTACGCTGATCTACTATTTTATTAGTTATAGGTTTAAACTGCTCTATTATATCTAAAGCACCATTAATACCTTTTTGTTCATATATTTCTTGAACTTTATTAGAAGCTTCTTCAGATCTTGATTCTTTAATTACTGTTTCAGCTTCTTTAACAGCTTGGTCTTGAATATCTAATTTAACTCCTTCTTCAGCTGTTCTTATTTGTTGACTAGTTAATTTACCTTCTTGTATATTTTTATTATAATCTCTAATAAAATTATATACATCTCTTCCTGTATCAAATCTAGCTTTAACTCCACCAACTTGTAGTATTTTTGAAATTACATCGCGAAGTTTAGTAAAAATGTTTTCTTTAAATTTTATATCTCCAGTTAGGATAGCATCGGAAAATAGTGTAAGAGCTTCTTCAGCTTGGACTTCCGTAGGTTGATCTTGATATTGTTGAAGTCTTTGCGCAAAATTACTATCTTTAACTTGGTTTATATCAATCTTGCTAATATATTCCATTAAAGAATTGCCTAACTGCAAAGCTGTAGCTGGAGAATCTTTTATGGTTTTGTATAAAATAGCATGCAAAAATTCATGTGCCGGCGCCGCTACTGCTATTTCTTTATCCGCAATTTCTCTATTTATTACAATAGTTTGCTTTCCATCTTTATTTTGGATTATAAATCCTTGTTGAGCCGATGCTTTAATATCTTGGCCTTGCTCATTTAAAAAAGCTTCTGTTTCTGCTGTAGTAGCAAATTCTTGAATATCTAAATCTGTAATATCTTTAGCTGCCTCTCTTATTTTTTCAACTTGTTGAGTTACAGCTTTTGAGCCAATCCCTTTTAAATCTTCATCGATCTGTTTTATTCTATCAGACTGTTCAGTAGTTAAACTTGGTTCCCCTACTTGCTCAATTTGATTTTTTAATTGTTTTTTTTCCTTCATTAATTGAACAGCGATTGCTTGATCTTGTTCAACTAATTTTAGTGGTTTTATTTGATTAACAGCGGATTGAGTATCTCTAAAATTTAATTTTATAGCATCACCTTGTTCTTGTGTAATATTTCCTTTTTTAATTTCAGAGTCTACACTTCTTTGCAACACTTTATCCGAATTTTTTAATTGAGATAATTTTATTTGTGTTTCATTAGTTTTTTCTACAGGGTCAAATGCATAAGAAATATTTGTATATTCTGTTGGTTTTATTTCAGCATTTACTTTTATTTCTTGTATTAGATTACGCCCTAGTTCGACTCCTTTTGCTAAATTAACAGGTGCTCCGTATAATCCTCCGCCCCCTACGCCAGCTAAAAACGCGTCTGTAACACCTTCATTAAAAGGTTTTCCATTAACTAAATTTTGGGTTATTTGAGTCCCCACTTCTTCTAATCCCCCAGAAACAACTGCAACAGGAACACCAAATTTTTGCAATGCACCTTCGTACATTGAGATAATTCCATTTTTAAAAGTTTTAGTTCCTTGTTCAATGCCCTCTTTAGCAATAATATTTTTATATGTTTTACCAATGGCCCCACTACCGAATACTCCTTCAAAAAACCCTTCTGATAAACCAATTAAAGCTGATTTTAAAAGCATTTCTGCTTTTTCTTGTTCAGGATATTCTTCTTGCTGAGCTCTCATTTCCCCAGCAGCCAAAGGAACACCCCCACCTAAGGTTAATGCGGTCCTTGATAAACCAGCGGCTCCGCCGAACATTAAAGATAAACTTACGGGAGCAGATTCAGCTAACGTTTCCCCTAATAGATAAAAGCCTTCGCTAATATTACCTTTAGAAAAATTTTCTCCAATACCCCCTTCTATATTATTTAAGTCTTTATATTCCTCTTGTATTTTGCCTAACTTATTTTGCTCATCTATTAAAGAATCCAATAAAGGCCTTGTTCCTATAGATTCTTCAAATTTTGTTAAATCTGTTTCAGGCAATCCTAAAGCTCTATTAACAGGATCACTCACTAAGGATCCTATTTCATAAATAAAAGAAGGCACTGATAATAGATATTCACCTAAAGCTTTATCTCCCTTTTTTAATGATCTTAATAAAGACTTTGCGCTACCTTCTTCTTTAAGTTTATTCCTTAAGTTATCATTTATTTCTTTTCTTCTATTTATAAGGGTTGAATATTCTTTTATTCTTTTTGGGGAATCTAATGCGTCTATTTGCATATCATCTCCAGCTATAGTCTTTATTCTATTATCAATTTTTGTAATATCATCTATTAAATCTTCAGGTTTTCTATCTGAAGGATCAAATGTTACAATAACCTCTTCCAATTCAATAGGCTGGCTAGAAATCTTTGCTTGATCTAATGCATTTTGCTTTCTTCTTTTAAATATAGCTTCAGGACTATTATCTATTTTTTGTGAATCCAAAGAAATATCTTCCGATATTGATTCCGTAGTGGTAGGTTCGAGTGCTACACTTTCCTCCACAGGCGCACTCTTTATCTCCTGTGAAGGGGTTTCCTTTCCCTCTTCTTCGGGATCGGGGGCAATTGCTACCTCTGTAGCATCTGGAAATTTGGCAATAAAAGCTTCGTAGTCTTTTCTTCCTTTTTCGTTATCAGGAAATTCAAAATTATTGCCGTTATGATTTAATTTTTTAAACATGGTTTAGTCTGTTTTAATTTGGCCAGTTAGATAATCTTCAAAACCTTTATAATCTTCAATCGGTTTAGCAAGATATTTGCTTTCTTCAGCTTTAGCCTTTTCTAATATATTTCTTTTTATTTCTCTACTTTTAATGTCATTACCTAAATCGGGAGACTTATCTAATAATAGCCTAATATAATTAGTAAATTGACCTGGTTGACTTAAATCATACAACTCGGGGGTTGTAACCATGTTACCATCCGCATCTTGCATTTCTACTGCTACGGTAAGCATATTTGTTTTAGGATCAAACGAAGCCGCTTCTCCTGTAACCTCAGTCCACGAAGTATCTAAGTTGTTTATATAGTTGTTAATTTTTTCTTCTGCAATTTCCTGCGCTGTTTCAACTCTTTCTTTAACTGGCGTCTTAGGTACTATATGATTTTTAGGTAATAAATTTCTTAATCCCCAATCTTGAAAAGTATTAAGAAAAGCTTCATAACTTTCTTTAGTAAATGGTGATCCTTCAATTGGAAAATTCTTACTACCGACTGGAGGATAACCTAATCTATCTTTACCTTTTAAAACATTAGCCCATATACTTTGCGTATCATTTGGATTAGTTAAAACACCTTCCGCTACAGGACTTAAAATTTCCGCAGCCACTAAAGCTTCTAATTGCTCCCTTGGCATTTTATTATATTCATCTGATAATTTACTAGTATCTTTGGGATTAAGTATACCCTTATCTATAAGTTTCTTTTTTGTATACTCAGTAATTTTAGGTGTTATAGGAGGGGTTGTAGTTAAAAATTCTGCAGCATTAAATGATTTTGGCGCATTTATACCTAAAGGGTCTGCTATTGTTAATGTTAAATTGTTATTTTCGTCAAATCCATAATCTGTAGCTGACAAACCAGAAGTCCAACCTGTACCGTAATCAATAAAATCTTTATAACTTTGAAATCCACCTTCTACAGACCAGCCACCCTCTTCACCTCTGGCCGTTAAATTATTATTTGATTCAAAATATTCTTCAAATTGTGGTCTATTTTTTGCAAAATCTAATATACTATTTAATTTTTTTTGAGTAGAATCATAATTCTGAAGAGCAATCTTTCTTTCTTCTGTGGATTTTGCATTAACAATTGCTTGAGAATATATAAAGTTATCATCTAAAACACTCATATATAATTCTCTTTCTTTTTTATTTGCTTCAACTTTATTTAATTCCCTACTGGCTTTTTCTCTAGAGTCAACAAGTTTATTAGCTAAAGCAACATCCGCTTCTTGCTGCTTTTTAATTTCAGCATTTCTTATAGCGCCTTGCTTTTCTAAAAAACTTACGGTATTATTAGCAATAGCCTTAGACATATTTGTCCAGGCAGAAGAGGTATCAGTTATAACTGTTTGTGGATTTTCGTATGCTCCCATTTTTTTATTTATTATAAGTTCGCAACTGCTGATGATGCAATACCAGATACTCCAGCAACTCCACCAGCAATTGCATTAGCACTTTGTTCTCTTGCAGCAGCTTGTTGTTGTTGTTGGCCAGTTATTTGTGCTTGTAATCTATTTAATTCTTGTTCGGTTCTCCTGTCTTCTTCTTCGTAAACATATTTTCTGCCAGCAACATCAGCCTCTTGCAATCTTCCAGCTTCCCTAAATTTAGCTTCTTGAACCCTTTGTGCTTCTGCCATTTGCTGTTGTTGCAAGTTAGCTTCTCCTTGAGCTCTTAATTTTTCATTATTAGCCTCTTGGGCTTCAATACTAGCAGCTACACCTTTTTTACTAGCTAATGCGGCTTGCGCAAGTGCAGTAGCCCCACCCGCACTAGCACCAGTAGCAGCTAATGTATCTAATGTATTAGCAAGAGCAATATCGCTTTGTTCCATTTGAATTTCCGCGGCTTGCGTTGCAACCCCAAGATTATCATATGGATTATCAAGCATTCCGCTTAAATCTTTTATTTTACTTGAAAGATCTTGAACTCCTGCATAAGGATTTATTACAGGAGCTCTTTTATTTTCTACTGCTTTCATTTCAGTCTGAAGAGATCTTTCTTTACTTTGCGCTGCTCTTCTGGCTTTTTTTGCTTGATTAGCACCTATTGCTGAACCAGCTATCGAACCTGCTGCCCCAATTGCCGCCGCTGCTATTGCCGTTGCTACTGCCATATTATATTAATTTTTTATATTCTTAGTTATTTCATAGGAAGGGTCTTTATCTATTGTATACCCCAATTCTTTATGCATCTTTAATAAAGTTTTATTTCTGCTAACACTAAAAATTACTTCTTTACCTTGATTTTTTGCTGCATTTTCTGCAGATATTATTAAAAGTTCAATTGCTTGTTTTTTATTTATTCCTTTGTAATTAGGATCAGAAATAATCCACTCTAGCCATGCTATATTAGAATTTGTAAGATATAAAAAGCCTGCTACAATTGGTACATCATTATTTTCTACCATAAATCCGCCTAGACCATTTAAAGGTAGCATTTCTTTAGAAGGGTGCACCTTCCAATCTGGCCATTCTAACCACCAGCTACAAAGTGTTTCCCAATCATTTTCGGTTAACACCCTAACTTTTAATTCATTCATAAAATAAAATTTAATTATATAAAGATATTAAAATTTTTAGTAGCTTGACTCTACATATTCAGAAGATACAGCAAATAATTCTTTTGGTCCGCCATAATTTGTAACAGAATCAGTAGACATTGTTACTGTTACGAAATACCCTTTTATACCGCTTAATTGATTGCCATAAATAATTTCACCTGGTGCCGCAACACTATTATTTACTAAATTAGCAAAATATTTATTTTCTTTTCTATCAAAACCAGCTCTATTTATAGGTGGTGTTA
>Ga0208898_1000686_pt1 | contig 25227 bp, 41 predicted proteins | sample VirMetDEL_Mar_4_FD_184513 | JGI IMG/M metagenome (GOLD analysis project Ga0208898, IMG submission 184513) | Aqueous microbial communities from the Delaware River and Bay under freshwater to marine salinity gradient to study organic matter... | ecosystem: Environmental > Aquatic > Marine >...
CGGTCTGCTGTGGCATTAGTAGTAGTACGGAATGGTTTGCATGTTGCCCGTCTGTTGGCGACTAGCCCACTTGCGACCATCTCGCACAAACTCAGCAAAGCGGTTGTTCATGTAGCCTGCGGCAGGGTAGTCAGATGACAACTCTGATAGCACACGCATAGCATGGTAGGCAAATGCCATGTGAAACTGCTCCGGAATGCCGGGCACATTACTAGACCCTTCCGTAAATCCTATGCTAGCAGACTCCGTACCATCACCATTAAATACCTTGGCATCGGGCTCGTCATAGTGAGCAAGACCCGCACTAAGGTTATCGGGTATAGTGCGGCAATTAACGACAATCTTCTTTGTAGACTGAAAGGGCACAAACAATCCGTTAGACAAAGTGCCTGCTAGCAAATACTTGCCATCAATCTTGTATACAGGATCAGTGGTAGTAGTCTCGGCAGATAGAGGTTCTCCAATAAGCTTTCTCACAACATCCCCTGTTCCAACCTCTTGGCTCACGTCGCGCAAATAAACGGAGTCAATAGACAGCACATCAGAGTCTATCGGAAACCTCGTGGAAACTCCGACGACATAATCGAACGAGCCCCTGTATACCAACGTCTGTTGGCAAAAGAGGCGCATTCCTTCTTCCAAAAACTTGGTAACCATTGTCTCGCCAATGCTTGGAAACTTGGCATAAACAACATCCTGTAATTGCTTTATGGTCATTCAGCCGCTAGCAGTTTCTCGTAAGCCTCTTCTGCATTAGACTTGCCTTTCACCTTATTAACGACCTCGCCTTTATAGACGACCTCGAAGTAAGGGCCACCCGCTGAGTGGATGCCATCTTCTAGTACAGCAGACTCTTCGGCAGTGTCGCTCAGTTTGTTGATAGCATCTACCAACTCATCAATCTTGGTTGACAATGCTGTCATCGTTTCGACGTAGCCACGAGGCCCGCGTCGGCAAAGTTTAAGGATGTCCTTGGGTAACTTTTCCATATGCAAAAAAACTTAGGGGACTCGGCCAATTCGACCGAGCCCCCCGTTGGATTAAGGAGCGGTCGCTCCAATAGTCATGAGAGCATGCGAGTCAGCAAGCGTGAGGCCAACTCCTGCGTCGGAGAAGTACTCATCCTTGATGCCATCGTAGCCATCATCCGTCTTGATGTTGGTGTTGTAAGCAACGGAGCTGTATGATCCGCCACCATTCTCACCTGCATCGCCAAGGTTAGGACGGTAAGAAACGAGCTTCACGTTATCAGGGTTTACGATAACCATGCGTCCCTTGTCACCACCGTAGTTAAGGGCGGCGGCACGAACGAGGTTAATCACGATTCCCGAAGGCGTGAAGAGCTTCTTGATGTGAAGTCCGGACTCGGTGGTCATAGGCTCAACATTGTACTGACCCGTTCCAAAGAACGTGCTATCAGCCATAAGCTTAGACCATGCTGAGTATGCGAAGCTACCGCAGTAAGCGACAAACTCGCCACCGCCGGGAGCATACTGAGCAATCTTGTCCATCTGATCGGCGAAGTCATCAAACGTATACGTATTCAAGTAGTTGGTAAATACGTTCTGCTGATCTCCTGACGTACGTCCGTAACGAAGAAGGGCAGGAATAACACCCATCGTGGTACGGATTGTCTTACCGTTTGCGTCGGTTTGGTGCGAAATGAACGAAGAGTCCGTTCCGCCACCTGCGCCGTTAGCAGTTCCACCGATACCACCCGTACGGTAGCCGAAGAACAAAGCACGTTCGAGCTTCATCATGTGCTCGCGTCCCTTGTTGACACGGTAACGCTCGCGCTCTTTCTGACCACGAAGGTTAGCGGCGGCAAGCGTACCCGTTAGTTCAAGCGGCGTACGGATGATCTGCGTTGAGTTCCAAACAACTTCGAGTTCGTCCGTCGATGCGTCAGGAGAGGTAACACCTTCTCCGGCGGCAGTCGTTCGTACACGAAACACGTCGTCATTTGCTACTCCCGAAATTGCCTGTGCGGCTACCGTTGGATTACCAAGTACCTTAAAGGTAACATTCGATCCCGAAACTGCCGTTACGACCATGGTTCCTCGGAACGTTGTTTCCGCGGAGTTCCAAAGATCGACAACTGCACCAATCAAAGAAGAGTCGCTAGAAACTCCGGAAAAAGTATCACAGGTAAGGGTGATCGTTTCCCCGGGAGCACCAGTCGTGCTTCCTCCTGAAAAGTTTCCGATGCTAGTATCGTTTACCAAGAAGCTAGGGTTTGCCCATCCTGCACGGTACTCGAACATCTTGTAATCAGGATCATCAACTTGTTCTGATCCCACGCCCATCAATCCTGAAAGGAAAGGGGTCTCGCTCATGTAGAGCTCTGATACCTCGTTTTCGTTGAGGTAAAATCGTCGTCGGTCTGTATAGAGTACACCCGACGCTGAAAGATCGCCAATGGCCATATTAGTCACCTAATGGTTGTCAAATGAGTGAACGTCGGCGGCCTTTGTTAACTATGAAAGATTCGGGTTGGGCTTGCGTCTTTCCTCCTGCGTTCGATGCGCCTGTCACAGTTGACGGCGTATTGAGCCTGCGGGATTCTGCACGCATTTGTTGTACCCTCGCCTCTGCTTTACTTAGCTGATTTGGGCCACCATTTTTTGTCATTTTCCAAGCATTAAAAAGCAAGCGTCGGTTGTCCGGTTTACTGTCATCGAAGGTGGATGCCCATTGTATAAAGGCATCTGCTTCCGAGCTAGATGCTCCGAATTCGTTTACTGCTTCCTGCCGGAAGTTAGCGATTTGAGCGCGACGCAATCTTTCTTGTTCGGCTCTACGTTCTGCTTCTGCTCTCTCCTGAGTAAACGCATTTAACTGCGCGTCCTGAAATGATAGCATGTCGTCATAGTACTTGCGCATTGCCTTTTCGTACTTGGCCGACTCGCTCTTCGGGTTGGAGATAGCATCCTCAGGATCGTAGTCCTCAGGCAACTGCGGCTTGGCTGGACGTTCAGGCAGTTGCACCTTGCTAGATGTCTGCGCATTGTCTAGTTGCCGCTGTTCGCCACGAGTAAGAGGCTCGCCCTTAATTCGCTTTTCAATGATGTCAAGGATCTCAGGATCTCGATAAACAAGATCCGCGATAGGTTTGACATTCTCCAATCCCGAATACTGTGTTTTCAGTTGCTCGTATTCGTGACGGAGCTTGTCCCTCTCGCTCTGCAATTTCCGATATGCTTCCACTTGCCTGTCATCCGCAGGATTGTCCGCATAATCATTATCTACATATTCTTCTTGTGCTACTGTTTGTTCCCCTCCTTTGCGAATAAAGAATCCGTCGCCGCCTTCTGAGTAGCCTGCGGAGTCAACATTGGACGTTTCCTGAACATCTTGCTCGACTGCTTCCATAGTTATTGTCTGATTGGTTTGTTTGGTTCGGGTGGCGTTTGTGATAGCACCTCGTTCTCTGCATCAGAAATCTGCTTTCGGAAGTTTCTTACTGCATCGTTCGAGCGTTGCTTGTATACATCACGCGCCGCGCGGATTTGCGCTTTTGGTTCGGCAAGGCTTGCCTTGAACTTCTCGACCTCCGTACGCTTGCGAGCCTGTACAGCCTCACGGTCAGCGGTTTGAAGATCGCCTTTAAGTTTCTTGATCTCTTCCTGCATTGCGGCAAGCTGTCCTTCAAGACCCTTAATATATCCTGTACGTCCCAAGATTCCCTCGATGTCAAACACTTCGCTCTTTTTAAGAACCTCGACTTGGTCAATCAGTCCTGCTTGATAGAACTGCAAGTAGTAGTCAAGTAGGGCAAAGCGGTTTGTTGGTAGGGTAGACCCACTAATAACGCGGATGTCCACATTCATGGCCTGCAAGTCATTGAACTTGCCGATCACATTACCATAGTCATCGTACTTCAAGACGTTGACCTGAGCAGACTGTATCTCCTTGGTCGAAGGATTGACAATACGCAAGACTCTTTCATCCGTTACGTATGCCTGATACATGCTGATAACAACACGGGCAAGCTCATTGAGCGATCCCTCGATGTCATCTAGCTTAGACTTCATTCGCCGCTGTGCGAACTCGTCCATTGCAAGCGTACCACGGAAGGTCTGAGGAGCCTGAGCTACCTCTCCTTGTTGCATGGCATAGAGACCGAGGATCATCTCGATCATCTGTATGTCACGCTGACTCTTATTGTAGAACTCGCTAGGAAGAGGAGTAGGTGCCACTACGGTAGGCGAACCCATTTCCGCCTCATACTCCTCAACCCAACGACCCGGCCGGTTTACCTTTGCTTCAAAGGCTTCCCGATCAAGAACAGAGCCGCGAGGAAGAAGCAACCCAACAGAAGCCGCGCTAGCGGCATGCGCGATGATCTTCGACTCGGTATAGTTGATCTGCTTTTGCAGGTCTCGTACGTGGAATACATCTGATGTAGGGAATGGATTACGATTGAAACCATTCATGATAGGCACAACGGGCGGCCTGTCAATAGGAAGAATGGCATCGTTAATCAGAAGTCCACCAACAGACGAGATAACCTGATAGCGTACCTGCTTGTAGCTGAACGACTCGTAAGCAATGTTCTCTAACAGGTCACGCCGGATAGGCTGAATGAAGGATGTCGAGCCTGCTATCACGCCTTCGCCATCATGCTCTGCGCCAAACATTGGTATTGGCTGAGTAGGAGTACCATCTTCCATAGGCTCTCCCTGCATGAGGTGGAAGATGATTGGGTCTCCGGACTCCTCCTTGCCGGTTAGCTCCTTCGGCGGATTGGCCTCGCCTGACATCGCCGCCTGCGTAAGGAGCGTGAAGTACAACTCCTGCGCCTCAATGAGGTCATCGCCCATCGCCACGGCAACGCTTTGGTCGCCACCCTCGATAACAATTCCATAGCCATTCTTGAACTCCTTGTATTCCTCCTCACTGTAATACTCCATATTACCCGTGCCCTTATCAACAAGGCGGTAATACTTCTTGTGTACCTTAGTGAAGCGTTCAATTACTTCGTACCGAGGAGCGAAGCTATGAATTGCAGGGTCTCCCGATAGTGCCACCTCATTCTCCTGCGTATAGGAGCGGCTTGGCATCATCTCATCGGATGACTGCGCGGCATTTTTCAGGTTGATATCAGGGGCAATCTCCCTTACCTGAGACTCCGTCATCAAGTGACGCACAATAACGTGCTGTGCATCACGCCAATAACGATCCTTTGCATTAGGATCGCAGTACACACGCAGGGTTTCAACGTCCTTAATCAGGACATCTCCGTTGCCACCACCTGCATTAGGGTCGTAGTAAGCATACAGGACTCCACGACCCTTGACGTAGTAGTCGTCAATGGCCTGCTTCAAAGCATCCTTGCCACGGCTCTGCGTCCACGTATGCTCCAATAGCATGGTAGCAAGCCTAGCCAAATCAACATCAGAATCCTCTGCGGCAGTAGCCATAAAGCGAGGATCATTCGTCGTAAGGATTGACTTGGCCTGCTCTACCTTTGGGTGGATAACATTGTGAACCATCGCGGCCTGACCACGACGTTCTAGCTCACGCTTCTGCTCTCCCGTCCACTGCTGACCATTGCGGAACTCATCGTCCGACATGGCCTGCTCCGACCAATTAGAGAATCCATTCTCGGATTCATACTCGCGAAGCAAGGTCTCAGAGATAACGACCTCCTTGTTCTTCTTCTTCCCGTTAGGGAGACTGCCGGACTCTCCTTGTCGGCTTTGATAAACGGATAGAGCCATTACCACTTAACCTTATCTGCCCAATAGGCGGCGGACATTTTGCCTTTCTTGATGTTCTTTGCGTGGCGAGCCTTAAAGCTAGCACGCTTCTTCTTCATTGCCTCGCTTTCTCCTGACTTAGGCTTGCCTGCTGTCTTAGCACCCTGCTCACCAAAACGAATAAGCTTAACCTTATCACCCTCCTTGGCAAGAACGGCATGGCTCTTCTTGGAGTGACCCGGTGTACGCTTCGGCTTGTTGTAGCCTGAAAACTTTTCTCCCCTGTAATCTATCGCCATGATGCTAGTGCTTGTGGTGACTGACCGCTGTAAATGTCCACTTCCATATCGGCAATGTCCCCCATCTTATTTCGTATCTTTTGCTTGTAGTCTGCTACTGTGCGAACCCGTGCGCCCCATCGACGTATCCCACGCGGATTGAAAGTAGCCTCATTTGCGGCAAGCACACTTGCGGGAAGAACGTCCTCTATTGGATCATCGTCATTTGCCCGAAATAGCGTACCGGAATCTCCGAGTCCAAGCATATGTACAATATAAAGGTTGGCCGCCGTAGGGGTAATCCCGCGATTTGCCGTACGTCTTGCGTCGTCATGAATCAGTGCCCTGCCATATACTACCTGCGCATCAGGGTCTTTTTGCATCTGCTCGAACGTAATGTTCTTGTATGGAGAATCATCGGGAATCAGCCCTTCCTGAACAAGACCAAATGTTGGCTCTGTCATGCCATATAAGCCGGAGGCCGTTTGGCCCTTTTGCCTTTGTCTAGCAAGAAAGTTTCCTGACGACTCGGTTTGAATAACCTGATTTTCGTAGTCATCAAATGATACTAGGCGAGGCCTCTCTGCTTCTACCTGAGCCGTGGCGAGTGTCGCGGGTGGGACGACGTAATTAGTTAATGGCACCCCCATGTAAAAACGGCCCTCAGTAATAGGAGATTGAAGGTCGGGGTCATCAGCAAACCGATCTTTGTACAGAGTCCGAACATCATCGCTTAGTGTATCGTCTTTTATTCCGGTACGGAACTCCGCATCAGCCCTCATAAAATTTACAAGGCCACGGAGTCTTTGCCGGAAATCTTCATCATGACGGGGATCGTCCCCCTTGCTTGTAAAGGAAGCCATTATTTACGATTCCTTTTCTTGCCTGTCGGCGTTGTTGACCATGTAATACTTGTCGGCTTTCCTGCCCTTGGCTTTCCCGATGATCGCTTCTTTGAAGTCATACGCTTCTTTTCGGAAGCACTCATAGTCGATGCCACAGCCTTCGGGCGACATGCAGGATAACCCCTTCCAGACCCCTTGGTCGCACTGCTCCTTCCGCACGGTTTTCCCGTAGACACGTCGCGCCAATCCTCCTTGTGCCATTTCCTGAGTCCGCCCTGATAAGCCATTACTTCCACTTACCTCCCATCTCCTTGTATCGCTTGGCGGCATAGCTATTCGAGTAAGCACTAGGGTGAACCTTGTACTTACTCTTCGCTTCTGCTAGCGACTTCTTCCAAAGAGAAGGATTGGTTGGTACCGGCTTCTTACTTTTTCTTTTTTCGGCCATAGCTAACTTTGGTGCCCTTCTTCTTGGCGGCGGCTTTTGCCATTGCCATTCCCTTTGCGGTATACGGGTATTCCTTTTTTCCTACCTTTGGCATGGTTCCTCTAATTTTGCGTGATAAGGCCCTTATAGTCTAAACTGTCATCCATGATCCCGAAGATCGTAGCATGCTATCACGTTGTGTCTTTCTTGCCGTGCTATCATGCATCGGAGGGTACGTGCGAAGGGTGGCATAGTACATCGCATCAAGCGTGTCATCATGCTGACCCTTGGGATATGCGGTAAGCTCCTGCTCTAACAATGTCATATCCGGCATCAGGTATACTTCGTCCTGCTCAAAATATGGTTGCATACCTTCCAATCGCATACTCTTGCTTGCACGGGGCTTTTCCCCGACAATGCCTCTGATCTGATACGACAACTGTTCCCTGAGCATCTCTTGATACCCGGTGGATTCAACACGCGTCCTGAGTGGCTTGTACCTTTCGTACGTCTGTATGGCTTTTTGGGTAACGACAGAAGGAGGCAGGCGATCAGCAACGTAAGGAAGAACAAAACGCTTGCAGTTTCCATTTTCTAGTACGCCGGTTCTTGCTACACACATAATCACGGTGCGGTCGCTTCGTGATGATGTCGTGCTAGCAGGGTCAAGTCCCATGAAAATGTTGACCGGAAGCACTAATGGCTTGTCTAGTTCCTTAAATGTTGCGTGCCTGTCGTCATGAGTGGACGCAATCGCGCTCATCTTGGTGATTTTGATAAACGCATCCGACCCATTCCACGATATATCCCCGTCATAGTGGCCCCATTGGCTGAATACGCGGTCGGTATCCGCCACCACCTCGCACATATACTCACGATAGAACACGGATATGCGGCCTGTTGCCTCATAACTCTCGCGCTCTCGCTCTAACTCCTCTATACTCCACTGCTCAGGCCACAAACTTGTGCCATCTTCCTTGATAGCAGAGTAGTGCATCGTACTCCACACGGGCATTCGGCTCAGTTCGTTGACCATTCCGCGCTCGTGCATGGGAGTACCAATTACCACGACCTTGCTCGGCCTATCGCGAGCCAAAGCGGGGACGAGTCCTTGCAGTAACCACCGCAAGTTGTCCTCCATGGCCTCGGGAGTCTTGGTATTGTTCTCATCCTCCGGGTCATCGAGCACAATAAGGCTTGGGCGCACCCCATATTTGTTAAGACCACGCACCTGTTGGCCTGTACCACGCGCAAGAATCGTCGTGCCATCACGTAATACAATCTCATCCCGCGTCCAAACCTTAGGATTTTTGGCCCAATCCCCAAATAGGCTACGAAAGTAAGGCGAATCCTCCAATACCTCCTTAATAGATGAGATGATGTTAACAGCATGGTACCTGCTCTTGGATGCTATCACCACAAACGACGGTCGTCTTGGCTGATCTCTATGTAAGTGTTCTACAAATATGTGCCACAAAGGGAAAAAGACACCCACCACAGACGTTTTTGCAAAGCCACGAGGGGCTACGATGTTTAGTCGATCTATTGTGGGGTCTTTAAGTCTGTCATCAATCTCGTAGTGAAAGCTCGGAGAGGGCTTCTTCGCCCACTTCGGCATAACAATGCGCCCAAAGTCCGTGACAGACCCGGCGCACATTTGCATTATCTCGTCTTTACTCGCCATCAGTAGACTCAGTTAGTTGAGCCTGCTTCTTTTCCTCTATCACATGAGACCACTGAACCTCCTCAACGGGTGCCATCTCTTGTCGTGACCGCTCTTTGACACCTAGATACTCCTCGGCCTCTCGTGAGATAGCAAGCAAGGCTCGCGCATCGTTCTGTTCAATGGCAATCTTGCGTGCATCTACAAGGCAATCAACAACAAATCCCTCGTTGAGGCCCTTCTTCCTGAGGATGTCTGATATTTCGTCCATAACCATGTTTCTAAAATGCGAGTTGTGGTGGGTATTGAAGTGGCCAATCGCCTCAGCCTTCCTGCCCTTGGATCTTGGTGATATCAGCTTGCCAACAATCTTGTCATCAGGTGCTATGCCCTGCATAAAGTAGTGTGCTGTCAAGCGTGCGGCAAAGCGAAGCCTCTCTTCCTGAGCCCTATGGTTAATCTTGTAGGTCAATATATTGCGTTCGTACTCCTCGTATTCGACGGGATCTCTCCTCGACAGCGAGAAGCCGCCAATCGGCGTACGTATCAAGTATCCCGGTAGGGAGTTCACCACATTTAAGGCGAAGCCGTCATCAAGTCGCGCCAACTGACCTCGGTCTGTGGCCTCTCTCCAATACACAGTCTCGACCTGCTCCGCCGCTTTCGGTGGATAGACATAGAAGTCACGCCCGTATAGCCGTCGTGGCACGGGAGTGTCCAAGTTTTTTACTACGTCAAGCGGTGTTTTGTGAGTAACTTTCATCTAGCTATTGAAACTTGTTGTTCGGTATACTATATTACAGACCAAGGGTTCAGCGAACGGACAACCGCCCTGCCAAACTTCGGCCTGAGATACGCCGTTGGATCAGATAAAATAAAATCCCGGTGGTAATGCCACATATTAACCTGACAACTACGATCAGGTTGCCGACTCAGAAATGAGTGCGCTTGGTACGATGGTGATCCATGCCACCCGGTGGAGGTACCCGTGACAGAAACTTCATTAGGCTCCGACGTTATCAATAGTCAACGTTCAAATTTTTTTGTATGTTGACTATCGGAGGTACCCGAAACTGTATCTTATTATCACCAACGTTATTAAAGGCATATGAAAACGATTGTCATCAAAGGTCTACTAGATCCGGATGCTATCACGCTACCCGACTTCGTAGACGATGCACTGATAGGAGTATCACCTGTAACAGGCAACGCAGTCTACGAGTATGGCAAAATCATGGAATGCCTAGAAGAGCATAAACAGTACTCCATGAGCGATGCTATCGCTTGGATAGAACAGATAGCACTACCGCTCTGCGAAGAGAAAGGAGGGCCGTTCATAGTTGCTATCATGAGACAAATCGACTAATGGAATTCGTACTAATTATAGAATGGTACTCGTCATACTATTTCCACCAATTAGTACTACCCCCGTATATGATCGACGTTGAGATAGTTTCAATCGAAATGTCGGGAGACTGTAAACGGGAGTGATGTAATATAGCCGCACCCCTTCGCGTTCGCGCGTGATAGCATTCGATCGCGTTCGATACTTTTCACTCGGATTACTTTCGTTTCGATCTTCACGAAACGTTCACTTGACAACGGTCACATACGGACGTATTCGCGTACACGCGTCGCGTTACGCGCGCGCGGTTCCTTGTTATTTTGGCTCCGCTCAGGTGCGCACGCGTCTACGAAATACAGCACGAATTGTCAACACCTACTCACGTTCAATCCGCTTTCTTCATACTATCCTAACAAATAACCCTATCGTTTACATGTTCAAAGTATGTAAACATGCACACAAACTCGTTTAATGATAACGAAACACCCGGATAACCAAGAAAAGCGTGATATCACACCACTTTTTTTGACCCCAAAAAACGGCCTTTTTGATACCGTAGGGGCCGATTTGTTGGCATTCCCAAGAAAAACTTTCATCCGGATACAGAAAAACACTTGACGTAGGTCGTAGGGTGCCGTAAAATGGGTACAGATCGAATGATTGTTACTACTTAGTAACTGATTCGTGAATGTTCTTTCTTACATATCGTAGTCTAGCAAGCCTGAAAAGGCGGATATATCTACACGAGGTGCGGGCAAATCACGTCCAACCTATGTTCTTTCTAAGTCTGAAAACCGGTAGCGCCCAGAAAGCGCGAAAACGCTAGTGTCCGGTAGCCCACTTGTGGGCATATATCTAACCTACTACTACTCAATACAAAAGTAACTAGGGGGAAACTTACAAACCTTGGGATAGGTGTATCGAATGATACCGCCCGCGCGACTTATCAACGCGGGACGTGAAACCTGAAAATTCGGGGGTGAGGGGTGTTCTCCAATTATTGGAAAGGGCTGATAATCCGAGAAAATAGTTACGTAAAATACGTGAGCGAAATTGTTGCGGGGGTATAGGCCGGATTATGTTCAACTACAAGTGTGGCGGGGGGAGAAATACCCCTTCTTTAAGGTAGCGCGAGGTGCGGGTGTAGTGGGTGAAAACTACACTTACGGGTTCGACTCCCGTGCTACTTTCAACGGACAAACGTCCGTCTTATCTCTCATCATAAAACCGTAAAAATACCATGCGAAACCTACAAAATTGGGTCAATATCGAAACTGTAACGTCCTACGATGGGGTACGTGTATTCGTTCAAGATCAGGATGAATTCTATCTAGGCGCTGACGTGTGGCGCAAGCTACGCCGGATCGGCAAGGTTGTAAGCCGTGGGGGTGATCTGTTCATGCAACAGAGTGAATTTTCCAAGCTACAAGCCGCAGACGTACGATAATCTTAAACCGGAAAATACCATGCAAGCTACACAAGGGGCCGCAACGGCAGAGGACTTCGCAAGATGGCGATACCTAGCCAAATATTGCACCACAGAACAGCTACTTTCTATCGTGAAAAGTTGCCGCAAAGCCGCGCTCTATCAGCGGAACATCAACCCTATCCGCGAGGGCTACTGGGACGATCAGGCCTGTACCTACGCAGACGAACTCCGCAAACGATAATCTTAAACCGGAAAATACCATGAAACTCACATTCAAAGTAATGATACACGCCGAAGCCCCCCACAAATGGATGAACTCTTGGGAATCAAACCCACGGGATCTAGCCAACACACTCAAAGCAATAGTAGGCGATACCCTATGGGAAGACGAAACGACCGTGAACGAAGCGCCGATATGGCATGATTTCAGAACTCTACACGGGGAAGATACCGTGTACCAAATGGCCTACTACGGAGAAATAGACCGTGACGGGATTGAAAAGCTAGCCCTAAACGGCTACATGTATAGGCGGTGCGACACATTCCGCAAGCTATCCTTGGATGGCGGGTTGTATCGGGCCGTATCATACGAGGTAGAAATGCCAAAATCCTACGCTTCGTTTTATCTTTGCCCCCTAGTTGACGGCGAGGTGCCAAACGAGGTAAACTTTAATCGCATAATCAGAGCAATCGAAAACCTATAAACCGGAAAATAAAATGGAAATGAACGTTATTTTAGGCAAGAAACGCGCAGACGGAACCATGACCTTCGCCCTAAATATAGAGGGCAATTGTGTACAATTCGACGGCGAGGTAGGCGGGTCATCCATAGACGTATCATGGTGGATGCGAGGGCTCCCTCCGTTCACTACTATCGAATGCAAAAATCTAGTTGACATGATGGCGATGGCTGATTATGTTGCGGATTGGATCGACAAAAATGCGGACGAAATCCCTACATATCGGGAAGATTGCCAATAGGCGAAACCCCTTCGGGGGTCTATGGATGGGTGGCTCCCTCCATACTGACGAGCCAAGCCAAACTAACTCTCACTTAAACCTTCGAGGTAACACTATGCAATACGGCAAGATGAGCGTACCTGAGTTACGCAACCACATCCGCAACAACATGAACACCCGTGAAACATGGGTAGCAAGTGCTAGCAAATCAGATTGCTTGCGCTACATTCATCAGGGCAAACGGCCCATGCCGACGGCCGAGCCTCCCGTGATAGCACCGGCTCCGGCGGGCGATGCTAGCTCTCAGCTAGGGGCTCTGATCCAACAGATTGCGGGATCATCGGTCAACGAGGAGCGGGTTCGGGCTCTGATTCACGAGGAGACCAAGAACATCAAGCCTCACGTCACACGCTTTGTGATTCCAAACAAGCCGGATTACGATCTCAAAGGCGAGGTTGTACACTCAAAGACTCCCGCTCTGTTGGCTCTGTTGCAACTAGGGCCCGTGTGGATGCATGGCCCTTCGGGCTCCGGCAAGACAACGGGTGCCAAGAAAGCCGCAGACATACTAGGCCTCCCGTTCTATGCCATGAGTGCTAGCACGGACACCACCAAAGGTGACCTATTCGGGTACACCAAACCAAGTGATGGATCGTACAAAGATACTCCGCTGTTCAACGCCTACACCAAAGGTGGAGTTATGCTACTCGACGAGGCGGACAACCTACGGCCTAGCCTATTCAAGATGTTGAAGATGGTCATGGGCAGTAGCAAAGCTAACTTCGACGGACAGATCGTAGATCGGCACGAAGATTTCAAGCTGATCGTGGCGGCCAACACGACGGGCGGCGGACGTGATGCCAAGTATGTATCGGCAATCGTGCAAGACTCCGCTACGGTAGACGAGTTTGGCATGCTCAATTGGGACTACTGCTACGACCTAGAACGTAACGTTCTATCGAAGATCGGACTCGACGATGCTATCAGTGACGGACTGCACAAACTGTGGCTCACGTCCCGCATGAACATCGACGAGCAAGACAAGAAAATACTTGCTACTCCTCGCTCGCTATTCATGACGGCAACAGCAATCAAGGCGGGGCTCAACGTATCCGATGCTATCAAGACCTACCTCACCTCCAAGTGGGGTGGCAAGGACGCGATCATGCAAGCTATCGGGTCTATTGACGACTCGCTCAAAGTAAACGTAGCAAGCCTTATTCCCTAAGGGTACGGGGGCTTCGGCCCCCTACCTTCTATCTCTCACACTCAAACGGTAACTGCAATGCAAATCCTACAATCTACCAAGACATCACGAGTTTACTACTTCGACAGCCTATACGATGCCGTCAACCGCAAGACACCACAGGAATTCTACGATGCGGGCGGCGACCCCGAAGGCACCGAACAGACCTACTTCCATGGAGTGGCGCTCGATACATACAAGAGTGTGATCTTTGCCAACGAGCAATGCGAGGATCTCAGAAAGCGCAAGGCCGAATTTGACCACGAAATGATTACGCTTGACGCTCCCTCCCTCACGGACGGCGTGACGCTAGGCACCCAAGAGTACGGCGATGAGGTGTGGGACATGGTATCATTCATACAAGGCGAGGACGAGTGCATGCTCGACATGCGCTTCGACGTAGCGGCAACACCACACGTTCGCCTACTGTTCGACATCAGCGCAACTGCGAGCGTAGAAGAGTCGGCCATGATAGCACGAGCCAAGGCGTTCCTTGCCCTAGTGGATGCGCTACATAAATCAGGCACCGCAGTAACCCTTGACGTGGCATTCGCCTCGTGCTACATTACGAGCAAGCGGTACAACGCAGTGCACATCGTCAACGTACTCAAAAGCACAGAGCAAGTGGACATGCGCAAGATGTTCTACATACTTGGGTGCCGCGAGGGACTGCGGAGGATGATGTTCAAGATACAGGAAACATGCTATCACGAGACGAACAAGATGCTCAAAGATGCAAAGATCAAGGACACGGATTCGTATTGGCAAGGTCGCGGCCAAGGTAACAAAGAGTGGATGAGCGACGTGAACCTATCTGATCGGTACGACATGAGCGTATGCACCACGATGACACGCAACAATCACGGGCACGAGATGGCCGCCAACCTGATTAACAGAGCGCGTGAACTGCGACTGATAGCGTAAGGATTTCGGAGGGTGAGAGAGCCGAAAGGCGGGGGCTTCGGCCCCTGCCTCTGCGTAAGGATGGCAACCTGCGCACTGATGAGGCAAGCCAATCAACCTAACCAATATCAATACCATGATAGCACAGGAAGTAACACGCAACGAGTGGATCGACGCATTTGCAAGGGGCGAAGACGCATACTTTTCGTACGAGGCGGCGGACGCACTGTACGACTACTATTGGGATCTATCCGACGGGACGGGCGAGACGATCTACCTCGACCGCGTAGCCGTGGGGTGCGAGTGGTCGGAGTACACGGAGGATGAGGCGCGCGAGCAGTACAAGGTAGACTACGACGAGGACGTAGAGATTGCGCTCGTCGACCGTGGCCTTGTCAGCTACGCAATCAAGGTGCCCATGCACGGCAAGCCACACCACTACCTAGTCATGGACTAGTAGGTAAACCGGTCGCCCCTTCGGGGGCGGCCTTCACTTTCGCCAAGAAAAACGATGATAGCAATGACACAGTACATACAAGCAACCAAGCACCTTCACGACAAGCACGTAGAGTTTCACAAGATACAGGAGTTGGTAGGGAACAGGGTTCCACAGGCCGAATGGCTTGACATCAACTTTGACCTAGCTACAATAGGCGGCTTTGACCCACTGCATAATTGGTTGGTATCAAGGCTTGGCCACGAGTTGGTGACGGATACTTGCTATGATATCACGAACCTTATCGGGCCGTTGAGAAAGGACTTGGATTACGTCTTGGACAATCGGGGCAAGAAGGCGGGTAGGCTTAACGACGACGACATGGCGTGGGATGCCATGTACTATCGAGAGATAGAAGGATTGAAGTCCATTACCAAGGAGTGCACGGGCCTGATCCTAGATGGTTACAAGATCAAATACGAGGCGTGGTTCAGATGAAAGAGTTTGCGGAGAGCCGGCTTCTCGTCGTGCTATCACTGATGCTTGCGTCAGTGGTAGCCTTCGGGTCGGCGTGGCTAGAACTTAACCCGCTTGGCTTTGCGCTACTGTTCATGCCAAGCATGCTACTATTCGTGCTAGCAATCTACTTCGAGATAAACATCGAAGATGAGGACTAGCTATTGACACCACTATACACACACGGTATATTGATACCTAACACTAGCAACTAAACATAGACGGTAATGAAAGCAATGGTAACAAAAGAATACGAAGTCACGATGACGGTACGGGCAATGGCCAAAGAGGGCGAGGGAGTAGAACTTGTCACGCTTTGGCTTGACTTCAAGGACACTCCCGTAGAGGAGAACAAGGTGGATAACTTCCGCTACAAGCTAGCAGAATTTGAGGTCGTCCTTATGGAGGCCGCAAGGGAAACCTTCGAGAGGCAGGTTACAGAAGAACTCGACGAGCAGTACAGGCTCAGAGATGAGGTGATGGAGGACGCAAGGATTCACGAGGGCAGGTAGCATGAAGTGGGTTAAGAACCTCAGAGAAAACAACAAGGGAGACAAGAAGCTTATTGGCATAGCGGTAAGGAAGAGGCACAGAAACAGCGAAGAGGTAGCCTATACGATCTATCCGAATTGGTTTACCGACGAGGCTGAGTGCCACCAATTCATCAAGAAGCTAGCAGAGCCAAAGAAGTACAGCAAGGTGCGTTGGTCTGAGGGCACGATGCATTCAGGCAAGGCAACCATTCGCATTCACGACGGAACCATACTCGAACTCGTACCCGTGGCGGGGCTTTCTCGATTGCCCACGTCAATGGAGGTTGAGGAGATGTGGCAAGAAATAGACAAATACATTTATGGCACGACGAAACCTTTACTTATCACCAAGGACTGAGACCTTGTTGGAGTCAGTAACAAACAATAGCGCACTCATCAACGAGCTTGTAGATTCGTGGTGGACACGCTACGTTCGGGCGGGAGGCCTACTCATTTCGAGTGGCTTCATCATGGAGTGGGACGATGCTATCTACTTAGCAGTCAGACCATTCGAGCCGCACGAGACAATAAACCCCGACCTGTTTGTTAGCGAGATGCTATCGGACGAGGTCGTGGACTTAGTACCGAACATGATAGCATGGACGGATTGGGTTAACAGTATCAAGGGCAACAGCGAGTACATCACTGCGTGTGTTGCCTATGGTAACGCCCTTAGACACCTTAAAAACAAAGAGGACAACGATGAATAAGATCATCAAAGCAAAGGTAGGAAGCTACAACTTAGACGGAAAAGAGAAGGGCATATACCGCACGGTAGGCTCCCTGCGTGACGGGTATATCCTGCTAGATGCGCACTTCAATCCGGCCGCAATCGAGCGCGAGCCGGGCCGTGACAGAATCATCCTATCAGTGTTCGACGAAGAAGAGAGAGGATCACAAGATGCTAATACCCAAACGTCCCGACCCCAACCGGCACGACAGCAAGACGATCTCCCGTTCTAAGTTCTACAATCCGGATGCGGAGCAGACATCCATACAGCCTGTATATGATCCGGACAGACTAGAAGAAGTGCTATCAAAAAAGTACAGCGAACTAAGCAGGAAGGATAAGAACTATCGCAACCTGTTTCGTGCCAAACTTTTTAGGTACAACTGGTCTGATCTGAGGCCCATAGAAAAGGCACTCCTCGTGGACTACACCTTGGAAGAGGTTAGTCCCGAGGACGCGGATTCTCTTCGCCATACGGTGGACATAGAGTCAGCACTGATCGCCACCAAAGACGCAGATCTTTGTAAGTTTCGTGCTGTCATGTTCGTCGGAAGAGGGCGGACTGAGGAGCGAATGAAGCAGATTATCCGCTACTTCGCAGAGCGTTGGGGCAAGAACCTAGCATTAGAGTTCTTCCACGCCTACGGTTACAGCAACGAAATGGTCAATGACATACTCAACCAAGTCGATTTCGTAAAGCTTGCTAGTGAGCCTGTTCGCAGGAACACATACATGGATGCGCTTGCCTATGCCGAAAGGCTGTCTCCGGTACATCAACTGTATTGGATGACAGTCCTAGACGAGATAGACAAGAACCCTAGCTTCACTCCGTTCTAGTGCTTGGGGATGCGGCTCTCGCTACGGCGGGGGCCGCCTTCTCTATGCCTCTGCTAATCACATACCCACCTATCATAACCTGTAACAAGTCCCACATCTGATCTGTGATAGCAATATCAAGCAGACCAAGGTGATGCAGTACAATCAAGCACAAGAAGGTGAGCGCAGTGATCGGTCTCCATGACCGCTGTAACCATGACTCGCCCTTGGCCTCAGACTCGATGATGCTAGCACGTCTAGACATCATGTCCATCTCGGCTTTGAGTATCTGCTCCGCTAACTCAGTGCGCAGTCTCTCGGCTTCTAAGCGCAACTCGATACGCTCTGCCTCGGTGGTGACGTTCAGATCAATGGCATTGCCGATGCTATCAAACAGCCTTGACAACCCTTCGATTCCGATCTTGGAAATCAAACTCATGTAGCACGCTCTGTTACTAGATCAAGGGTGTCACGAGTGTGATCCCTGCCAAACTTAAAGTTTAGAAAGCAACCGCCTAGCGGCTTGGGTGGCATGCCCTTTTGCTGTGCCCAACCATACATATCCAAGCCCTCCTCCTTGTAGGTAGGCAACTGAATGTGGTGTTGCGTATCAAAGTACACGGCACCGGCACGGCCCAACCGCTCACGACGAACCTCCATTTGCCATGACTCATGGATGTGGCCGGTAAGAACCACGTCTGCGTCGGGAAGATACACTGCCCTTCTCTGTGTGCCTATAACGCCCTTCGTTACAGCACCACCCATGCTACCATGGTCGTAGTGTATCCTCTTCTCTATCGTATAGGCCCTTCTTCTGTCGCTGTTTCTGTTGTCCCTGAACCTTACCCGTATCCAACCGCGATACCCACCATGTTCACAGCCAATGCGGCTTGCAAATCGTGATGTCAAGTTCGTGTTGTGATGCTTAATCATCGCAGTCTCATGGTTACCCGCAGTAACGAGAGCGATGTTGTCCTTGTACGGCTCGAAGAACTCTACCGCATAGTCAACTAGCGCGTCAAGGTAGTCGGCCTTGTCTAGTTCAGGCCGGATCTTTCTTGGCTGTCGCTTATCGTTGGCTGATGACATGCTATCAAACAGATCGCCGACGATGATGACCGGGGCATTGCGCTCTACCGCAAGGTCTAGGTGCCTGCGTAGCATGCTCTGTTGGCACAGCGTGGAATCAATGTGGACATCAGCGCATGCAAACATCCAATGGCTTGACCCATTCGTTCTGCTCAAATCAATATCCAACAGGTGAACCCTATTGGATATCTGACTAACCTTCCATTTCAAGGTACTTGACGATTGTGTTGGCTAAGACCTTCGCAAGTATCCCCTTCTTCTCTTCGTAGTTCTTGAACTCATCGAGGTTGTCAATGAAGAAAGGCTCTGCTATCACGGCAGGTGGATACACTCCTGCGAGTATCACTCCTCCTCTATCGTCTTTGGTGATCGCCTTGATCCCCCGATGGTGATTGCGAAGAACGGAGAGGCAACCAAATTGCAGTAGCTCTGCAAGGTACTCGCCCCACTTACTACCCTTGTAGTGTAGCATTTCACAGCCATCAACGTGTCCGTTGAACGCATTGGCATGGAATGCAATGTAACAAGAGAGATTCTCGATAGAGTTTACGGCCTCTATCTCACCACTGATATCATTTGGCTCCGGCCTTTCAATGATGAAGGCCTCTGTCATTGGGGTCTGACGATACAGTTCGTCATAAATCATCATGCACAACTCGCGTGAGTAGGCATTTTCATATATCTTTTTATCAGGCGTGGACGCTCCCGGCTTTGATTCCGTGTGAGCAATGCCTAGTGCTACTCGCTTTGACATGTAGTTATCTGCTTATCGCAACCCAATATAAGGAAGTTAATGGGAAGTTCCTCAAAACGCAAAGGTTATCAGTACGAAAGAGAAATCGTAAAAGCATTTGAGTCTGCCGGAATGAACGCCACAAGAGCATGGGGATCAAACGGCAAGGCACTTGGATTGCACGAGTGTGTGGATGTTCGCGTTGACATTGGCGATGAACATCTTTACATTCAAGCAAAGCGTAGGAAGTCCATTTCTTCCTACATAAAACCCGATGACACTGTTCATATGCAGGTTATCAGGGAAGATCGTGGCGACAGCTACGCTGTTGTCAAACTAGAAACACTCATAGACCTAATCAAAAATGGGGCAACCAAACTTAACAGTACAGCAAAGGCTTCATCTCGTAATGCAGGAAGTCAAGTACATACAGAAGGAGAGCAAGCGTGGGATGAGATATAGCATCGTGTCACACGACGCGGTCACTGCCAAGGTGAGACCGTCAATGGTATCACATGGTATCATATACTACCCCGTAAACATGGCCACTAGCCAAGACGGCAACCGAACCGTGTGCGAGATGACCGTTCGCTTTCAGTCTGTTGACAATCCGGAGTCATTCATCGACGTGCCATCATTCGGATATGGCATTGACGATCAAGACAAGGGGCCGGGTAAGGCAATTAGTTATGCGGTAAAGTATGCGCTATTGAAAACGCTTGGCTTGGAGACGGGTGATGATCCCGACTACGACCAAGAAGTACAGCACAAAGCAGAGGCCGCGCCACTACCCGTGCTCAAAGTCCTAGACGAGAACGGTGACCCTACCGAAATGGGCAAGAAGGTCATCGAAGCTATCGAGTTTGGCAAGCGCACCGTAGCACAGATTGTGGAGCGCAATTCTATCAACGAGGCAGAGAGACTGTTTCTTTCTCAGTACGAGAATGACACAGACATGCCATCATTCCTGTAAAACAATGGAGTCATTTGATTACCTGATCTCCCAAGTACAAGATTGGGCAGTAGACAAAGGCATTGCCGTAACAGACGACCTATCCAAGCAGATGCTCAAAGTCATCGAGGAGGTGGGAGAAACGGCGGGTGCCATCGCCAAGAAGAACCACGAAGATATCGTCGACGGTATCGGCGATTCATTTGTGACGCTTATCATCCTGTGTCAGCAGGCGGGCATTGACCCTAGGGTTGCACTCGGATCAGCGTATGATGTCATTGCCAAACGCAAGGGCAAGACGGTAAACGGAGTGTTCATCAAGGACGAATAGTTATGATTCTACGCAACGCTGATAGGCGTTCGTGGCTAACTATGGATCGCTTCATCTTTGATGACTCCCGTGTCGGAGGCGAGGAGATAGCCGTGCTATCATGGCTACTCTCCCGTCCCGACAGTTGGTCTCTGAACGTCAAGACATTGGGCTCCCGTCTAGGGTGGGGTCGAGACAAGACTTACAAGATCGTCAAGCGACTAGTAAGCCTAGGCTACATCACGCAAGAGACAAGGCGCGATGCGCAAGGACGGATCGTAGGGACGGACTATATCGTGCACGAAACCCCTCAAAACAGTACCAAAAATCCACATCCTGAATTACCGGATACGGCTGAACCGGATACGGATAAACCGGATACGGCTGAACCGGATACGGCAAATCAGGAAGCATATATAGATAATAATAATAGCAAGACAATGAGTGTAGTAAGTAATACTTATCACTCTCGTACCTTCGATCTGTGGTGGGACATGTACGACAAGAAGGTTGATCGCAAGGGTACGTTTGCTAAGTGGAGGAAGTTGAAGTCAGACGACATCGGACTGATTCTAAACCACACTCCCGAATACGTTATCGCTACACCGGAGGTGCAGTACAGGGCACATCCAAAAACCTACCTTAACCGTGAGTACTTCAAAACGTCTATCGAGCACCTTGTCGGAGGTAGATCTGTTCAAGGGCCTGCCAAAGCATATACGGGAGGCGTGCGTCAAGGAATACCAAATGGGAAAACAGGACTCGGCCCAAGGGAATTTCTCGCCGCTAGTGGATTCTCAGACGACGAGGCAGACAGGCTACTTGGAGCAAACCCAAGTGCTACATCCTTCCGACCCCAAGCTTTTGCTAGCAGAAGAGACGGACATCTTCAAGGCGATAATGAAGATCGGCTTCTTGCTAGAAAAGCCGATTGACAAGACGCGTGCTCAGTTCATGGCAAACGTGCTCCGTGATACCGGCCTCACGCTTGCTGAACTCGATCAGTGCGTCAAGGAGATAGCAACGAGTAGCGAGCTCAACAAGGAGATCATCTACTCCAAGGCTATCAATGCTAGCATATTCGATGCGGCAAGAAAGTCCAAGCGAGTCATGAAGGTTCGCTTGTTTTCCCGCATGGAAGCAATTAGTTTATGGGAGGATCGCACTGATCCAAGCATCACACTATCGGATATGTTTGAGATTATCCGAGATACAGACAACCACATATACTACCAAGTACGATGACAGAGAAACAAGAAGCATACAGCAAATACATTAGCGCCATGGCAGAGCTTCTTCTCCATGAAAAGTATTCTGTTGATGAGATCACAGAGATACTTAAAGATGACTGGGAAGCCGCATACGAAAACGCAGGGTTGCAGGATCATGCGCTTGATGTTGGAAAGGCGTTTACCGATATGTCGATAGATCAAACGGCAGGAGATAGGGCCGCCGATATTGTCGAGGCGGCGCTTGGTGCAATCAAGTCTTTGTCGGGTGGCGATCTTAAAAAGCTTGATCCTGTCACCGCACCCTCAGAAGCATTCATGCTTATGGCTTGCATAATTGAGCTGTACGGAGTGCGGCCCGTAGCACATGAGATGGCATGGGGACTAGCCTACTCGATGGACAGGGGGCTAGGACAGTCGCTTATGGAGGTGTTCAAGAAGATAGCAAACTATGACGATAAGTCTAACAACTAAACCGAACACGACAATGAAGATCGAAGAACTAGAAAACCCACCACAGTGGCTATTGGATGCCAATACCCACAATGCTGACGTAGATATTATTGATGGCGTTGTACATTGGTATGATGGTGTATGGAGGGACGAGACTTGGGAAGGTGGCGTATGGCACAGCGGCCTTTTTGAAGGAGGTATTTGGGAAAATGGCATTTGGGAAAATGGCACTTGGGAATTTGGCACTTGGAAAAACGGTGTTTGGCTTAATGGGGAGTGGAACTTTGGCGCGTGGCTTAATGGCTATTGGCTTAATGGCGTATGGAAATATGGTCACTGGTTCAATGGCTCTTGGTATGGAGGCAAGTGGGAAAAGGGATACAAGAACAAACTTGTGAAGTCTGACACACCACCAACTAACAACTAAACAGTGATAGCAATGAAAGATATTCTGAATGCACACTTGACCGAATTGGTCAACAGCGTTAACGACGGAGATGTTAGTCCACTTGAAGCATGGTTCGAGATGAAGCGGATGGCAGAGAAGGTGAAGTGGTCAATGAGCCTGATCGAGGACGCGGCAATCAACGAGCGCGAATCAATCGGAACGGATGACTATAAGGTAGACGGCTTCCGTATCGAGGTAGTACAGGGCCGCAAGATGTACTCCTACAAGCACATTGGCAAGTGGAAGGAACTCGACGTGCACCGCAAGCAAGTCGAGCAGGCGGCTAAGGCGGCGGCCGATACGGGCAACATGGTCGTCGATCCATATGGCGAAGAGATAGAGCCCGCTGAGATTACCTTCGGCAAGTCATACCTTAAAGCAAGCGTTATACGATAGCAACTAAACCTATAAAACAATGATACCAAACCCACTACTACATACCAAGATCGGCAAGGATCAGTACGTAATTGAATACAAGGACTGCACAATAGGAGACCTTATGGTATTCATTGCGTCGCTAGAAACAGAGATAGCATCCATACGCTCTCAGCTAGCCAACATTAACTACGAATATGATGGCGCAGAGGAATGGGAGAAGCGGACGAAGGTTGCCATGCAAGCCAAGAAGACGCACGTTGGCGTGCTGAAAAGTTGGATCACGGCCAAGGAAGCACAAGAGGCTGACGAGCATGCCATTGGCAAGGCATTCATGCAGGCGGCCTACGAAAACCTCGACCCGGACGACTACGATGATATCATGTTTTCAGCACAAGAGATACTGAAAGATGACAAAGAGTAATCAGAGGTTGATAAAGTGGAATCACGTCCTTGACAAGAAGCCCGCTCCCGATCAAGAGGGTGTAGAGCTTTTGCTAGAATGTTACAACGGTGACACACTCGTTGGAATGTACAAGGATGGAGATTTCTACCAAGAGAATGGGGATGAAATAGATAATTGGGTTGTCATGTGGGCCTTGACAGACGGGGCCTATTGACCTATATTATCTGAACCACGCAATAGTGTGGCTTGCCCCACAAGGAGAGGGAGTCAGGTTTGTTCAGGGGCCTTGACTCCCTTTCTTTTTCTAGTAATCCGTGGCCGCTCGATCTTGAAGTAGCGATTGTAGAATACAAGAAGCCAAGAGAAGAAGAATGCTAGGCCAACGTTTAGCACCACCTCGCTCCATGGTGGCACCGATCCGATAAGCACATTAAACAATGCGCCCGCCGAAGTGAGGGCAAGTGCGGCCCTTATGTGTAGTGTCTTAAACAGAGGGTAGCGATAGATAGGCGATGTCTCAGATGCGTAGATGTCTAGCATGAGAATCGCTACCGATCCCGATATAATTAGGGAAGCAACGCTATTGATTATCTGTTCTAGTATCATCCTCTTCGTCAGGGAATAACCTAGCAGTTAGTAACTCCACGCCACGCAGTCCCAAGAATCCAAGTATAAACGCCGCCGCGTATTGGCTATTCTCTGCGTTAGGGAGAAATTGTAGCACAACAGGGGTCAAGTAGTTAGCACTACCCATTCCTGATAGCACGGCTATGAGCGCAGTGCGCCAAGATTTGTGCTTGCCTACCGTAAGTAGGGATCCAAAGAATCCCGATACAGCTAGACCAACGTTAATTCCAATGTGCTCCAAGTACTCCCCAAGCATCTTAAAAGAAGAACTGATATTCAACAGTGGCGGAGGCGGCCTCCTCGATAACCTTGATCGTTGTCATGCCACCACAGGGGAAGTACTGAGCAGTACCTGCCGCTACCTGAAATCCCTTTGATGCGGTTGGGTTGGTAGATCCGTTGTCTATCGTAACACGTACGTTCTTGGCGATTGCTTGGATTAGCACAAGCGTAGCACTTTCGGGGACAGAGATAGACGTAACGCCACTGACGGTGGTGTCCTGTCCGTGTGTGCTAGTAGGGCGCAGAGCAGTATATGCGTGTCTGCCGAATGCTGTTGCCATGTTGCGAGCCGATATTGGCTAGGTTAAATTGTTCTGCAAGTACAAATAATGTGATAGCACGTTCCCGGAATTATGTAGAATCCATAAACCATATTCGTGGTGTCACGCAAATGGTTAGAGCAACTGGTTAGATGGTGACGACACCGTCGCGGGGTCAATCAACTCTATGCCTTCATATAGCACAGACTCTTCTTCCTTCATAGGATCAGAGGG
>Ga0208898_1000689_pt1 | contig 25069 bp, 8 predicted proteins | sample VirMetDEL_Mar_4_FD_184513 | JGI IMG/M metagenome (GOLD analysis project Ga0208898, IMG submission 184513) | Aqueous microbial communities from the Delaware River and Bay under freshwater to marine salinity gradient to study organic matter... | ecosystem: Environmental > Aquatic > Marine > Coastal...
TATGATAGACTTGGCATGGGTAATGAGGATGAGTATTTTTGGAAGACAGCAAAAGAAAGGGATAGCAACCCCTTAAAAAGTTCTGTTCAACCTAATCAGGAACCAACAGATGGCTAACAACCCAAACCCAGATAGGAATGCAAATTATATGAAAGAAACATGGGGGACAACTAGTTTGATTACAGATTATTGGTCAAATCCAGAACCAAAGCAAGAAATGCTTCGTGAGATTGCAAATGATAGTCTCACTCCAAAGAAGCATGACTTGAAGAAGCAATCAGAACTGCATGAAAGAATTCGCAATGATCAAGATTATGATGACTGGGAGTATGGCACGGAACCCATTCCATTAAATGAGTTTTAGTGTAATAAATAACTTCAAGTATTCTTGTATATTACTGTGCCTGTACAAAGAGTCAGTAAAGGTTTTAAGGACATTAGTGCCTCTTTTCAGGTCAATCCGCTGAACTTCGATTTGATTGCCTTAAAGAATGAAAGTGCCATTGCCAGGTCACTCCGCAATCTGGTAATGACTCAACGAGGAGAGAGACCATTTGCACCAACTTTAGGGTCGGGTGTTAATGGTCTTCTCTTTGAAAATATTGATACCATTACTGCATCTGTTCTTCGTGATGAAATCGTTCAAGTTATTGAAAGTTACGAACCGAGAGTTTCATTGATTGATGTTAATGTTACTGGTAATCCAGATGAGAATGCTATGAATGTAAGAATTCAATATCGTATTATTGGTGTTGAAGTTCCTGCACAACAACTCACATTCGCATTGCAACCCACTAGGTAAATGCCTTTAGTCAATTTTAGCAACTTAGACTTTGATCAGATAAAGACTTCTATTCAGGATTACCTGAAGACGAATTCAAACTTTACTGACTATGATTATGAAGGGTCTAATCTTTCCACCATTATTGATCTGTTAGCATATAACACATATATCACTTCATACAACGCCAACATGGTGACGAATGAGGTGTTTATTGATAGTGCTACCTTGAGAGAGAATGTAGTTTCTCTTGCAAGGAATATTGGTTATGTCCCTAGATCCAGAAAAGCAGCAGTAGCAAATATTTCATTCTCTGTAGATGTATCAAATACAACTGCAGTTACCGTTACTTTGCAGGCGGGATTAGTTCTGACTACATCCAATACATTTGGTAATACAAGTTATACATTTTCAATCCCATCAGACATTACAGTTCCAGTTGATTCTACAGGGACTGCATACTTTAATGATATTGATGTCTATGAAGGATCTTTCTTACAGCAAAAATTTACAGTAAGTTCTAGAACACCAGATCAAAAATATATCTTAGGTAATGGTGGCATTGATACCTCACTGATCAATGTTACAGTAAGAGAATCGGCAACATCATCGGTTCAGAGAAAATACAGACAGTCCGATAGTTTGTTCGATATCACCGCTACATCGCCCGTATACTTCCTCCAAGAGGTCTCTGACGAGAGATATGAACTCTTGTTCGGTGACGGTGTGTTTGGTATCAAACCTGAAGAACCCAATGTAATCGTTGCAAATTATATTGTCACTAGTGGTGAGAGTGGCAATAATCTTGCTAACTTCTCTTTCTCTGGTTCATTAGTTAGTAACAATGGATCGGTAGTAACAAACGGTATCTCAATTGTTACTACTAACCAATCATCTTACGGCGGTAAGGCAATTGAATCTGTAAATTCTGTCAAGAAGTATGCTACTCAAATCTATGCTTCTCAGAATAGAGCAGTAACAGCATCTGACTACGAGGCAATTGTTCCAAACATCTATGCTGAGACAGAATCAGTTTCTGCCTTTGGTGGTGAAGACCTTTCACCTCCTGCATATGGTAAAGTATTCATTAGCATCAAACCATATAATGGTGTGTTTCTTTCTTCTGCCATTAAGCAAAACATTCAGTCAGCATTAAAGCAGTATAGTGTTGCAGGTATTGTTCCTGAAATTGTTGATCTAAAATATCTCTACATTGAAACTAATTCAAGTGTTTATTATAATACAAACTTAGCATCTAGTGCTGCAAATCTAAAAACGATTATTTCTGAAAATATTGTAAATTATTCGGATTCAACCGAACTCAATAAATTTGGTGCAAGGTTCAAGTATAGTAAATTCCAAAAAATTATCGACGACAGTCAAGAGTCAATCACTTCTAACATCACAAATGTTGATATCAGAAGAGACATGGAAGCAAAACTGAATCAGTTTGCTGAGTATGAGATTTGTTATGGAAATAGATTCTATGTGAAAAATCATGGACACGGAACTTACAGTGGACAAGTGAGTTACAATATCAAATCCTCTGGTTTCACAGTTAGTGGTATTAGTGGAACAGTTTATCTTGGTGATCAAGCAAATAGTGATTTAGAGACAGGTTCTGTATTTCTCTTTAAATTAGACTCAGATACTCAACCAGTTATTGTTAAAAGAAATATTGGAACCATTGATTATAAAAAAGGTGAGATTAAGTTGAACCCCATCAACATTATCTCAACTAGAGTTGTGAAGAATGGAACATCATTTGTTGAGATCTCTGCCTCACCATATTCTAATGATGTGATTGGTCTTCAAGACCTATATTTGCAATTAGATAACTCAAATGTAGTTGTCAATGTGATCCAAGATAACATTTCTTCTGGTAATGATATTTCTGGAAGTAACTATAAAGTTTCTTCTAGTTACGCAAATGGAAGTCTGGTTCGTGGAACACCAGTTCTAGTCACAACAGACACAAATACTACTTCTGGAACTACGGTAAATAGTAGTAGTTCTAGTGCTACCAGTTCTAACACTGGTTCTAGTGGTTCCAATTATTCTTACTAAGTAGCAGTCGATAAATGGCAGTAGATAGAGTCAAGTTCCAGGACATTGTTGCTAGTCAACTCCCTGACTATGTAAAGGAGGACTTTCCTCTCCTTACAGATTTTCTGCAGCAATATTATGCTTCACAAGAATTTGAAAGTGGAACATATGACCTGATTCAAAACCTTGATCAGTATGTGAAAGTTGATGAGTTGTCTAGACTGACAACTTCTACTGTCTTACTGAATGACATCTCTTATACTGACACAACCATTGCAACTTCTGCGAATGGAAACTTTACTGAAGGATTCCCAGAAACCAATGGTTTGATCAAAATTGATGATGAGATCATCACCTATGAGTATAAGACAGATTCCTCGTTTGTTAACTGTACAAGGGGTTTCAGTGGCGTTACAAGTTACGTTGGGACTAATACCCCCGATGAGTTGGTATTTACTTCTACAGAGGCAAATATACACAAATCTGGAGCAACTATCTCCAATCTGAATATTCTATTCCTTCAAGAGTTCTTTAAGAAACTCAAGTATCAGGTCACTCCTGGTTTTACTGAAAGACAATTATATTCAGGTCTTGATCAAAGAAACTTTGTCTTCAATGCAGATAGTTTCTATAAGTCAAAAGGAACAGATCAATCATTTGAGATTCTGTTCAGAGCATTGTATGGTGAAGATGTAGATGTAATCAAACCAGCAGAATATTTGCTGCGTCCTTCTAATGCAGATTATAAAATCACTCAAGATCTGGTAGTTGAACAGATTCTAGGTGATCCTCTTCAACTTCAAAATCTGACTCTGTTCCAAGACTCTACAGGCGCTAGAGGTTCTGTAACTAATGTTGAACAGATTCAGTATGATCAAGGTCAATATTATCAGATTTCTATTGACTATGGTTATCAAAGAGACATTGATGTAACAGGAACAGTTTATAGTAGTTTCAAACCAAATTCTCAGACAAAGATTCTTACAGGAGTTTCTGCAGGTTCATCAATCATTGATGTAGATTCTACTGTTGGTTTTGCTGCAACTGGTAACCTCATTGCTAAAGATGCTGATGGTGATGATGTCCTCATTCAATATCTTGATAAGAATGATAACCAGTTCTTATCAGTTAGTGGCGTCACCACATCTCTGACTAAAACCACTGACATCAGATTTGATGACTATTCATATGCTTATGTTGGCATTAATACCTCAGAGCAAATTCAGGTAAGAATTAGTTCAACACTGAAAGATATCAAGTTTGATGGGTCACCCTACTACTACAAAAAGGGCGATACCATTCAACTTCAGTCTATTGGTATTGAAGATTATAAAGAGCAGTCGAAGAATTGGTTCTTCAATGTAAAAACCAATTGGGAAGCAGCAAGTGTTTCTGTTATTGACGCAACAGAAAACTCTTATGAGATCAATACATATGATCCACACTTCTTGAAGGTTGGATATGATATTCTTCTTACAGATGTAACTGATGGAAGCAACTATAGTGGAAGTGTTAGTGTTGTTAGATCTTCAACATCACTGATTGTCAACCTTACTACTTCTATTAATGTTGCCCATTCATTTGAAATTGAAAACCAGTTGTTGAAGGGATACTCCACTAAGTATTCTCAAATTGGTAATTTTGTTGCTAATGTTCAAAACACATACACAGATTTCTCTGAGAATGTAATTGTAGCATCAAACTCGCTTCCACATTATGAGGCACCTGCTAATCCTTATGATAAAAAGGTAACCTTTAGCGGAACATTTACATCCACAAAAGAAATCCAGTTAACAACTTCTACTGATCATGGTTTCTATACTGGAGACGCTATCTGGTATAAGCCATTTGTAACCAAAACAACTACCACAACTCCAAGTGGTGCACAGATCGTCACCACAACCACAAACAGTTTTGAAGGTGTCGATGCTGGCATTTACTACATTAAGAGAGTTAGCTCTACAACTGTTAGTATTGCCAGAAGTAAGGCAGACTTGTTCTCTGCAAGTTATGTTACTTTTAATGGAACAGTTACCAATAACCAGTTCATTTACTATGACTTTTATCTGAAGACTGTTCAACCTCAGAAGATTTATAGAAATATTCTTCCACCTGTCAATAAGAGTGGTGAATATAAGACAACACCAGGTTACAGTGGTATCTTGGTAAATGGTGTTGAGATCTTAAACTACAAGTCTACTGACTCAGTTTTGTATGGTGACATTCAGTCATTTGAAATTGAGAGGGGTGGACAGAACTATGATGTCATTACACCACCAGAACTCTACATTACCGATGAAGTAGGAACAGGAGCAACAGGTAAATGTTGCGTAACTGGTCGTTTGGAGAGGATTGATATTATCAGTGGTGGTTTTGATTATGTTGGCACACCTACTGTAAGAATCAGTGGTGGTAATGGTAAGGATGCTGCAGCAGAAGTCAACATGTCTGCTATCATCCACTCAGTATCATTTGCTGCCAATTCGACTGATAGAGTAGACACAACTGCAGATACAATTGGTTTCACAACCTATCACAACTTTGGTCAAGACGAAAGAGTCATTTATAATGCAGGAAATGAAACTAAGGTTGGCGGTCTCTCTACAGAAGCGTCTTACTATGTTGGAGTAGTTGATAACTTTACGGTCAAACTCTATACTACACCCTCTGATGCTAGCGCTGGCATCAATACTGTCAATTTGACATCTCTGGGCACTGGACTACAAACACTGAAGTCTGCTACAAGAAAGAATGTCATTACCAATATTGTAGTAACTAATCCTGGTAGTGGATATCAAAATAAGCAGAGAACTATTCCAACTGCTGGTGTAAGCACTTCACTCAATCAGTTCACTATCACGAATCATGGTTATAATTCAAAAGAGATTGTAGGATATGCTGGAACCAATATCATTGGTCTGTCTACAACTAAGGACTACTATGTTGTCAAGGTAGACAATAATACCTTCTCACTGTCTGAAGTTGGTGTAGGATCGACTGCAACAGATTACTACTATGATAATGGTATCCTTGTAAATCTTCATAGTGAAGGATCTGGAAACTTTAATTATAAACCAATCACAGTTTCTGTTGAGGGAACAACAGGCATTTCTACAAGAGCAGGTCAAAGTTTTGCTGCTGTTGTTCAACCAGTCTTTAGAGGAACTATTGAATCTGTCGATCTAACAAGTGCTGGTGTTGGTTATGGTGCATCGGAGATCATCAACTTTAATAGGCAACCAAGCATCACTTTCAGAAGTGGTGAAAATGCAGTATTGGTCCCTGTCATCAACAATGGAAGCATTTCAGAGGTCATCATCAATAATGGCGGAGGTGGTTACAACTCTCCACCCGACTTGGTAATTAATAGTTCTACTGGAAACTATGCTAGATTGACACCTATTATTAGAAACGGTGCAATCGTAGATGTTAAGGTAATTAATGGTGGTATTGGTTACCACAATCAAACTTCTATCAATGTTATCCCTGCGGGTTCAGGAGCAATTGCTGCTGCAAATATCAGATCCTGGAATATCAATCTCTTTGAGAGAAACTTTAATAACATTACAACAGATGATGGTTTCCTTGATGAAAACATTGATGACACCTCTCTTGAGTATTCACACGTCTATGCAGCAAGACAACTAAGAAGAGCAGTTTACTCTGTATCAGGTTCTGATGCAGACAATTCTCTCTATGGAAATCCAGACCTTGTTTTGGATGACAATGTAGAGGTAGATAGTGAATATCACTCACCAATCATTGGATGGGCGTATGATGGCAATCCAATCTATGGTCCATTTGGTTTTGCACAAAACACTGGTGGTTCTGTAAGAAGAATGTTGTCTGGTTATGAAACACAAGCAAATGCAGCAAATAGACCTCCTCTCACAATCTACCCTTCTGGTTTCTTCATTGAAGACTTTACTTTTACAGGGACTGGAGACCTTGACCAACACAATGGCAGATTCTGTGTAACACCAGATTATCCAAATGGTGTCTATGCATACTTTACCACTATCAATAATAATGTAGACTCTGATGGACCATTTAAGAATTATAAGAGACCTATCTTCCCCTATTTGATTGGTGACTCTTATAAGTCTGAACCAAATCCATTCAACTTCAGACTTAGATCAAATCAAGAGTTCTATGACATTCAAAAGTCTGGTCTCCTGAGAAACACTGCAGAGTATCATACCAATGATACTAAGAGTGGTTATGATTATATCTTTAACTCCAACACAGTTCAAAAGCAAGTAATTGATATTACAGCAACATCTACTGGTTCAATTGAGCAAGTAGGAATTCTAACTGGTGGCATCAACTATAGAGTTGGTGATAAGATTGATTTCAATAATGGAAATACTGGTGGAAGAGATGCTGATGTCAAAGTCTCAAGTATTCTCGGTAAGACTGTTTCTAGTGTTAGTGTTGCAACTACAACCTTCTACAATGTAGAGTTCATTAGAAATGGTGGTTCTTATCTTGGATTTACTACCTCTGCTCCTCACAACTTAGAGAATGGAGATACTGTCCAGATCTCTGGCATCTCTACATTCTTCAAAGGTTTCAATGGAAGTTACACTGTAGGTGTTAGAAGTGATAACTTTGTTTTGACACTAGGTGTTGGCGCTACAGCAACCACTGGAGAGGTTGCATACTTCTACGTTTCAGGACCTCTTACATATCCAAACATCAGAGTCAATGACATTCTTCAAATTGAAGATGAAAGAGTTAAGGTTCTGAACATTGATTCTGCATCACAAAGAATCAGAGTTCTTAGGGCACAAGATGGCACTCTTGGAGTTGCACACACCAACAGAGAGATTCTCCTTGAGGATCCTAAAAAATTCACTGTAAACATTGGTGGTCTTACAACAACCAAGTCATACACTCTGAATGATCAGTTGTATTATGATCCAGCAGAATCTATTGGTGTAGGCACCGTAGCAGTTGCTGGTGCTGGTAAGACTGTAACCTTCTCAAATCCTGGAGTTGGAGCAACTCAAGTCTTTGTTCCTATTCAGTCGATTTACTATCCCAACCACCGTTTGAGTCTGAATGAAGTTATCACCTACAATACTAATGGCGGTCAAGCATCTCAGGTTTGGAATGGTGTAACAGGAGCTGCATTCACTTCTCTCAATAGTTTCAATTCTCTCTATGCTGTTCCAATCTCAGAAGATCTGATTGGCATTAGCACCAATAAAGTTGGTCTTGGAACTGTTGGTTACGTCGGAGTCAATACATCACTCTCACTACTTTACTTCACAGGTAACATTGGAACAGGAAACACTCACAGTTTTACCACAAACAGAGTCAATGTAATCTCTGGTCAGGTTTCACAAAACATTGTGACAGTTTCAACTGCAACCACTCATGGTCTGACAGGCAATGATACTGTAACAATCTCTGTAAAACCAACTTCAACAAAAACAGTTAAGGTCAAGTATAACAAATACAATAGAAGAATTGTATTTGATCCAAGAGACTTCTCTTCAAGCGATATTAATCTTACCCTTAACACAATTGGTTTCGGCACAGAATATTTTGCTCTTGGTGATAGAGTAATCTATACATCTGATTCACCATCTAGTGGTCTTGTCAACCAGGGAATGTATTATGTCATTCCTTATAATGAAACTCAAGTTCGTCTGGTCACTGAAGAGTTTGAGTTAAATGCTGCAGAACCAAATTATGTTAACATTGGAACTGCATCAACTGGAACACTCTCTAAGATTAATCCAGTAGTCAAACCAAGTAGAAATAACTCACTGGTGTTTGACTTGTCAGACTCCTCAATGTCATTCTTCAATAATAATGTAAATTACTCTGCCTTTGACTTTAACATCTATTCGGACAAGAAGTTCACAACAGAATTCTTGACTTCTGGTGAGTCAAGCACATTTGAAGTAACAAAGAGTGGAACCATTGGTGTTGACACAACTGCAAAGGTCACTCTGTCAGTCAGTGATTATATTCCACAGAATCTCTTCTATAAATTTGTTCCAACAAATCTGAATATTATTCCAGATGTTCAAAGTGAAATTGTTATTGATGATACTGTAGCGAACTACAATGAAATCGAAGTGGTTCCCACTGAATATGATGGCACATACACCATATCTGGTGTAGGAACAAATGCCTTTACATACAATATTCCAAACAGACCTGGTGTCACTACATACACTTCTTCAAACTCAAAGACAACCTATGAGACAAACTCCAAGTCTGCATATGGTGCCATCACCAAGTTTAAGGTCTTTAATGGTGGTTATGATTACAAGACTCTGCCAGGTATTACCTCAGTAATCACTGCTACTGGATCTGGAGCAATTCTGCAACCAAGTAGCACAAGCATTGGTAGAATTCTGGACACCAGACTGAACAATATTGGTTTTGAATATCCTTCTGATGAGACAGCAAGATTGGTTGCTAATCTCCCCGAAGTCCTCAAGATGAATCTGCTTGCTTCCTTTGAGAGCATTGGCATTACTTCTGGTGGTCAAAATTATCTTGTAGCACCACAGATTGTTGTTATTGATGGTTTCACAAATCAAGTAATTACTGATCTGGATTTGAGATATGAACTTGGAGATACACAAGTTTCTATTATCAAGAACACTTCTGGAATGTATAATACACCTCCCAGAATCCTTCCAACCAGCAACTCTAATGGCGTTGGAATTTCTTCTCTGACTTATACTTCTGGAACAAAGACTGTTAGACTTTTCCTTGACGCTGAATTCAGTAATAATGAAGACTTCCCATACGAAGTTGGCGAAAATATTATGGTTGAGAATATCAGTGTTGGTATCAACTCTACTGGAAAGGGTTACAACTCTAAGAATTACAACTACTCATTGTTCCCAGTAACTGGTCTGAACACTGCTTTAGGTGGATCGGGAGCATATGTTGAATATAGTTTGGCAGATTACCTGACTGGCAGTCAGTTCCCTGGAAACTTTGATTCTGGAAACTCTGCAGGTAGAGCAATTCCGCAGAAACAGTTCCCAGTATTTGATCCCGTTCTTAAGATCAATAACTTCTCCCAAAATGAAGTAGTTAAGAATGGTAAAAACAAAGGAACTGTCGAAAGATCAGATCAACTTAGTGAGTATCTCTTTGTAAGCACTCCAAAAGAGTTTGTTGTTGGAACCAAGGTTATTGGCGAAAGTTCTAATACTCAGGGTGTCATTGAAGAAAAGACAAACTTTAATGCACAAGTCATTACTGGAGCAGGTGCAACAGTTTATGATGGATGGCAAACCAATTCTGGTTTCCTGAATGACAATTTTCAGAGAATGCCAAACAATGAGTATTATCAGAATCTCTCATACTCACTTAAGGCCAAGGTTCCTTATGAAACCTGGAATGATCCTGTCAGTGCACTGAACCACACTGCTGGTTTTGCTAAGTTTGCAGACTTTGTTATTGAAAGTATTGAGGATAGACCTGGAGGTATTGCTTCCCCAGAAGATAGCAATGTTGAAACTGTTGTTGATATCACCAGTTTTGGTTACCTCAACTGCTTCTCCGATTTTGATATCGTAAGTGAAGTTACAGCAAATGCTGATGGAACAATTGTTTCAACTGAGATTGTATTTGATAATACTATTCTCAATGATTACTTTAAGTCAATTGGAAATAGAGTTCTTACTATTGATGATTTCAGTGGTTCATTCAATAGCAATGAGAGACCAGAACCTTATGAACCAATTGCATCTTATCCAACAAATTATGTTTACAACAAACTGATTACCTTTGCTAAGGATGCTTCTCTTGATGATGAGAAGCAGGTAAGTGTTATATCTCTTCTCCAAGATGGGACCGAAGGTTACTTCCAACAATATGGATTAATTGAAGCAGGAGCAGAACTTGGTTATTATGATTACCTTCCATCCTCTGGCGGTTTTGATGTAGTCTTCTATCCAGAAGATTATCAATATAGCAGCTACGATACTGCTACAGTGTCATTCAATGCCCTTGATAATATTGTTGGTGTTGGTTCTACTAATATTGGTGAAGTAACACTGATCAATAGTTATAGAACAGCAATTGCTGCAGGTGTATCCACAACTATTGTTGCAATCGGATCATCCTTCAGAACATCCAAACTTTTGGTTCAAATTGAAGATGCTGCCAACTCTAAGTTCACCGCTTCAGAACTCAATTTGATTCATGATGGAACAAACGTATTTGTTTTAGAGTATGGTGACTTGCAAATGAGTGATACTCCAGACTTTACTGGGTTTGGAACATTCAGTGCTAGAATTGATGGTTCCAATATCTTAGTTGACTTTAACTCAAATGTATCTGTTGCATTGACTGCAAATACTAATGTAGTATCAATTTCAAACACATCTGTTGTAGGCGTTTCTTCTGTAAATCTTGATGTATGCGACATTGTTACTTACAAAACTGACATTGCTGCTTCTGCATCGCCAACAGCAAATACAATTGCAGAATTCAGATCACCAATTGAAGCATCTTACTTCATTGTTTCAGTTGAAGACATGACAAACTCACAGTTTGAAATGTTTGAAGCAATCACTCTTGAAGCAACTGTGAATGAAGATTCTATTGTTGAGTATGGAAATGTATTTACAGGAAGTGATAATCTTGGAACTGTTGGTTTTGATACTGCAGGTGGCAATTATCAGTTGACATATACACCAATTGCAAATGCAGAAATGCAAGTTAGAGTTTACTCTATGCAGTTGTTCGTCTATGATATGAATGATAATGCTACTGGCATTAGTTTTAATAATACTGTAATTGATACTGATCGTCAAAAGTATAATGGGTCTCTTGCAGATGTCAAGACATCATTCGGTCTGACGCACAATGGTTTGAATATCTTCCAGAGAAGTTTTGATGGAAGTGATTCTGGAATTGTTGATATCACAAAGAACTTCATTAAGATCCCTGAGCACTTCTTTGTCACTGGCGAAAAAGTCTACTACAACTGGGCAGGTGCAGGAACAACACAAGCAATTGGTATTGCAACCACAACAGTTCCTGGCATCGGTAATACTGACAAACTTCCAAATGAATTGTATGTCGTTAAAGAGAGTGATCTGAACCTCAGATTTGCTTCTTCTGCACAAAATGCTCTGGCAGAACCTCCAAATACATTTGTAGTTAACTCTGTTGGTATTGGAACTTCTCATAGTATCACAGCAACTAATCAAAATCCAAAAGTGATCGTTGCTATTGATAATATGATCCAGTCGCCAATTGTTTCTGCGGGTGTTACTGCAGCACTTGATCAAAACATCATCTTTAATACTAACTTTGCACTAACTGGAGTTACATCCATATTTGCACAAGATCTTATCCAAATTGATGATGAGATTATGATTGTTGTTGCTGTTGGTGTTGGTGGCGCAAACAATGTTGTTGTAAGAAGAGAACAGTTGGGAACATCTCTTGCTTCTCATGGCATTGGCGCTCTTGTAACAAAACTTGGTGGCAACTATAATATCGTTGACAATACTCTTCACTTCACAAGTGCACCATATGGTAATACACCAGTTGGCGTAGCTGCAACTGTTGATCCTGATGGTGTTGATTGGTCTGGTATTACAACCAGTTCTACTTTCCAGGGTAGAATGTTTATGAGATCTGGTGTCAAGGGTTCTTCTGATGAGACTTATTCCAAGAACTATATCTTTGATGACATCACAAATCAATTTACAGGCATTCAAAGCACCTTTACACTGACATCTAGTGGAAGCACTGTTACAGGAATTGCAACAGACAATGCTGTAATTCTGATCAATGGCATCTTCCAGAGTCCACAAGGTGTTCAACCTATCAATCTTCAACAGGGTGATTATACACTTGAGGAGAGTGGAATTACAACTATCAGGTTCACTGGAAATGGTGACGATCCTTATGGTTATGATCCAAACAGATCAGACCTTCCTCAAGGTGGTCGTATGGTCACAATTGGTAGTACTGAAGGATTTGGTTATCAACCTTTGATTTCTGCAGGAGCAACAGCAACTGTCTCTGTTGCTGGAACTATTCAAACAATTAGTATTGGTAACAGTGGTTCTGGTTATAGAGCAGGAATTCAGACTGTAGTCAATGTTGGAGTTCAGACTTATAGTGATGATGTTCCTAACATTGAATTCATCGGCACTGCTGCAATTAGTGGTGGTAACATTGTAAGCGTTGCTATCACCAATCCTGGAGCAGGATATACCAGCACCAATCCACCACTGGTCGTATTTGATGATCCACTTCCTTATTCAAATGTTCCTCTGGTTTATAGTTCTGAGTCCCCTGTAGGTGCTGGTGAAAGTGGCACTGTAGACATTACAGTTGGTCAGGGTTCTAGTGTAATCAACTTCTCAATCGTTGATTATGGTTTCAACTACAAACCAGGTGATATTCTGACAGTCAATGTCGGTGGAGCATCAGGCATTCCAACTGATACTACTAAGACATTTGATGAATTCCAAATTACAGTTGAAGAGTCATTCTCAGACCAATTCAATGGTTGGGCAATTGGTCAACTTCAAGTTCTTGACAGCATTGCTGATCAATTTGATGGAACACAAACCACCTTTGCTCTGAAGTTGGGGGGTGAACCATTCTCTGCAACAACTGATGCAGGATCTCCAATCATTCTTGAAGATACTCTGCTTGTCTTTATCAATGACATTCTGCAGAATCCAATTACTTCTTATGACTTTAATGGTGGCAGTAAGATTAGATTTGGAACTGCACCAAAAGCAGGTGATAGTTCTAAGATCTTCTTCTACAAAGGAACTGGTGATGTTGACGTTGTATTTGTAGATATTCTTGAAACCATCAAGGTTGGCGACACCCTTGATATCGACAACAATCCTGCAAAGGGTCAGGGAATTGCACTTGATCAAGATCCAAGAACTATAGTTGGCATCAATACTGTTGATAGCGTCAATACCAACCCATATTCTGGTCCTGGAGTTACAACTGACAGATCTCTGTTCAGACCCGTAACCTGGTGTAAGCAACTCACAGATAAGATTATTAATGGACAGAAGATTGGCAAGGATAGAATAGAATATGAACCTAACATTTATCCTGCTTCCTATATCCTTAAAAATGTTGGCGTTACTACACAAACATTATTTGTTGATAGTGTAAGACCACTATTCAATAGTAATAATGAAACCAACTTCAGAGATTTCCAGAATGCAATTACCATTACATCACAAGATACAGTAATCTCTGCTGCAGCAACAGCAGTTGTCTCTGCTGCTGGAACAATTTCTTCACTGGTAGTTGGCACTGCTGGTGCTGGTTACACTGCAACACCTACAGTATCAATTGCTGATCCTGTAGGAGGCGCTGTTACTGCAACTGCGACTGCAACTATCAGCAATGGTTCTGTTACGTCACTGACCGTTACTGGCGCAGGTGCTGGTTATACAAGCACAAATGCTCCTGTTGTTCTTATTGAAACACCAAGTGTAGTTGTTGAAGACATTGACGTTACTTCATATGTTGGCGATTATGGAGTGATCGTTGGTGTTGGAACCACAGTCGCTGCTTCACAAAATCAATTCTACTTTGATACATTCATCTCTCTTGATTCCTTCATGAGAGACGCTAATGTCGTAGGAACTGCTGTTACAGTTAGTGGCATCTCAACTGCCAACTATCTGACAATATTTAATACTAATATTAGCATTGGTAGCACATTTGCGTCAGAGGATGAGAGTGGAGCATCTATTGGTATTGGAACAACCTTCTTGGATTGTGTATATAAAGTTGATAGTTTTGAGGATAATGACATCTTCATTAGTGCAGGATCCACCATTGGATTCACAACTACTTGCAGAAGAGTATTTGTTAATGTAGATACTGTTGGAAGTGGAATTGGTTACACAAATCTTCCTGATATGGGTGACTTTAGTTGGGGCATTATTAATCTTCAAAGAAGATCAGATGCTCAAGAATTCAACTTCTATGGTGATAATGGTTACACTGGCATTTCAACCTCTGCTCTTGTAACTAGAAGTGCTTCCTTGAAGTTTAAGAATTATACATCTTAACTACTAAATACTAAAAAGTCTTGACAGGAAATGGCAAAACAGTTAGTTGGTATCGGCACCACTATTAATGATGGCACGGGCGATAGTCTGCGTGTAGGTGCTGATAAAATCAACGACAATTTTAATGAAATTTATAATGTAGTAGGTAATGGAACCACGACTTTTGTTGGCATTGTTTCTCAGATTACTGCAGGAACAAATGTAAGTGTTTCAACCGCTTTTGGTTCCGTTGAGGTTGGTGTTTCAACAACTCCAAGTTTTACTTCAATCGTGGTCGGTTCGGCAGTAACAGGCAACTCTAGTGGAGTCAATGTTACTGGTGTAATCACTGCTACTGGTGGTTTTGTAAGTGTAGGAAATACTACTCCTATTCAAATTACTCTTTCGGGAAGTGTCTTGACATTTACTGCAAGTGGGATTGGGTCAACCAGCTTTACATTATCCTAATAAATAAAGAAAATTCTGTTTACAAATGGCAGCGATAATTACTGACCAACTTCGTATTTTGAATGCAAAGAATTTTGTCGCTGGGGTTCAATCCAGTTCAAATTCTTATTACACATTCATTGGCATCCCTAATGCTTCTGATTATCAATCTGACTGGGACACAACTCCCCCTTCTCCTATTGATAACTTTGAGCAGATCAATAATACATATTGGGACGGAATGCTGGCGCTGAAGAAGATTGCGCCAAGTGATGTAAGTCAGGTTGTTAGAAAAGCAACTTGGGCATCAGGTGTGACTTATGATATGTGGAGGAATGATATTAGCAGAAACAACCCTTCACAACCATCGGGTGTTTTTAATATCTATGCTGCCAATTATTATGTAATGAACTCTGACTATAGAGTTTATGTTTGCCTCTTTAATAATGCTACCCCCGAAAACAATTATCAAGGTGGTCCTTCACTAGACGAACCTACCTTTACAGACTTGGAACCAAGATCTGCTGGTTCCAGTGGTGACGGTTATATCTGGAAGTATTTGTATACCATCAGTCCTTCACAGGCAATTAAGTTTGATTCAACAAACTATATTCCTGTTCCTTCCGATTGGAATACAAATGCCACCTATGCACCAGTTAGAAATAATGCTGCAGCAAGTGGTCAACTCAAGATTGTAACAATTAGAAATAGGGGTGTTGCACTTGGTGATCCAAATAAAACTTATACTGGAGTTCCTATTCTTGGCGATGGTGAAGGTGCTACAGCAACAGTTGTAGTTAACAATGATTCTCAAATAGAAACTGTTACGGTTTCTAAGGGTGGTTCAGGTTATACATTTGGAACTCTTGACCTTGTGGCAGGTGGAGTTCCTGCAGGAACTACTGCACCATCCTTTAATGTTATCATTCCACCTCCAGGTGGTCACGGTGCTGACATCTATAGGGAGTTAGGAGCATATAATGTTCTGACATACTCCAGATTTGAAAATGATACCGAGAATCCAGACTTTATTACTGGTAACCAGTTTGCTGCAGTTGGTCTTCTTGAAAATCCATTAGCATACAATTCAACCTCTAAATTGAGTTTGGATAAAGCAAGTGCTCTTTATGCACTTAAGTTGACTGGAACTGGTTATAGTTCTGCATCATTTACAGCAGACTCTGAAATCACACAAACTGTTGGTCTTGGATCTACTGCTGTTGGTAGAGTCGTCTCTTATGATCAGTTGACAGGTGTTCTGAAGTATTGGCAAGACTTCTCTCTTGCAGGTTTCAACACCGATGGGTCTGCAAATACAGATCCAGAATATGGTTTCAACTTGAATAGATTCACTGCAGATATTAACTCTGGAGGCAGTTTCACCATTCTTGGTGGAAGCACAAATCTGGCAATTCAAACCAGTTTCCAAGGTGTCTCCACGGTAATAAATAGTAGGACATATTACCTCGGTCAGACTTTTGTAGATGGTGTTTCTCAACCTGAGTCTGAGAAATACTCTGGAAACATGATTTACATTGACAATAGACCCTCTGTTACAAGGTCTTCAGCTCAGAAAGAAGACGTAAAAATTATCTTGCAGTTCTAAAAAATCATGCCACAGGAAACTAACCTCAACGTTGCTCCTTATTTTGACGACTTTGATCCACAGAGTAACTATTATAAGGTCCTCTTTAAGCCTGGATATCCTGTTCAGGCAAGAGAACTAACTACTCTTCAATCAATTCTTCAAAATCAAGTTGAGGATGTTGGTAATCACCTCTTTAAAGAGGGAGCACAGGTCATTCCTGGTGGCGTAACTTACCTGAATCCATTCTATGCCATTCAAATTGAGTCAGAATTCCTCGGAATTCCTGTTTCGGTCTATCTGGATCAGTTAGTTGGCAAAACAATTACTGGTGAAACCTCTGGAATCACCGCAAAAGTGGTCACTTACATCACTGATGAGCAGTCTGAGAGGAGCAATTTCACACTTTATGTTGATTATTTTGAGTCGAGCAGCACAGATTTGGCAACTTCGCAGTTTTTGGACAATGAAGTCCTGCTGACAGACGAAAATATTACCTTTAGCACCACTTTTATTGCTGCTGGAGAAGGTTTTTCGAGAACAATTGCTACAAATGCTGCTGCAACTGCCTCTGCATTTGCAATCAATGACGGAGTTTACTTCCTGAGAGGTTATTTTGTTGATGTTTACTCGGATTTGATCATTTTAGATCAATATGGTGATACTCCAAGTTATAGAGTTGGTCTAAATGTCGTAGAATCCATTGTTTCTTCGGATATTGACCCCTCTCTGAATGATAATGCTCAGGGTTATAACAATTTTGCTGCTCCTGGCGCTGATAGACTGAAAATTACAGCAACTTTATTCAAAAAAACCATTGATGACCTTAATGATCAGAGTTTTGTCCAACTCGCAGAGGTCAAAAATGGTGTTCTGAGAGATATTGTCACTGCAACTGATTATAATTTACTTGGTGACGAACTTGCAAAGAGAACTTTTGATGAATCTGGTCATTATTATATCAAAGAGTTTGTATCCACTGTAAGAGAGAGTCTGAATAACGGTTTTGGCAATAGAGGTGTCTATAATGCCAATCAAACAACAGATGGTGGACAAACTCCAAATGACAATCTTGCCATTTACAAGATTTCACCTGGTAGAGCATATGTAAGAGGATATGAAGTATCCAAAAAGGCATCTACTTTCTTGGATGTTCCAAAACCAAGAACTACAAATCTGATTGAAGGTCAGTCAGTCAATTTTGGTTTTGGTCCAACATTCTCAGTCAATAGAGTTTTTGGTTCTGCTACAATTGGATTCAATACAACCAACACTTTGAGTCTGAGAGACCAAAGAGTCGGTGGAACACAAACTACAAGACCTGGTAATGAAATTGGTGTTGCTAGAATCTATGATTTTGCCCTTGAGTCTGGTTCATATGATACTACAACTCCAGATCTGAATCAATGGGACCTTTCTCTCTTTGATGTTCAGACATATTCTGATGTAACTGTCAATGAAGCAGTTACACTTACCACTCCAACCTTTATTCAGGGTCAATCTAGTGGTGCTAGTGCATTCTTGAGATTTGATGTTAGTGCTGGAACTGCTCTGACTGCATATGATGTTCAAGGTGACTTCTTCATTGGTGAAAGACTTCTCTTCAATGGTGTAGATACCAATGCAAGATCAGTTACAAACCTGACAAATAACGAACTGTCTAATGTCAAGTCCGTTTTTGGTATTGTTGGTAGTGGAACAACATTTAGTGCTGATTTGATCCAGTATCCAGTCAGAACCATTGGTATTGCATCAATTACTGCTGCAAGTGGTGGCATTTCAACAGTATCTTCACCTGGTTTCACATTCCCAGGTATCGTAACAACTGGTGGTTTGGTTCAATACTCAATTCCCACAAATAGTATTCCTTCCTTTGGTAGAGTAACAGGAGTCAATAATTCTTCCTTCACTATTGAGGCGGTTACAACTGTTACTGGTTTCAGAGACGGTGCACTTCCTACCTCTGCAACTGAAGTTACCGATCTTACTACTGTTGAGTCAAAATATCAGAGAAATGCTGGAAGTGGCAATGCTTCTTCAAATGCAACTCTGTTTAGCAGATTCCCCAAGAGCAATATTTCCTCTGTAGATCTGAATGGTGCAAGTATTGTAGTTAGAAAACAATATAGCACAACTATTACTAATAACTCAACTGCAACTCTCTCTGCAGGCACTGATGAAGTCTTCCTGCCATTTGATGAAGAGAGATACATTGTTATCAGGTCTGATGGTTCAACAGAAGCACTGACTGCAGATAAGTTTGATTTTACAAGTGGTTCAACTCAACTAACAATTAATGGTCTTGGTGCCAATGATAGCGGCACTGTTGTAATTGCAACTCTTAGAAAGAGTCAAGTTACTGCAAAGACTAAGAGAAAGTTTGTTGCTAATAGTTTGATCGTTGATAAGTCTTCTGTTTCTGCTTCTGGAACAGGATCAACCACTCTGAATGATGGTCTGACATACGGCACATTTGCATTTGGAACAAGAGTTCAGGACCCTGTTATCTCGTTGAATGTTCCTGATGTTATCAAGATTCATGGTGTATTTGAGTCTAATGACACAACTACTCCTGTTGCACCATCAATGATTGCAGGATCAATGGATGGTCCTACCGCAACAACAAATGACCTTATCATTGGTGAAGAGATTGTTGGCACAATTAGTGGTGCAAGAGCAACATATCTTGTAAGAGTCAATGATACTAATATCAGATTTACTTATAAGAATAATACGGTTTTCCAAAATGGTGAAGTAATTAACTTTGTTTCTTCTGGTGTAAGTGCTGTTGCTAATAGCATCAATATTGGAAGCAAAAATGTTACATCAGACTTTACTCTCTTCAATGGTCAAAAAGATTCAATCTATGACATCTCAAGACTGGTAAGAAAACCAAATTCTTCTGCACCTTCTAGAAAACTTGTAGTTTACTTTGATAATGCATACTATGAGTCTTCAGATACTGGAGATATCACACTTGCAAATTCATACACTGACTTCAACTATACCACAGAGATTGCATCAATCAATGATGTAAGAAACACTGATATTATTGATGGTAGACCAAGAGTTAGTGAGTATAGTGTTACTGCTGGCGCTAGATCGCCATTTGAGTTTGATGGAAGATCCTTCACTAGTGGTCAACATAGTTCTAAGGAAGTTCTTGCTTCTGATGAGTCTATCACTGTTGGTTACAACTACTATTTGGCAAGAGCAGATAGAATCTATATTGACAAGAATGGTAACTTCTCCGTCAAGTATGGAACACCTGCCGATGAACCACAACTTCCAGAAGAAGTCAATGGTGGTCTGAACATTGCCAACGTTTATCTGCCAGCATATCTCTACAAGACCTCTGATGCAAAGGTAGATTTTGTAGAGCACAAGAGATATCAAATGTCCGATATCTCCAAACTGGAGCAGAGAATCAAGAACCTTGAGTATTACACTCAACTGAATCAACTTGAGGCAGACACTCTGAACCTGTTTGTATCTGATGCAAATGGATTCAACAGATTCAAGTCTGGCGTATTTGTTGACAACTTCTCAACTACTGAACCACAAGATTCTGGTGTTGGTGTTAGAAACAGTATTGATACCAGAAAGAGAATTCTGAGACCTGCACACTACACAACTGCAGTCAATCTTGAGATTGGTAACACAACCATTGCTGGTATTGGAACCACAACTGCTGCAAATCAGGATTCTAGATTTGCTGATATTCTTGGAACTAATACTAAGAGAACTGGTCAGGTTGTAACTCTTGACTACACTGAGACTCAGTGGTTAGATCAACCATTTGCTACCAGATCTGAGAGCGTAACACCTTATCTGGTTACATTCTACAATGGATCTGTTGCACTGGAACCAACTGTTGATATCTGGATTGATGTCAACAGAATGGAAGTCAGAGATGTTCTGCAAGAAGGTTCATTCAACGCTGTTGCAGATGCAATGAGAGTTGAAACCATTTCAGAAGTTGATGGTCTGAGACAGGGTGTAAGTCCTGTTCTTTGGAACTCTTGGGAGACCACTGGTGTTGATGTCAACTTCAGTCTTGGAATGAGCTCAAGTGCTAATGACACCAATGTTAATGTTGGTGTGAACGGCAATGTTGGAGTCAACCTCAGTCAGCAAAGAAGAGGAACACAAAATACTGTAACTGAAGTTATTGATACAGAATCTCTGGGTGACAGAATCGTCAACAGAAATATCATTCACTTCATGAGGTCGCGTAACATTCAGTTCACCGCAACCAAACTGAAGCCATACACAAGACTCTATACATTCTTTGATAATGTAGATGTTAACAACTTCTGCCTGACCAAACTGGTAGAAATTGAAATGACTGCTGGCACCTTTACAGTTGGTGAAACAGTTCAGGGCACAATGGGCGATAACACCTCTCAGATCATTGATAGTGGTGTTCCTTCTATTGCATTCAGAGTTGCATCTGCAAACCACAAGTATGGACCTTATAACAATCCATCTGACACATTTGATTCTAACCCATACGATAGAAACAATACTCTCCCCGCAACCTATTCTGAGACCTCAACAGTTCTGAACGTTGATACCTTTAGTCTTGCTTCCGAAGAAGCACCTCAGTTTGCTGGTTATCTGGCAACTGGAATGATTCTCAGAGGTCAGAGCAGTGGAGCACAAGCAACAGTTACTAACGTAAGACTGGTATCTGATAGACTTGGCACCCTGATTGGTTCATACAGAGTTCCTGATGCAACCAATACTGCAAACCCAACATTTGAGACTGGTAGAACTACATTCAGACTGACTAGCAGCCCAACAAACTCACAAGTTCAGGGTCAGACAACAACAGAAGCAGAAGAAATCTTCTACTCACAAGGCGATCTTGACAATACTCAAGAAGTTACACTCTCACTGAGAAATGCAAGAGTTGAAATTGATGATAGTTTTGTTGAAACCAGAAGCATTGGTGATAGTGCTGGTGCAAGTGCTTCTGCAAGTGTTCAGATTCCTAGACCTGCTCCCCCAAGAAGAGTTGACCCACTGGCACAAACCTTCCTGGTCGATGATGAGTCTGGCGTATATGTAACCAGTGTTGATGTATACTTCTCTGCTAAGGATGATACACTGCCCGTTACAGTTCAACTTCGTGAGACTGATCTTGGAACACCAACTCAGAGAATCCTTGGTTATTCTGAAGTTGATGTAGAACCAGCAAATATCACGACTTCTGATGATGCAACAGTTGCAACCAGAATCAACTTTGAATCTCCTGTTTATCTTGCTGGTGGTAGAGAGTATGCACTGGTTCTGTTGTCACACTCAACAGAATACAGAGTTTGGATCTCTAGACTTGGTGAGTCTGATGTAAGAACTCTTGCTGCGGAGGCAGGTCAAGTTCTTGTTTCCTCTCAGAATCTGCTTGGTTCGCTGTTCAAGTCACAGAACGCTGCTGTCTGGACGCCAAGTCAGTATGAGGACCTCAAGTTTACCCTTAACAGAGCAGAGTTTGTTGCAAATGGTTCTGTTCAGTTCTTCAACCCACAACTCCCAACTGACCTGGAGAGAATCACACCTAATGGTGTCACAATCACTCCAAGAAACATTAGAGTTGGTCTTGGCACAACTCTTCAGGATGCTGGTCTAGCATTTGGCAACACTATCCTTCAGGAAGGAACAGACGGAACTGGTTCACTGGTAGGTTATGGTGGTTCTGCAACTGGAACCATGACAATCACCAACGCTGGTATTGGTTTCACACCTGCCTCAGGAACCTTCTCTTACACTGGTGTTGCTCTTACAAGTGTCACTGGTAGTGGTCTGAATGCTACTGCAAGTATCTTGATTGAGGATGGTGTTGCTATTGGCGCAACAATCACTGAAGGTGGAAAGGGTTATTCTGTCGGTGATGTTCTGACACCAATCACAGTTGGAACTGAGGGTCTTGGATCTGGAATGAGACTTTCTGTTGCTGGAATCTCTGGCAACAATGAATTGATCATTGAAGAAGTTCAAGGCAGATTTGGTACTTCAGCAGGTCAGTTCCTCAAGTATGTCAACAACAGTGGAGTCACAACAACACTCAATTTTTCTGTTGGGGGTAATGTTGTTCCACAGTCCCCAATCAGAATTAATTCTGATGGTCTGCATCTTAAGATCTTCCAGAGAAATCATGGCATGTATCAGAATACAAACCTGGTCACTCTGAAGAGCATTCAGTCAGATCAAACGCCAACCACTCTGAGTTCTCCATACAATAGCAGTGCCACAGGTGATATTTCTATTGCAACAACATCTATCTTCGGAACGTTTGAAAATGTAAGTGTCGCATCTACAAATCCTGGTTATGCCAAGATTGGTAGTGAGATCATCAGATACACTGGCGTTGGTGCTGGTTCACTTACAGGGATCACAAGAGGCATTGATAATACTCTGGTTGAGAATCATACATCTAGTGACCTGGTTTACAAGTATGAACTTGATGGTGTATCACTCAGAAGAATTAACACTGAGCACAATCTGAATGAAGTAACTGTTTCTAACCCAATCACTCTTGATTCTTATCATGTCAAGATTGATATGTCAGACACTGATAATGGAACAGATAGATCTTCTTCACAGACCGCATTCCCAGAACTGCACTTTAACACTGCTAAGACTGCTGGTGGACCAAATGCTAAGGGAACCTACAACCTGCCATTTGATCTGATTATCCCCAATGTCAGAACCACAACCCCAACAGGCGTAACTCTGAGTGCTTCTGTAAGAACCGTAACTGGTTCAAGCATCAATGGAACAGAAAGTTCCTTCGTTGATAAAGGTTTCCAATCAGTTGCTCTTAATCAGAAGAACTACTTTGATTCTGCAAGAGTTGTTGCTTCTCAAGTCAATGAGAACAATTATACTACTACACTGCCTGGTAACAAATCATTTACTATGAATATGAATCTTGCAACTGGTGATTCTAAGTTGAGTCCTGCAATTGATCTGAACAACAGCGCGGTCATCTTTACCTCAAACAGAACAAACCAACCTGTCACTAACTACGCAACCAACCTGCAAGTTAACACTGTAACAGAAGATCCAAATAGATTTGTCTATGTAACCAAGAATATTATTCTTGAGAATCCTGCTTCTTCTCTGCAAGTTCTTCTTGATGGATATGTAAGCACATATAATGATGTAAGAGTCTTCTACGCGCTGAATCAAGAAACTGATGTAGATGAGACAGTATTTGTTCCCTTCCCAGGTTATGCTAACCTTGATGCAAGTGGTCAAGTAATCAACCCTGCAAATAATGATGGTTCACCTGACACCTATGTCGCAAAGACTGATCAGTATCAACCAGATCCATCATTGAATCTCTTTACTGATTATAAGTTCAGCGCAGAAAAATTGGCACCATTTACATCATTTAGAATCAAAATCATTGGAACTTCTACAAACTCTGCAATTGTTCCACAATTCAGAAATCTCAGAGCAATTGCTTTCGCTTGATATGACTCTTATCCCAGTTAAAGGAAAGGACGGTTTTTACAGAGATAGCAACACAAATGCTATTGTCAACAAAAACCGTCTTGAGTTTGAATCTTATGTTTCTACCAGAAGCAAAATGAACTCTGAAAAAGAGAAGATTGAGAATATGGAAATTGAAATGGCAAACATCAAGAGTGATCTTGATGAAATAAAGCAACTGTTACGCAAGGCCCTTCAGAGTTGATAAATAGAAAAAAAGTTACATCATATAAATGGCGCAGCCTTCTACTAGACAAGAATTAATTGATTATTCCCTGCGACAGTTAGGTGCTCCCGTATTAGAAATCAATATTGCTGATGAGCAAATCAGTGACTTGGTTGATGACGCAATTCAGATGTATCAGCAGAGGCATTATGATGGTGTTACTCAGGTATATTTGAAGTATGCTATTACTCAAAACGATATTGATAGAGGAAAAGCAAGACCACCTGGTGCTGGTGGTCAGCAGGTAGGTATTGCTTCAACATCTGCCACTACAGATATTGTTGGAACTGCAACTACTTTCACTTACTACGAAAATAGTAATTATTTGCAAGTTCCTCCTGATATTATTGGCATTAACAAAGTATTTCAGTATGATGATGCGCAATCAGTAAGCTCATCTAATATGTTTAGTTTCAAGTATCAGTTGTTCTTGAATGATATTTATTATT
>Ga0208898_1000690_pt1 | contig 25020 bp, 34 predicted proteins | sample VirMetDEL_Mar_4_FD_184513 | JGI IMG/M metagenome (GOLD analysis project Ga0208898, IMG submission 184513) | Aqueous microbial communities from the Delaware River and Bay under freshwater to marine salinity gradient to study organic matter... | ecosystem: Environmental > Aquatic > Marine >...
TGGGAAATAGGAGAAATCGACAGGACTTGCGGCGTTGATAGGGGAGTTTTCACAAATCCAATATGGGTTGACGCGAGTGGAAACATTTACGACCAAGAGTTAAGTGAGCAATTGGGGCATGGATCTTATGACGTTTTTGCTGAGACTGGCCCAATAAGCCTTGGCGCTGGCGATAACATAATGAAAGTTACAAGCCTTATACCTGACGAAAAAACACAAGGTGACGTGACGGTAACGTTTAAAACTAGGTTCTATCCAAATGACTCAGAATCGTCGTTTGGGCCGTATACCATGTCAAATCCTACTGACGTTAGGTTTAGCGGTAGGCAGGTCAGGATGCGCGTTGACGGCGCGAGAAATACTGCTTGGAGGTCTGGTGTAATGAGGATCGAGGCCAAGCCGGGAGGTAACCGTTGAGTTCGCCTTTACCGCCAAATCCAAATACCGGAAATTGGCAGATATGGGCCGAGAGGCTAAACGCATTCTTAAATAGAACTAGAGATGTTTTAAGAAGTTTAACGAATGGCGACTCAGCCGCAGAAGATGGCGTTCTTATGTGGGATCGCTCAATTGAGCATCCCGTAGTTTCTCTTGACGGAGAATGGGTTCCTCTTGCCTATGGCGACAATGAATACATGGGCTATGGATATGGCGCATTTTTAGATTTTAGCGATCAAACCGCATCAATTGTCGATACCGCAACAGCTATAACTTGGGGCCAAACGGCATATTCAAAAAATATATCCGTAGGCAGTCCAAGCAGTAGAATAGTGTTTCAAAAAGCAGGAAAATACTATATTCACTTTACTGCACAACTAAATTCTCAGTCAGCGAATGCAAAAACATTTTGGTTTTGGCCAAGGTTAAACGGAACTGACGTAACTGGTTCCACCATGAGAATAACGTTGCACGATAACGATGAGGCAAAAACCATAGCGAGGGCGGCCATATTCGATGTATCTGCAAATGACTATTTAGAGGCAATGTTTGCCGTAGATGACCTAGATACAGCCTTGAAATCATACGCGGCAGAAACATTTTGCCCAGCAGTTCCATCTGTAACTTTGATGATAAAAAGCATATCTTAATGGCAAATAATGACAGAAATACTCTTACAGAGGAGCTTGTCAGGTGCAAAGTTTGGATTGAAAACGCTTTGGCTTACTCTGGCGATACTCACACTTTCGACGATATTGCTCTTGGCGTTCTTGGTCACCGTTATCAGTTGTGGCCTCTTGAGAACAGTTGTGCGGTGACAGAATTTGTTGAATATCCTAGACAAAAACACTTTCACGTTTTTTTAGCTGGTGGTACGCTTAACGAAATTTTACAGCTAAATGAGCCATTTGCTCAGTTTGCTAAGGCCCATAAATGTACCGCTATGACAATAGCTGGAAGGCCGGGATGGGAAAAGATATTAGACAAGTTGGGCTGGGAGTACCAGTTTACAACTCTTAAAAGGGAGATATAAATGGGCGGTGGCGGAAAAGGCGGAAGCCAAACTTCAACAACTCAAATGCCAGCATTTATGAGGCCCTATGCTGAGAGAAACTTACAAAGGGCAGAAACTGCGCAAAAAATTGGATATCAGCCGTATTTTGGCCCAGATATAGCCGCATTTAATCCAACTCAACAAGCGGCTTTTAATGCAAACATAGGGGCAGCAGAGGCTTTTGGATTGGTTCCACAAGGATCATTAACCGCAATGCAGGGCATGGCTCCAGAGCCACAAACATTTGCTGGCGGTATCCAAGGATATTCATCTGCGCCATTGTATGAGCAAGCCCTAGCTGAGTATCAATCAAGGATGCCCGGACAGGTTGCTCAATACAACAAATTGTTTGTTGATCCGTATAACGTTGACGGTAGCGCTGGATACGCTAATCCTGTGAGCGAAAATACTTCTCAATACACTCCAGTTGGAACGATAGCAAGTTTAAAGGCCCCAGATTCTTGGGCAATATGGGATCCTTTCACTAGAGGATTAGCTTACAACAGCCCTATTCCGCAAGGATGGGAACTTATAGGTGACAATCTGGTTTATAAAACAGATGAAAACGGTATGGCGGCTGATTTTATCAATGGACGGTGGGTTCAGCCTACTAAAGGCAATCCAAAATATTAAATAAAAGGAAATAATATGGCTGGCGCAGGAGTTCCAAATGTAAATCAAGCCGCCGCGCAGGGAGTATACAGCGCTGGGATTGGATCTGCACAAGGTATGGGATACACGCCACAGCAAGTGCAGGCTGGGCAGTTGGCTACCACAAACTTATCTCCATACATGAATCCTTACACTGAGCAAGTAATCAGGGCTAACGAGGCTGATATTTTGCGTGGCGCTCAAATGGGGCTTGGTAGTCTTGGCGCACAAGCGCAAGCCGCTAGGGCTTTTGGTGGATCTCGACATGGCGTAGCAGAGGCAGAATTAGGTAGAAATGTGGCTTCTCAGTTGGCTCAATCGTCTGCCGGATTAAGGCAGGCTGGATACGCAACGGCACAGCAAAACGCCTTGCAGGATATCCAGAACCAAATGGCGGCCCAACAATATAACGTTGGCGCAGGATTGCAAGGGCAACAACAACGTCTAGCTGCCGCTAATCAGCTTGCTAACATTTCAAATCTTGGCTTTGGTATGGGGCAAACTGTACAGCAGAATCTCATGCAACAAGGCGCTCTACAGCAAGGCGTTCAGCAGGCATTGATAGACGCGGCAAAACAACAATACGCCGGATATACTGGCGCACCTGCTAGCAGTATTGATTATTTAAATAGAGCAATAGGCGTAGTTCCTGCTTCTGGAACTACTACTCAGTCAGGTGATCCGGGGCTATTTGGAATGCTTACATCAATAGCAAGTATGGCCGCAGGCTTACCGCCGGGAACTTTTGGAGTATAAGGAGATTTAAATGCCTGAAGGAATGACTAAAGAGCAACTAATTCAATTGCTTTTGGCGCAATTATCTGGAGGCCAGAATCCTTATCCTATGGCATCTGGCAATGTAATGTCGCCATTTAATGTTGCTCAAAACATTGCGCCACAAGATTTAGGGCAGATACAAAGGGCGGCCTCTATACAAGCTCCAGAATTTAGCCCTCAACCTATGATGACTTCAGATCAAGGTAAAGCATTGATGGGATCAGCAAGGGGCTTATTGGATTTGCTAAAGAAAAAGCCGGGGGTTACGTTTGGGGCAGGAAATTACATAATTCCAAGGACTCAAATACAAAGTATGCCTAACCTTGGTTTTTCATCAAAATTTAGCGGAAACTTATTTGGTAGATAAATATGGCTACATTAGAAGAAATGCTGAAAGCAAGAGAAGATTTTAGAAAAAGAACAGAGGAACTTGAGGCTCAAAGAAGATTTTATGAATCTCAATATACTCAAAACAAAAGTATGGGAAGTGAAAACTATGTAGCTCCAGAAGGAGTTTTTGATTATGTTTCGCCTGAAAATAATCCTGAAAGAATAGCCAGAATAAGACGTCATCAAGCCCTTATGGAATCTTTAATGCCTGATAACGGAAAGGTAGAATTAGCAAAATTTCTTCCGCCAAATAGTATTGGAGTTGGAAATACTCCGCCAGCGCAATCTTATTCTGCTGACGTTCAAAGCGCAGGAGGATTGCTCGATAGGTTTACTAGCGGATATGGGATGGAAGGAATTAAGCCAACTATTTCAAGTGTCATTAACAATGCTCAATCCAACTTAAATCAAACTGAATCTCAATCTCAAGATTGGATGCCACAAGTTAACCAATCAGAATATTTAAAATATAAAGCAGTAATAGATGACGCTGCTAGAAAATATAATATTGATCCACAGCTTTTGTCTAAACTTCTTTACGCAGAAAGCAGATTTGATCCAGAAGTAATTTCTGGAAAAAGAACATCTCCAAAAGGAGCAATAGGAATAGCTCAATTTATGCCTAATACTGCATCTTCTGTTGCAGAAGTTGGAAAAGTTGATCCTAGAAATCCTGTCTCATCAATTTATGGTGCTGCTCATTATTTAGATAATTTATATAAACAATTTGGTAACTGGAGAGATACAGTTGCGGCCTACAATTTTGGAAGAGGAAATGTTGCTTCAGGCAGAGAACTTCCAGATGAAACTAAAAAATATTTAAATCAAATATTTGGAGATAATGTTGTTTCAAATAATCAGCAACAAACTGTTGTTGATAGAGGAAACTATATTACTAGAGATGATGTTATAAAAAATGAAATTGCCAGACAACAATTTACTGAGCAAAAGCAAGATCAGCCACAATCTCAAAACGCTAGTATTTTAAATTCAGTAGTTCCATTTATAAACACCTTGAGTGAAAAAATTTCTGAAAAAAGAGGAATTGGCAGCGCAGTAAGAAATGATTTTCAAGGTCAAACTACACCAGTTGAAACTGCAAATTATCCATTAGTCGATCAAATGCCAGTAACATCTACAGAAACTTTTACGGATAGAGTAAAAGGCCCGGAAGATGGACAACAAATAGTAAATGCATTGCAAGATCAAGAAGTAAAGCAGCCGGGATTTATCAAAAGATTTTTACAAGAAAATCCAAACCTTTTTCCTTATGCTGCAATAGCTTTTAACACTTTGCGTTATAAGCCAGATGATGCATTAACTGCTTCAATGATGAAAACTATTGAAGCAAATAATGTTTTTAGAAAAGCAAATAGAACTGCAGATTATTATGACTCGCTTGGAACTCCAGCAGGCATACAAGCTGCTAATTACATTAGAAGTGGCGGAGACGTATCACAGGCTAATGAAATATATAAAGCAGAACAGTCAAAAGCTGGAGCATCTTTTGTAATGGATCCAACATTAAAATCGTTGGTTTCTAGTGGAGCTTTAACAACAAAAGAGGCATTAACACTTCAATACAAGAATCCTACTCAACTAGATCAAATTCTAGCAATGATGGGTACGGAGGAAGGAATTAAAAACTTGGATCGCCTTAGATCACTAGGATATTTCCAAAGCGCTGGTGATCTTGCTTCTCAAAAAGGTCAATTAGATTTTGCTTATGGAGTGCTAAAAGACGAACGAGCAGTTTTTAGAGATGCTGCTAGTACGGCAAAATCAAATATTGATGCTGTAAGAAGAATTAAACCTTTATTGGCAGATGTAAAAAATTATGGCAGTCCTATATTTACACAAAGATTAATTCAAATTTCAAAATATGCTGAAAGTCTTGGTATTGATACAGGGATGTGGGAAAACATAAAAACTGCAGATCAATTGACATCAGCATTAAATCAATTAGTGCTAGAGCAATTAAGATTAAACAAAGGCCCACAAACAGATTTTGATGCAATATTTGCAAGCACAACTTTGCCATCTCTCGAAAAAGGACAAGAAACAAATAATAAGATATTAAATTATTTGGAAAGTACATCAGAATGGACTTTGTTGAGAGATAAGTATTTACAAAAAGCAATGAGGTCAGCGTTAAAAGATCCAACGGCTGCGTTAGGACAAAGTTTTGCAATTCAACAATACTTTAATGAAGTTCCCGGGATGATGACATTGCCAGATGGAAGGACTCAAACTTTTGCTGAATTTCAATCAATAATGAGAACTAATTTTAAAGGTCAAGCAAATGACGAAGCAATTCTTTGGGCTTGGAAAAAACAGGAAGCTGAAATTAGGGGCGAAAATCCAAAAGATGTGCTTAATCCATTAGAAGAAATGGGATTAGCTAAATAAGAGGCGAAAGATAAATGGCGGATCTTTACGAAGAGTACAAGAAAAAAAGAGAAGAAGGGAAACTTGAAGTTCCAAGCCCAAATTTAAATATATCTGAAATGTCAGATGTGTTGAAAGCATCGCTTGGAGTTAAGGGGGAGCAGGCTTCTGCGAAAGGAGTTGAGCTTGTTCAATCTGGATATCCAGATAATGGAAAAATTTATAAATTGCCAGATGGAACATATAACTATGTTTCAGATTCTTATTCGACTACCAATCAAGATGAAATTGCCAAAATAGCTAGTCAAGGCACTGCGGGAACACTAGATGTTGATCCTGCGACTTCTTTTAAAAGTAGGGCAATACTTGAGCAAGATCCACAGAATATTGCTGGCGCTGCTGGAGCAAAATATTTATATTCTTTGCCATTTGTCGGATCAAGAGCATTGGGAGCATTAGAAAATGTTACTGGATCTGCCGGGCTAGAGAAAAGAGGTATGAGAGCAAAACAAGCTCTCGAACAAGAGCGCCCCGGAGTTAGCGCAACTGTTTCTGGCACATCAATTGGATCAAGCGGCGGATTAGGATTCTTACTATCAAATTCAATTAAATATCCTCAGTCTTTAACTAATTTAGCAAGCAAGACTATAAGAAGCGAATCTCCTGTTGCTAGAGCTTTATCAAATGCAGCAGCAACTGGAACTTTAGCTGCTACAGAAGGATACATATACGGATCTGGAGAAGAGGGAGCCAGCCCGTTTCTTAGGGCAGGAGCGCAAGGCGGCATAGGAGCAGTTCTTGGAGCGCTTTCAACTCCATTTGGAGCTCTAATAAATCGTTTTGTAAATAAAGAAAGCCAGACTTCAATTGCGCCTAACATTGCAAGCCAATTTGGAATATCAATGGAAACGGCTAGATTGATTGAATCTCAAATAGCTCGCGGAATGGATTTTAACGAAGCTATTCAAAACATCAAAAGAGCAGGATCTGAGGGCATGATTGCTGACGCTGATCAGGCTACTCAGGCATTGTTAGATGCAGCAATGGCTTCTGGCGCTCAAGGCACTAGAAGCGGCGAAAAAGCAATTTCTGAAAGACTTGGAAAATCAACTCAAAAAGTAGAAAGCGAAATAGAGAGAATATTTGGGCCTAGAACTGATCCATCAATAGATCCTGTAGAGGCTATTAGAGCAAGAACAGCGCCGCAAAGAAACATTGCATATAACAAGGCATACGCTACTCCAATTGATTACACCACTAAACAAGGTCAAAGAATATTGAACGTGTTTAATGAAATATCAAATAGTCCAATTGGAAGAAAAATTATTAAAGAATCAATTGATGCTGCGAATCTAGAAACAACCGTTGCGAGATTGGAAGGCGGATCTACTCCATTTAAAAAGCAATTAGAAATAAATTTAGATGAATATGGAAATTTAATTAGTTTTAAAGAACAGCCAAACGTATTTCAACTTGATCAAATAAAAAGACAATTAGATAAAATTGGACAAGATGTTGATGCAAATGGAGTCTTTACTAGAGAAGCCCAACTTGCTCAAAAAATGTCAAAAGTTTTAAGAGAAGCTGTTGGCGCCTCTGTTCCTAAATACAGAAAAGCTCTTGCTATTGGTGGAGACGCAATACAGGAAGACATAGCATATAAATTTGGAAATGATATTTTTAATCCAAAAAAAGATTTGTCAAAATTAGCAAATATTCTTGATGGCGCTTCTTTGGACACAAAGGCTGCTTTAAAACTTGGAATTAGAAATAAAATAGCTCAAATATTTGATGAGGCTATGGTTACTGCTGGAAAGGCAAGCGCATCAGATGTTGAGGCAACAAGATCATTAATAAAAACTTTATCATCAAGATCATCAAAAGAAAAAATGATAAAAGTTTTAGGAGATTCCGAGACAAACAAATTGCTAAAAGAAATTGATGCCGCAAAATCATCGTTTGAACTTAGAGCGAGAACTGGTGGCCAATCCTTAACAGCAAGAAGGCAATCTACTCAAGAAGCAGCTAAAGAAATTGTTGAGCTTGGAAGTATAAGATCAATTCTTGAAGGAAAACCAAAAAACGCAGCTTCAAATATTCAAAAGTTGATTGAATCAACTACTGAAAAAGAAAGATTAGATCAACTTTATTCTGAAGCAATCGATCTTTTGACAAAAAGAAAAGGTAGAAGTGCAGAAAGCGCAATACGATATATAAGAAGGGCTATGGAAGGAGTTAAACCTACTAATACTCAAGCAAGGTTTATTGCTGAAGAAGTAGCAAAGGGAGCAAAAACATACGCTGGTTATCCATTCGTAAGAGAATGGATTCCGGCAGGAACAATGCCATAAGGAAACATAAATGAAGCCAGAACGCATGGACAAATCAACGATTCAGGGCATAGTTAGAGATGCTGTTTCTGACGCTGTTGACTTTATTGAGAGTGAAGTAGCTGATGACCGAATCAAGGCGCAAAGATACTTTGATGGCGAAGTAGATATCGGACAAGAAGACGGCAGATCAAAAGTCGTAGCAACTAAGGTACGGGATACCGTCAGGGCTATTAAGCCAAGCCTTATGCGCGTGTTTTTGTCTACAGATAAGCCAGTTGAGTATGTGCCAAAAGGCCCAGAAGACGTTGGAACGGCGCAAATGGCAACTCAGTATATGCACTGGGCGTTTGGCGAACTTGGCGGATATCGCATCGTAAATGACGCATTTCATGACGCATTAGTCAAAAAGGTTGGAGTTCTTAAAACGTATTGGGATAAATATACAGACGTTGAGACTTATACGTTTACCAACTTAACCGACGAAGAATTTGCTGCGATAGTAAACGAAGATGACGTAGATGTGATTGAGCATAGCCAAGAAAGTTCCATGTCAATTGATGAGATGGGCATGGAAATGGAGGCCACTCAGCACAGCGTCACAATTAACAGAAAGACTGAAAAGGGCCGTTTAAAGGTTGAATCAGTTCCGCCAGAGGAATTCATGGTGGACAGGAACGCTCGATCCATTGACGACTTCTATGTAGTGGCTCACCGTACCGAGATGCGCGTATCTGACGTTGTAAACATGGGATACGACTTTGAGGAAGTGTCAAACTTAGACGGAATTGGCTCAAGTGACACATACTCAGAGGCAGAAGATTTTGAGCGTCGCGGATACCAGATGGAAGAGGAAGAGCAAACCAAAGACGTATCTATGAAGCTCGTGGCAATAACAGAAGCTTACATGAAGATGGACATTGAAGGCACAGGAATTGCCCAAATGTACAAATTCATCCTTGGCGGAAGTAACTACCAGCTACTGGATTACGAGCCTTGGGGAGAGGTTCCGTTTGCCATATTTGAGGTAGATCCAGAGCCACACGCATTCTTTGGACGATCAATCGCTGATCTCATTTTAGAAGATCAAGACGCAGCCACAGCTATGCTTCGTGGCGTACTTGATAACGTGGCATTGACTAACAATCCAAGGCTTGGATTTGTTGAAAATCAGGTCAATGTCGATGACCTATTAAACAATGAGATTGGCGGCCTAATCCGCATGAAAGTGCCAAACGCCATACAAGAGATTTCTGTGCCGTTTGTGGCCGCTAACACGCTTACGGCTATTCAGTACATGGATCAGATGATTGAGGGCAAGACAGGCGTTTCTAGGGCCGCTATGGGCCTAGATCCAGATGCGCTTCAAAATACTACCGCTACGGCGGCTCAGTTGACCGCACAGGGCGGCGCGGCTCAGATAGAGGTAATGGCAAGGAATCTGGCAGAGGGCGGCATGAAGCGCCTATTTAAGCTCATGTTGAAGCTGTTTATTGAAAACAGTGACGAAGAGCAAATGATGCGTATGAACAGCCAGTTTGTGCCTGTTGATCCACGCTCATGGAACACCAGCATGGACGTTATGTGTAACGTCGGTCTTGGAACTGGGCAAGAAGATCAAAAGGCCGCCGCATTGCAACAAGCTCTAGGGCTACAGATGCAGATATGGCAGGCTTATGGGCCGGGCAATGGTTTGGTCACGATGACGCTAATTCGCAATACATTGGCTGATATGTTGGCGGTTGCTGGCATTAGAAACAGCGACAGATACTTTACTCCAATGAACGAGCAGTACGAGCAACAGTTGATCATGATGAAGCAACAGCAGGCAGCTAATAGTCCACAGCCGATTGATCCCGGTCAGGCTCTTATACAGGCCGAGCAACTCAAGGCCCAGACCAAGGCTCAGTCCGACATGGTTAAGATGCAGGTCGAGGCTCAGAAGGCCATTGCTCAAGATGATCGTGAGCGCGACAAGATGGATCAAGACTTGCTTATTGAGGCAGCTAAGATACTTGGCCAGTATGGTACGCAAGTCGATGTTGCCAACATTCGCAAGGCTCAACAGGAAGCCAGATATCCAGATAAACGGCCATCTGAGGCTGTATCTGGCGGAAGGTTTTAATGAGTATTAAAGATAAAGCATCAAAGATTAAACAGCTCACCAATGATCCGACGTTTGTGTCGATCATTGAGGCTGTTAAGTCTAAGCAAGTGACGATATTTTTAAATCCCAACTCTACTGAAAAGAGTCGGGAGGCGGCGCACAACGTTATTTGTGCATTAAGTGAAATCGAAGATTACATCAACACTGTTCTTACAGACGAGAAAATCTTTGATAAAAACAACTAAGGGAGACAAGTACCGTGGCAGACACGACTGAAACCACATTCGATGGAAGCATCGAGCAGGCAGTTGGATTAATCACTAGGCCAGAGCCTTCTGATGAAGTAGAGCAAGAAGATATTACTGAATCTGAGGATGTATCTCCAGAGGTGGAGGCATCGGAATCAGAGGATGTTGATGACGCTGAATACGACGACAGCGAGGAAGATGAAGTAGAAGTCGAAATGAAGGACGATGACGACGAAACAGATGACGAAGCCGATTCTGAAGAACCTGTATATTTTTCCGTCAAAGTTGATGGAAAAGAAGAGCAGGTAACCTTAGAGGATCTCAAGCGTGGTTATTCTGGCCAGAAGTACGTCCAAAAAGGGATGCAAGAAGTAGCCGCCAACAGAAAACAAACTGAGGAGGTTTACTCTGCACTTTTAGCCGAAAGACAACAGCTCGTTGAGATGTATCAACAGATGCAACAAGGGCAGTTCTTGTCAAAGCCTAATCCACCATCTGACGATCTTTTGAGCGATGATCCAATTGGATACATTGAGCAAAAGGCCAGATACGATAAGGCAATGGAGCAATACAACCAGCAGCAAGGAAAAATGAGCCAGATCATGCAACAAAGTGAGCAGGCTCGTGAACGTGCTGTACAGGCTTATTTGCAACAAGAAATGCAATCGTTGGCAAATGTTATCCCTGACTTTGGTGACGCGCAAAAAGCAACCAAGCTCAAGGGCAAATTATTAGATGGCGGTCAAAGCTTCTACGGTTATACCGAAGAAGAGATCGGCTCAATAATGGATCACCGAGCAATTAGAGTTTTAAACGATGCCATCAAGTACCGCGAGATAGTCGCTGGCAAGTCGAAAGCCGAGCAAAAAGCTAAAGGCGCGAAACCAGTTATCAGGCCGGGATCTAAGAAGGTACAAAATCCTAATGTCAAGGCTATGGAACGGCGAAAAGCCAAATTTAAAACGAGTGGGCGCATCGAAGATGCTCTCGCTTTAATCGTTAATGAATAACTAAGTGAGGTCATAAAATGGCACAACCAAGTAACACTTTTGACAGCTATGATGCTGTCGGTATCAGAGAGGATCTCTCAGATATAATCCATGACGTTTCGCCTTTTTTTGGGGCCAATCTGAAGTAATTCAGAATTGATAATTGCGTGAATTGCTGGAACGCTAAGTTGAAAAATAAGCCAATCAGCAGCCAAGCGTCACAGGGATGTGATGAAGGTTCAGAGACTAGGACATGGAGGCTAGAACAGCCAGTAAAGTCCCACGAGTGCGCAACATCCTACGGGATGAAGATATAGTCCGATACTCTTCAGAAACGAAGAGAGCCAAAGATAAAGAGCTTTGGTGTAACAATTGGAAGAAACACCGTTCTACTCAAAGTGTAAGAAACTAAAAGCTTCTAACACGCTACATGAGTGGCAAACTGACACTCTTCGCGCTTCAGCTGCTAACGCGCACGTTGAAGGTGACGAGATCACAGCTAACGCTCGTTCAGCTACTTCACGTCTTGGCAACTACACACAGATTTTCGTTGACGCTGTGTCAGTTCCAGATACAGACTCAGGTCTGAGAAAAGCTGGTCGTGCATCAGAGATTGCATATCAAATGCTCAAGACTGCAAAAGAGCAGAAGCTTGACATTGAGAAGGCTCTCTTTGACAACAACGCTCGCGTTGCTGGTAACAGTACGACTGCTCGTGAACTTGCTGGCGCTCCAACTTGGTTGATCACCAACACTGTTTTTGGTGACAACGAAGGTGCTGACGCTACTGGTGACGGAACGGATGCTCGTACTGATGAGACAACCAGTCTTACCGCATTCAACCAAACTGACTTTGACACTGTCATGCAGTCAATTTGGGAGCAAGGCGGCAAGCCAAACACTGTTTATCTCTCAGCATTCCAGATGAACAAAGCTCTTGCCTTCACCGGCATGAACAACCAGCGTTCAACGATTGGTGCATCAGTTGGTGGAACAAATGCTGTTATCAAAGCAGTTGACGTTTACGTTACGCCTTGGGGAACAGTAGACTTCATGCCATCTCGTGAGAACCGTTCTCGTGACGTGTTTATCATGCAAGATGATATGTGGTCAGTTGCAGTTCTACGTCCTACAAAGAACATGGAACTTGCTAAAACTTCTGACTCAACTCGACGCGCAATCGTTACTGAGCTTACTCTCGTATGTAACAACGAGAAAGCATCAGGCGGTGTGTTCGACAACACAGTATCTTAATTGATACGGGGGGGCTAAATGCCCCCCTTTTTTTAGGAGCTTGTTTTGAAAATCAAAGAAATAGTCCATCACGATGACGGCGGGGATACTCTGACTATTGAAAAGGTTTATGACAATGAGCCTGTATTACGCCAAGTAGAGGAGATTAAGCATTCTGGATTGGGGCAAACTGGAGACAAAAGGCTGGTAGGCCGTATCCCAATGCATATAATGTCGCAATGGCTCAAGGAAGCCGGAGTGGACTGGTCTGATCATGGCGCGGCCCAAGAGGTCATTAAGCGTAAAATGTTATCAGGCGACTTTAACAAGTTTAGAGTTTGGGAAGGCAAATACTAATGGATCAGACTTTAATTAACTGGGCCTTGTCTGCGGTAAGCGCAGCAATCGGATTTTTTGGGCATCTTATATGGATGGCTGTTCGTGACATACAAAAAGCCCAATCAAGGCTACAAACTAGGCTCAGTGAAGTTGAAGTCTTAGTTGCAGGAAGCTATGTTAAGCGCCAAGAGTTTGAAAGATTTATCGATAGAATTATTGATAAATTAGATGCTATTGACTCTAAGTTAGATAACAAGGTTGACAAGTAATGGCCAAGGTTAAATCTTTTGATACAAAAGTAAAGCCTATCCCGAAACGAAAAAAGTTAAGTAAACGTAAAAAATTGGCAAAGATAGCAAAAAAATCTAAGCCAAAAAGTCCTTTATTTAGATAAGGAGAAAATAATGTTTTTTAGCGAATTATTTGAAAAAGTAAAAGAATCATCTAAAGGTTTTAGAGATGCATTTTTGTCATGCATGGTCATGATGGTAAAAGGCAATCTGGCTGTATTAAGTTTTGCTCACTTTGCAAATGCATTTAAAGTTGGTTTGGCAACTATGGTTGCATTGTTTGTATGTAACATGGTTAAGCCAACTGATAACAAGTGGATACTGGCTTGGACTGTAGGAACCATTACTGCAGTTGTTGACGCATTTGCACATGATCATTCATACGGATCTGAGGCAGTTCTTACCGGAGTCGGCGCATTTGTTTTAGCTATGGCGTTCACTAAGGTAGGCGAACTAGGGATAATTAAAAGATGATTCCAATACTAGGAGCATTGCTCGGTAGTTTGGCAGAAAATGGCCTTGGTCTTTTGTCCTCGGCCATTCAAGCGAAAGGCAAACAGGTAGTCGAAAAGACTCTAGGAGTTACGATCCCAGATAATCCAAGCGATGTTGACATAGAAAAGATGCGTCAGTTGCAGTTTGAGCATGAAGAAAAACTGCTAGAGCTTGGAATAGAGAAAGCAAAGCTAGAGCAAGAGGAACTTAAAGTCCTGATTGATGCAGCCAGAAACGAAGATAACAACGTATCTACTCGGTGGTCTGCTGACATGGCATCAGACTCTTGGATGTCAAAAAACATTAGGCCATTGACTCTGGTGTACATTCTTACCGCTTACTTGCTATTTGCAGGACTTAGCGCCAACGGGATAGACATTAACGAAAGTTATGTAAGCCTATTGGGGCAGTGGGGAATGCTAGTTATGACTGCCTACTTTGGCGGTAGAACTGTAGAAAAAGTTATGGAACTGAGAGGTAAGAAATGAGACTCTCTGAAGAACAAGCGGCGTTCCTATTGGATGCCTGCAAGTTAATTCAGTACGCCACTGAAAAGGGATTTATGGTTACTGGCGGAGAGTTGCACAGAACTCCTGAACAGCAAGCCATATACGTCAAATCTGGCAGATCCAAGACAATGAATAGCAATCACATCAAGCGATGCGCCATTGATTTGTTTTTCTTTAAAGATGGCAAGATTATCTGGGATAGAAAAACAATCTCAGAAATAGGCGACTACTGGGAATCTCTAAATCCTAAAAACAGATGGGGCGGTAACTTTAAATCACTTGTTGACTGTCCGCATTTTGAAAGAAATGTCTAATAAAGTAATTGTCTGATCCAGTAGCTAGACGTAATTCGCGTTATAAAAGCGTCTATGGAATCACATTCCGCCAATACGTTGAAATGGCGTTCAGGCAAGGCAATAAATGCCTGATATGCGGCGTTGACGGCAAGCAAACTGAGAGGGAAAAATTATCAGTTGATCACTGCCACCATTATGGTGAAATACGGGGATTGCTTTGCCAGAAATGTAACACTGGGCTTGGGCTATTTGATGACAATCCAGAGGCTATAATTAAGGCAGCAAAGTATTTGAAAAGATTCAATAGAAAGATAAAGCTCTCAAGGGCTGTAAAGAGAATTTATTATTTTATTGTTAAACTCTCATGGTCGATATTTCCTACTTATTGGAGGCTTAAAAAATGAAAACTTGCCCAACTTGCCCAAGCCCTAAGAAATGCATGGCAGCCGGTGAATGCATGATGAAGAAGGCGGCTAAAAAAAAGCCCAGCAAAACCAAAGCTAAAAAGGGATACTAATGCCGCTAGTTAAAAGCAAATCAAAAAAAGCCTTTAAAAAGAACGTAGAGGCTGAGATTAATGCTGGGAAGCCGCCAAAACAGGCTGTTGCCATAGCTTATGCGGTCAAACGTAAGGCAGGTAAAAAGAAGAAATAGCCCAAATATGGAGGCTAAACAAGTGAATCGAGAGTGCGTATATCTTGAATGGGTTGACGCTGTATCTGACTCAGGCTGGGAAGAAACTAAGAAACCAGAGCTTCATGATTGCTACACTCTCGGATTCATTGTTGCCGAGGATGACAAGGCAATATGCGTTGCGTCCGCCATATCCAAAAAAGAATCAAACGCCAAGATGCATATTCCGAAGGCTTGGATCGTAAAGGAAGTTAGATTCAGTCCAGAATCCATAAAAAAAGCCCCAAAACGCGGGGCTTGAGTAGGAGGAGTATGAAAGTTAACCGAGCGAATTAAATGCCTCATACACTCGATCTAGTGAATCATAGCCATATTTCTTAGCCAAGGCAAGCGCCTCGGTAGCTGTATATAATTTGCCGTCAATAAACGTAAATAAAGGCTCTCCAGCGCGTTCTTTGCCAATAGCAACCATGTAGTAAGGCCCAAACTTTATGTGCTTTATACGCTTCTTAAATTTGCGTAAATTGATGCTTGTCATTTAATAGATAAGTACAACAAAAACAAAAACAGCAAAGAGCATATTATGGCCAACATTCCAAAGACGTTAATCTTGTTAAATGCCTCGCTCTGATTGGCCTCTGCAAACACTTTTTCTATTTCTTGCATTATTTTATCGTTAGGGATCGAGCGCCCGTTTTCCCATTTGCTAATGGTCTTGTAATGAATATCCAAGGTATCAGCTAATTCCCTCTGAGTGATCCCTAGCTTTTCCCTGTTTTGCTTCAAATATGCAGAAATATTGTTATGTTTCATGCGCCATCTCCTTAGCAAAATTCTCGACTTGGCACTGAGCATCTTCGTGGCCTCGGCATACTATAACACTTTGATTAATAGATTTTAAATAATTGTGCCATTCTAGCTGGCTTGCAGACACGCTACCACCACTTTTTTTCTTCATTTCAATCCAAAGTAGCCACTCCGGTACGAACAGGTCTGGGACTCCGGGAGTTACGCCCTCGGCCTTGAGACGTGCGGCGGTTACGATGTTTCTTTGGCCGCCGTTTGGTATCGCTATTATCTTGGCTTTGTAGGTCTTGCGAAACCAGCTTACAAACTCCCGTTGCTCAACGTGTTCACTTCGCCCAGCTTCGTTGGACGACTTTGTAATACTTGCCTTCCCTCTTGTAGAAAATCTCATTTGGCGGCTTGCCCTTATTCATAATGTAGCAGATATCCTCCAAATTGCTTGTATTCAGAAACTTCACATCAATCTCTGATTTGATGGCTATGCTTGCCAACTTACTTACTGCCATGTTCCCGGCGTATCCTTCGTGCTGGATCGGAAAATATTCTGCAATGATAGGATCGGCCAGTATTTTAGAGTAATACTGCACCTTAACCATATCTCTGCCACTGGTTCTCGACCTATGCTTAGACCACTGCCAATCAAGAACAGAGAATCCGTCGTTGTTGTGGCCCATGATATCTATGTCGTGAAGCCTCATGCGCTTCTCTTTCGGCTGAGGGAACTCGTATCCGCAGTCTGGGCATACTTTGACGGCTGGGGCCACTAAACTATCACACTCAGGGCAAACCTTTACTGGAGCCTCTCCAGTGCCTTTCCCGGGCTTATTCGGCGGCTCCACTCTGGTTATCGGGCCATGCATTTGGACTACGCCAGCAAAGTCTAAAACTAGGCAATGATCGGTATGGCTCTTGTTACGCATACCGCGCCCAGCCATTTGGACGTACAGGCCCGGAGACATCGTTGGGCGTAGCATTGCTATAAGATCAATGTCTGGATAGTCAAAGCCAGTAGTTAATACGTTGGCGTTGGTTAGCGCCCGTATTTTGCCAGCCTTGAACTCGCTAATAATTCGTTCACGTTCTGGCTTTATCGTATCTCCAGTAATGCATTCAGCCGCTATGCCGTTGTGGATAAGTATGTCTTTTATGGCTCTGGCGTGTTTTACGCCAGCACAAAAGAATAACCAAGCCTTGCGATCTTCTGCCAATTTAATCACTTCGGCAACAACGCCTTCGTTGGTGTGTTGCTTATTAACTGCATCCTGCAACTCTTTCTCGATAAACTCTCCGCCGCGTTTATGTACGCCAGCAACGCTTAACTTGGTTCCAGTTAGCTTTGATCGAAGAGGCGCTAGAAACTTATCCTCAACCAACGCCTCGACGCTGGTAGGCTCAATTAGCGCGTCAAATATCCCGGGCTTGTCAGTTATCATGCCATGCCCTAATCGGTACGGAGTTGCGGTCAGGCCAATCACTCGCATGGCTGGATTAATCATCTTGAGATAATGGATCAGCTTGCGATAGCTGGTGTCAGTGTTATGCGATATCAGGTGCGCCTCATCGACGATCATGAGATCAATGTGACCTATTTCGGTGGCCTTGTTTCTGATAGACTGAACTCCGGCAAATGTGATTTGCTGATGGAGTTCTTTACGCCCAATTCCTGCGCTATATATTCCTAAAGGCGCATCCGGCCAGTGCAGTAACATTTTTTCCGCGTTCTGCTCGATCAACTCTTTTACATGAGTAACCATTAAGACTTGAGTCTCGGGCCAGTTTTCTACGGCATCCTTACATATAGCAGCGACAACGTGCGACTTGCCACTGCCGGTTGGCAACACGATGCATGGGTTTCCGTACTTGTTAGCGTGGAACCAGTCGTATAGTTGATCAATCGCTCTTTGTTGATACTTACGAAGCATTAACCAATTATCTTTCCGCCATCAAAACGCAAGTCTGTAATAAATTGATCTGGCTTCAAACACGCATCAAGATTGCTAACTAATTCTGTGCTGGCGTATGTATTAGCATCGCCTTCACCGTTTCTAATAAACTGACCGTTAATTTCCCATACGGCCTCGTTAGGATCGTTACTTTCCAATCGAGTCCAAGGCACAACGTCAGGATGCAGGACGTGCGAGTCGCATCCCTTACGCTGAAAGTCCTCTGGGATCTCTTCAGCATTAAATCTTTCGCAATCCCATGTGCCATCTTCTTTTGGTGTTGAATGAGCGCACGTTCTGCAATTGATTTGCTTAGTAGGCTGGCCCTCGTGACAAATATGTCGAGCCGGGCATCCCTTACAAACAAACCAGCTAGGATCGTTAGATATCCTCGGAGGAGCCTCATTTGCCAATGTAATTACATTGCCCTTATGTAATAACCTTTCTGCAAACTGTTCGTCGAAATCAACGATCTCGGTGTACAGTTCATCGTTATCTTTACAAACGGCAACGTATAACGCCTTATGAATCTGCTTGCCAAGCATATAAACTTGCATCTGCGCGTAATGCATTGGCTTGGACTCTTTGACTCCGGTTGAAGCCACTTTGTTAAATGAGTTTTTATTGTGAGTCTTAAACTCAGCAATAAACTTTTCCTCTTCGTGTCCCGGCACTCCTCGATGAATGATACCGTCAACGCTACCGCTAACGTGCGTACCAAACTCTACTCTTGATTGATTGTCGCCAACGTTACGGATATCAATTCCTATGGCACGTAAGTCTGAGACTATGACTCGCTCTTCTAGTTGCCCGCGCCTAAACAGACGACGCATACGTCCCGGGAAGTGTTCAGCAAAAGTCCAACGAAACATATACCAGAGATATCTTTCGCATTTGTGGCCAAGCAATGATCCGCCCATGTGTCCACGTTGAGTGTCAGTATTTTCTGCATGGTATTTATCTATCAGTTCGACTATTTTGCTCATGATGCTCCTAAAGAAAAGGGGCCGAAGCCCCTTATTTATCGTTTAGCCCAAGGCGCTGATCCATTGGCTGCCTTTTGAGCAGTTGGAACTGGCGATCCCCCGGTCAGAGGTTTCCAATCGCGCACGTCGTTTTGCGCGGCGTATTGATCCGTTGCGGCTCTGGTATTAACTTTAATCTTCAAGTCCATACCAATTAGCTCATCGGTGTTTTTCGGCAAACTTGATAGTCCTCCTGCCGCAGCAATTTGACTCAATTGTTTCCTTCCGATTGCCTCTGCCTGTGCGTTTGGATTGTTGATTGTTACGTTACCAAACACAACGCGGCCAGCGTAATCATTACCAATAATGTCGTATCTTACTGAAATAAAGCGTCCATTACCAGCCTTGGTGGTTTTTAATTCTGCTCCCATAATCCGAGCGTCATACCATCCGTCAGGTAACGTTGTATATTCTTTTGGCTCATCATCAATAACCAAATCATAAGATTCAAAATCTAAATCACTCATATCATTCTCCTTCTAAAGAAATTGAAAAACTAGGTCTGCTAGGTGTCGTTGTTATCGCGCCTAACAATACTTTGGTAATGCCTTCGTCAGCCTTACGCCAACTGGACATATTTATTTCTGGCTTCCATCGGAACAATGTCGGCAAGTGGTCACTTAATCCAGACTCATTTGCAATGTCTTGCAATCTGTCTGCATCGACTTTGTGATTCAATCGATTAACCACTTTTACTTTCATTCGTCCTTTTTCGATGTTGACTGTGCCTTCAACGGTTTCGTCAAGTTCCAGTATTTCTGCCAAGCGATCCTCAACTGATCGTCTGTCGTTAACTGCTTGCCTTTCCCGTTCTTTGGCGTTGAGCCACGCTTCCGAGAGTTGTACGAACTCATCCATTATGCCCTCCGATCTTCTGGATTAACTGGCCAATGTCTGGAGCCTCCCATTCATCGAGCTTGCCAGAACGATCCTTTGCCTGCCATGAGGAATCACCAGCGCACTTTATACCGCGCCATGTGTTGCCATCGACATCCTTCTCAATCCGTAACGCCAGCACTTCGTCAAAGAAGTAAGGCAGTTGCTGACCGATCTTGTTGCCCGGCATCGATGGCGCGTACATAACTCGTCCAAGCTCGTCCGTCATCTTCTCCAGCTTGGCGGTCATCAGAACGTGCATCGGAATATCACGAAAAGCTCTGATCAAGTCGGTCATCTGCTCCTGCATTGCGCCGTAAGCCTGCCTCGGATCTTTTGCGTTTTTCTTCTCGTAATTGAGAACGGTTTCGGCGATCTCTGAGATGCTATCTATGGCGATAGATGAGAAATCCTTAGAGTTCTCTCCGAGCCATTGATATGCTTCGCGTAAGTCCGCCATGTTGCCAATCTCGATGTACGGTATATCAGCATCATTGATTGACAAAAGACCGCCTTCTGCCGACAGAATTATCGGATTTGGCATGGTCTTGATTAGTGTTGTTTTACCAGCGCCAGCTTGCCCGTAAACGAGCATCTTGACTCCGGTCGCCGCAACAGACGACGTTGTTTTTAAGTTAATAGCCATAAGGCCTCCATAGTTATGTGCGGTCGGACAATCCGGTCGCACGTCTGTTATATTAGCACAGCAAAGATGGTATTGGTGTACAGTCTCCAGCCATAACTAATAATTCTGAATAATCCTCAAACGCCTCTTCGCGTTCCTCTTTGTCGTACATTTCAATTTCAGGAAAGTAAAAAGCAAGATCCTCAACAACAACAGAGTAGCCGTCGTTTTCAATCAGATATAGCCCAGCTCCATCAAGAACAACTCCATCTACTTGGATGTTTTTTTCTCTGGAGTTAAGCGCGATCAATGTGACAACGATTGGCCAACTCTTGCCGTCGATTTCCCTGTGAACGCTAAACTTTTTACTTATCATGTCCAGCATTTTAATCGCTTTCGTACTTTTCAATCATTGCTGGCTCAACGAGTTGGCAAAAACGCTTGCCCTCGACGTGCATTTGGAACTCGTAACTATCAACGTCAACAGTTTGAAGCTCCGCAAAGTATCCGGCGTACTCTAACAATTGAGGCAAGTCATTATCGTCTCGCTCAATGAAGGCCCACTTGCCATCTACTTTGATAATGCTCGGGATCTCGTGATCGCGGTCTGCTGCCATCGCAAGGAACAACAAATTAACTTTGAGTATTTTCATTTTGATATCCTCAGTTGGTAACAAGGTTCACACATCCATCTGCGCTGGTGACGGACTTGCTTCCATCTGCCACCAACAGTTGTTTTGAATTTGTTGCAGTAAGAGCAGTGGCGCTCTCCTGTTGCTTCCGCCACTGCCTCACGCATACGCCTAAGTTCCTGCCTATGCTTATCAACTTTCATTAGACGTTTACCTTTACGCTGTAAACCGCAGTAGTCTTGGAATACTTAGCAACTACATCGCTTGGTACGCCCATATCTTCTAGCAGTTTTTTGTAGTCAACCGTTGTGCGGTTAGCCTCAACGTATGTGGCGTTGTACACCAGCCCGTTGATTTTCTTAACGTCATGCTCGTTGCAGTAGTTTTTGATCAGATCCTTAAACACTTCTGCGTCGCGCTTGTAATCGTCGATTATCTTTAAGATAGCGCCGAGCTTATCAACCATGCTTTCAATAACGTTTTCGTTTTTCATACTGTTCTCCTAAATTTTGGGCTGTCTGCCAATCAGTTCGCCCGATAAGTAATTATAAACCAGATTGACGCTTTTGTGTCAATTTTAACAATTTTTAAAAAATCAAAGCTCCAAGAAAGATCCCGATCATGCACCAGATAAACAATTCAGCGATTCGTTCGTCTTTCTGCTCACCGAAGTCTGATCTGGTTAGGCTCTTGCCGTAAATATCCCTGGCGGTTCTGTTGTAACGTAGTGTCCAATTGCTTTTATCGTGCATTTTTTTCTCCTAAAGGAAGGGGCCGAAGCCCCTTTGGTTAAAAGTTGTAGTCGTAGAATTTAATTGGCTCATCGGCTAGGTGATGACGACCATGCTTGCTTCTCCAAAAACCGTACTTGTAGCCCTTTGGTTTATTGAATCTAGCGCGGATGATTGGTTTTGTTTCGTCTGAGGAAATCAACCACTTTTGTTTATCCTGATTCGTAGTGTGTCCGAACCATCCTCCCGGGATAAACTCTCTGCCCCAATTTGTCTCAACTGCCTTCATCTCTCGAATCTCTATTGTTTTCTCAGAGATCACACGCACAACTTCATAAGGTACAACATCTGTGTAAAGGTGCTGGTTACAAAACTTTTTTATTTCCATTTTCTTCTCCTTGAAAGAGGGGCCGAGGCCCCGTTATTAAAAGTGTTTAGCGCACTCTGGGCCAATGCCAGTTTTGATGCTATCAGGATGTGTAAGGGCGCGATTGCAACGGCAGCAACGGCCCTCGTGCATGATCTCGAAGCCGTCCATGTCGCGGCGATACAACTTCGTTAAGACCCACTGTAGCGCTTTAAAGCTAGGGGCATCAGGTTTGCCTTTTTTGCCAGCTAGCAATGGATCAGAGTCAACTGGAAGAGCGCACTCTTTAAGAAATCCGATGTACTGACTAGCGGCCCAGTCTTGATTGTCAGGGCCAGCAAGAACGCGTACAAAGTATGGAGCTGCGTCTCGCTCATTCTCTGGTTTAGCCTGAGTGACTTTGTATGTGAAATGCTTATCAGTTTTAAGTGACTTGATAGTGAATACAGCATTGCCACCGTAAATGAAATCAATTGCAGATTTGTGGTCGTCGAATTTGCTCATTTTTTTCTCCTAAGTTAGAGCGTTCGGCCAATTCCGTTTGCTCATAATTAGTATTTAATAATATTTCAAAGGCCAGATCAACACTTTTTTACTAAACAATTAAAAAAAAGTGTCAATGTAGCCTATTTGCCACACCTTTTTCCGTTTCGTAGCTGGCTAGCGAACGGAGAATGTGCGTATTTCGGCGTAAGCCAGCCGGCTAGCTTACGCAGAATGTGCTTAAAAAAAGGTACATAGCGCGCTACGTACCTTTTATCTGTTAAGCCAAGCGTCCTCGATTGCCATGCACTGTTTCTCGCGCCATAGCCACTCTCTGTAATCCCGGGCTGGGCCTTCATATTTGGCCCACTGCGCCGCGTGGCAGGCTTCGTGCAGGATAATGTGTGGCTTGTTCATATCCCATCTGACGTAGATTACCGGGATATCGCCAGCCAAGAAAAAAGTGGCGTTGCTCGGAGTGATCACCGTCTCGGGCGGATAGTGCAGGTTGAACATAAGAAGAAAAGCAATTATCTCTTTCATGTTTGCCTCCTTTCGCAATTGATTGTAGACTCTTTAGTGTTTTAATATAGAAAAAAAGCGTCACTAAAATGGAGAAACGTATGGAAATTAACGAAATCAAAGACTTATTATCTGATCGGAACTTAAAAGAGGTGAGCCGTCGAACAGGGATCGGTTACTCGACGCTTAGAAATATCGCCTCTGGCAGGTCGCCTGATCCAACGATTAGCACCGTAAACAAATTATCTGAGTATTTCTCAGCAACTTGTCCGGGGCTACAACATGGCTGACATAAAAAGCATTTGGCAAAACAACAAGCCCGCAGATCCGCCAGAGGTACAGCTCAGGAACGCGATCATTGAGGCCGGATTAGAGCCTCCGAAGGAGATAAATCTCGATGGCAAGATTCACAGATTCAATTCTGGCACTAAAGGTCGATCTGGTTTCGGTGATAAAAGCGGCTGGTATATCGTTTATCCTGACGGCATTCCTGCTGGTAAGTTTGGTGATTGGCGGCTTGGCTTGGAGCATAAATTCATTGCTGACATTGGTAGGAAACTCGCGCCTTACGAAGAGATGGCCTTCTCTCGAAAGATTGAGCAGGCCAGAAAAGTTCGGGAGGCAGAAGAAAAGTTAATGTCCGAGAATGTCTCGGAGGTCGTCCATAAGATATGGGCTGAGGCCGCAGACGCTAACTCGGATCATCCGTACCTATCCAAAAAGAAGATCAATCCGAATGGGGCCAGAGTTACTGGAGACGGGCGCTTGATCGTGCCTCTGTATAACGCAGATGGAGAGCTGACGACATTGCAGTACATCGACGGATCGGGAAACAAGCTCTACCACGCAGGTGGCAAGACTGGTGGATCGTATTGGTCTATTGGCAACAACGATAACGATCACATATATGTGGCGGAGGGCTTTGCAACTGCATCGACAATCGCTGAGACGATGCACAGGACGTGCTACATCACATACTCAGCGTCTAACATACCTTTGGTGGTCGAGAGGCTCAGGGATCGCTATGGAGCCGCTAAACGCATCATAGTCGTAGCCGATAATGACAGTAGCGGCGTTGGTCGCAATTATGCCGATCAAGCGTCAGCGAAGTTCGGCGTTAGCGTCATCATGCCCCCCGTCAACGGCGACGCGAACGACTATCTGTTAAGCGGGAATGATCTTTTTGAGCTTCTCGATCCGCCAAAGATAGCGCACGACTGGCTGGTTTCCACCAATGACTTTAGAAGCAATCCTGAGCCAATCTCTTGGCTGATAAAGGGATGGATGCAGAGCAATGCCCTAATGATGGTTCATGGGCCGTCTGGCTCAGGCAAGACGTTCTTGGTGTTGGATTGGTGTCTTAGGCTTGGCGCTATTCACATGGAACATCGAAACTGGTGCGATCATAAGACAAAGCAGGTTCCGGTGGTTTATTTGGCTGGTGAGGGCCATCATGGTTTAAGAAGCAGGATCGCCGCTTGGATGCAACATCACGATGTCGAAGAGGCGCAGATGTGGATATCCAAGAGTGGCACTGATCTGAATATGCCTGAAGGTATGTTAAAGGTTGTTGAGAATATACGAGCCTTGCCAGTTCCTCCAAAGGTCATCATTGTCGATACATTGCACAGATTCTTAAATGGTGACGAGAACAGCGCACAGGATGCCAAGACCATGCTCGATGCCTGCGCTACTCTTATGCAAGAGTTTGATTGCTCGGTTGTGTTGGTACATCACACAGGCGTATCAGAAGAGGCCCAGCATCGTGCCAGAGGCTCAAGCGCTTGGAGAGGTGCATTGGATATCGAGGTTAGCGTGAAGCCGGGTAGCTTAGGCAAGCCG
>Ga0208898_1000691_pt1 | contig 25015 bp, 20 predicted proteins | sample VirMetDEL_Mar_4_FD_184513 | JGI IMG/M metagenome (GOLD analysis project Ga0208898, IMG submission 184513) | Aqueous microbial communities from the Delaware River and Bay under freshwater to marine salinity gradient to study organic matter... | ecosystem: Environmental > Aquatic > Marine >...
ATAATATTACTACTATTGCTACTTTGTTTTTAATGTTTTTCATTTTTAAAAGTGTTAATGTTAACAAGCTATTTAATATAGGCTGCTTGTTGCGTGCCTTCTTCACAAAGATAAGACTAAACAAATGTAAATAGCAAATAAAAATGAAAGAAAATACGTAAGTCGTTGATTATCAGCAAGAAAAATTTAACCTGTTGACTGGAAATTTTCAAAAAGCGGGGTGTGTATGTGTCCAACGTTGCACATTTAGAGAAAGGATAAAACAATAACAATACAACATAGACAACAAGAAGAGGACCTAAAACAGAAAAGGGAGGGGATAAACAACGAAGGTTGCACATTTAGAGAAAGACTAAAGCACAACAATATGTATAATAATAACATAAAGAGCGAAACAAAAAAAAAGGAAAGCGAGCGCGCGAGCGGTCGCGATGTGGTGACAGATAATTTTTTAAGGTGGTTTGTTGGAGGTGGGGAGGGGTTAAGCCAGCAAGAAAAGAACGCGGAAATAAAAATAATCTTCGCGCTCACGTTTGAACTTTTTTTCAGCGCAAAAAAAAGGGGACTTTCCCCCATCATTAGATAGGCTAAACGTAATTAACTGAATGCAAAGTAGTTGAGCGCGCGCGCCACGTACAAAAATAGTAGTTGAACGGGGGTGAGAATGCCCGAGAATGTGCCCCACCCCCTCAGGATTTTGCGGTTTCCCTACTGAATCGCTATCCCCTAAAAATATCCTATAACCCCACCTTCTACCCCCTACAGCCTACAATTATTTTCTAAAAATTTTTTGAATTTTTTCTTTCAATGATTAAAATAAACTTTAGAATTTCTTTTTTTTATTGAAAAATTGTAAATATCTTCGTGACGTCAGAAGTCACAAAATATACCCCTTCACCGAGGGTGGAGAACACATTTGATGATTTTTTGAATTTTTTTGTGAATACATTTGTATTAAAACTTGAGGTTTGGAATATTTAAAAAAGGAGATATTGGAGGAGTTGGTTTATTACCGAAAAGCGACTGGGATGAGTCAGAATGATTTGGCTAGGAGATTGGGAATAAATAGGAGTGCGATAAGTAGGAAGGAGAGCGGAGAGTTTGAGTTCACGATAGATCAGTTTTTGGAGTATGTGGATGAGTTGGGTTTGGAGATGGTTTTTATAAGTAAGCGTAAGAGTAGGATTTATAGATAAATTAGAAAGATTATGATTTCAGAATTTTTAGAAGACAAGTTAAAGTTGCCACCTGTTGAGGATTTGGTAATGAGTGGGGAGGTTGGTTTTGAGGAGATAAGGTGTTATGTTGAGTTTATAAATAGGAAGTTAGAGCCTTGGATGGTTTTCCCTATGGATGGTAACACGCTTATGGAGAAGCCTCAGACTAAGTTAGAGAATAGTTTCCAGGAGTATGAGGAGAAGTATATTGATGCTATGGACAAGCGTTATTTTGTTTTAGAGCCAGATCGGTTTCACAGTTTGTTTGATGAGTTTTCTGAATTAAAGATTAAGAGTTTAGGTTCGTTATTAATAACTAAAAGGTTAAAAGATGAGATTATTAAGGTTGTTGCTGAAGCGAAAGCTTCTTAGGTTTTTAAAGTTGAGAAAAATTAGGAGTAAGAATCCTTATTTGGTAAAAGATCATTATGTGATTAGGGTTAAGGATTTGGATGATGGTTGGTATAAGATTTATGATTTCTGCAGGAGGATTGGTAATAATTACGAGATTTTTTATTTAGAGAATTTTTTATCTGAGTATGCGATTGTTAAGAAGTGTGGTGATGGTAAGTTTTTAACTCAGAGTGGTGTTTCTTTTAATTTGGGTGATGTTTACTGTACGGATTATGAGGTGTTGGATGATGTTGATGGTTTGGATGCTCGGATGGTTAACTTGCGTAATATAGATAAAGAGATTGAGGGGTTAAAGGTTAAGATAAGGGATTTGCGTATAGCGCGGGCTAGTTTGTATGATGAAAAAAGTTTTATATAGTTATGATTGATGTTCCAGAAGGGGCTGTGTTCCCAAAGAATTTTTTGTATGTAGATGTTGATTTGCAGCAGAATTTAAAGTATGAGATTGAGACTCCAGATGGTGTTAAGGATTTGATTGTTGAGAATAAGTTTAATAGGACTACTGGGGATGGCGTGTTGCCATTGGATGAGTGTAAGATCCCTCACGAGGGTGTTTTGGTTAGTAAGCCTATTGGTTTATCTAGGATAGCTAGGAAGGATGGTATTGACTTGGATGAGATTAGTGAGGGGGATAGGTTGGCTTTTCATCATTTCTTGATTAGCAATGAGAATAGGGTTAGTAACAATAGGTTTTTCTTTAGTTATTTTAGGGATATGGTTGCTAAGTGTGTTACGTCTTGTTATGCTAAGATTGAGGGTGATGATATTGTTCCTATTCATAAGTGGTCGTTGGTTGAGATTGTTAAGAGTGAGTTTGATAAGGAGAGTATGATTATTGTTCCAGAGAGTATTAAGAAGAACCATAAGGTTGAGAAGGTTGTTAAGATGGTTAAGCCGAGTAGGTTTTTAGCTGGTGAGGTTTTCCCAGGAGATGAGATTGCTATTGATGAGAGGGGTTTGTATAGTTTGACAATTAATGGTGATACTTGTTGGTTTGTTCACACAGATGATGTTTTGATGAAATTTTTATAGGTTAATATATAACTCTCTGATGCTAGCGGATAGGCAAGTGGGTTACCGATGTAAACGCGGTTAAGTCACAACACTACCAAGGGTGTTAGCTTTGAAGTTAGGACAGGATTATCATAGACTGCCTCTTAATAATGCACACTGATCTATGCCACTTAGTTTTACTGCAAGGTTAAAATGTTTCCACTTGGAGGACATCGGAGAGTTTTTATATGTTTTTAGATATAAATTATTATTTGTTAGATAGATTATATGCAATAGCGTATATTGGTCGAACCAAGCACATTTAGAGAATATGAGATGGGCTAAGATTGAAGGTTTGAATCCCGCTTCTCTCACTAAATTAAAATAAATAAACAATGAGTAAGTATTACACCCCCGAAAAAGAAGAGTTCTACGTTGGATTTGAATGTGAGATATTAAATGGGTTTGGAGAATGGAAGCATATACCAATAGAGATTTCTCATTTCACATTGAATGAAGTAGAAAACCTAAAAGAATGGAGAGTCAAATACTTAGACCGCGCGGATATTGAAAGTTTGGGGTTTGAGTTTCAAGGAGGTAACGATTATTATTGGTTAAGGTATTTTAATGGAGAGTATATTCTTTCACAAGCAACAGAAGTTCTGAAGGAAGAAATATACTTCAACTTAACTATAGAGAAAAATGGGGATTTTTATTTCCAAGGCATAATCAAAAACAAGAGTGAGTTGAAAAAAATATTGAAATGGATAGGGGTTTAATATATGGGTTGTATGACCATAAAGGATTGAGATATATAGGTCAAACTATCAAATCTTTAGAACTTAGATTAAAGCAGCATTTGTGGTATTCGTCTAAAAACAAAAGCCGTTTAGGTTGTTGGTTGAGAAGCTTAGACACTCCACCTACTATTTGTGTAATCGAAGAATGTCTTTATGAAGATTTAGATAAGCTTGAACTTAAATGGATAAAGGAGTTTCAAAGACTAGGTTGCGACTTAGTTAATTCTATGGTAGGGTGTGAAAAAAGTAAGCATCACACTCATTCTGAAGAGACTAAAAAGAAGATAGGTGAAGCCACTAAAAGGATTCACACTGGAATGAAAAGAACGGATGAAACTAAAAAAAGAATCAGCGATTCTAGAAAAGGTATAAAATTAAGCGAAGAACATAAAAGAAAATTATTAGAAGGTAAAAAGAAAAACCCTTTGTCAGAAGAATCAAAAAATAAAATTTCTGAATCCAATAAGGGTAAAGTTTTTACTAAAAAACATAAGGAAAGAATTTCAGAAGCAAATAAGAAAACTATATTTATTTACGATTTAGAAACTAAGATAATTTTTGAATCTTGCGTGAAAGATTTTTCCTCTTCTTTGAATGTATATCCAAACTCTATAAGATCAAGACTAACAAAATATAAAGACAAAATTTATAGAGATAGATATTATATTTCAAGAGAAAAATCAGAATTAAAGAAACTTTTAAAACAATTAGGGATATGAAAAAAGAAAAATACATTGGAATGTATCTCGAAAGAAATTTAAAAGACTGTAAACTTGATTATGGTTTAGCTTACCTTAATTTAAGAGATGAATTAATCGAGAAAGCAGAAAAGGAGTGGAAAAGGAATTTGCGTAGATATGGAAATACTAAACCTAAAGGTAATTAATTATATCCCCCACGATTGAGGTTTCAATTACACTTAGTTATTTTAAAAAACGAAATAAATATATTATATTGTGCATGAGGTAATTATAGATAAGGAAAAGTTTTTAGAGGAGCATCGGCATCGGGTTTTGAATTATAAGAAGGAATCAATGCGAAAGCCTTATTTGAACAGGTTGGAAAAGTATGCTTATGATAATGGCTTAAAGTTATGTAAACAATGTTATAAAGTATATGAGAAAACCTGTAAACACGTATAACTATTTCCCAGAGATAGATTTATCAGATTTAAAATCAGACGAAGAGTTTTATTATTTGTTTTGGCTATGTGAATTGTGCGAGTATGGTTATATTGAAACTGCTGAGTATGAATCAGAGACATTCACTTTAACGAATGGTTATACTAAGTTCTATGAGAAACAGTTAAAGACAAAAGTAAAACGCGAGGAGGAGACTATAGCTAAGCCTATTGTTTATACTCCAGACTTTAAGATTTATTGGACAGAGAAAGCTGTTGGTGTTTTTTACATGGATTACACTAGTGATTGTAAATTAATGCACGGTCATCATCCTTTATATAGTTTAGGTTGTGATTTAGTCAGTTATACTGAGGTTAAGGGTAGTTTTGATCCTAATAACACTACTAGAGCTACAAAGCAAAAGATAGCTTGGTTATTTGATAAGCATAAGGTTTATACTAATATTCATTTTGTTCCAGATATTTTTAAGAAGACTTTTACTCCGAAAGAGTTTATGGTTACTAAAAAGCAAAGGAAGCTAAAAGATTTAAAGTATGATGTTAAAACTATAGAAGATTTTTAGTACATTTGTTTTGCTTGATATTTCTTCATATAATTTGATTCTTTCTTTTACCCCTCAGTTGGTTAATTCTTTCTGAGGGGTTTTTCTTTGTTGCACATTTAGGGTAAAAAATAAATATCTTATATTTGGTTATAGGTATGGAAAAAGACGATTCAATACATAGAGAGGTTCATGGTGATGTTTATCAGCTAACTGTTTTGAATAAGCAGTTGGGGAGTGTCCCTGGTTTTGTTTGGAAGATCGGAACAGAGCGAACTATCTCTGGTAAGAAGTTCATTTGTTCTCGTATTGCCCATGATAATAATGCTAAATACTTTTACGGTTGTAATAGATGGAGTATTTATATGATGGACAAGGAGACTGGTGAGGAGTTTAAGCACGTAGATTATGATGATGCTTTGATTGAAGTGAAATATAACCTACCTAAAAAATTTTTGTAACTTTAAAATATAAATAATTATAAGATATGGCAATTACTTTAACAACGGTGGCAATCACCGATAAATTCGGAAAAGATCACGTAGTGATGTCTAATCAGGTTGAGAATATTCAGACTGATGTGAATGGAGATGTGAATGTATTTTTAAAAATCGGAGGAGATGCGGACAAGATTATCGAGACTGAGAATGTTGCATCTACTGGGTCTGTTTCTCTTGATTCTGGTGCTGGTACTATTACGGACTTGACTGTAGATGGTGTTAGTATTTTTGATACTTCTACTGCTATTCCTGCTGAGGCTGATACTACTGCTGGTAGAGAGGCTCAAGCTCACGCTTTAGCTGTTGCTATTAATAACTACGCTAGTACTCCAGAGTACACTGCTACTGTTGCTGCTGAGGTTGTTACTATTGTTGCTGATAAGTCTTTAGCTGATTCTCCTAACACTTTGGTTGTTGCGTCTACTACTACTGGTACTTTATCTACAACAGATGGTAATATGGCTGGAGGAACTGATGAGAAGGCTGTTTTAGAGGCTTTATTAAACTCTGATGTTATTACTGTTAATGTTTCAACTGGGACTCAAGATTTGGATGTATTTAAGATTGAGGCTATTGATGAAGATGTTGCTGGAACTGGTTGTTTCATTTATTATACTGAAAATAATTTAGGTATTGCTGATGTTGTTGCTTGCACGGAAACTGTTGCTGCTGTGAAAGCTAAAATTGATGCTTTATAAGAACTTTTACTTTTTCATGTTTTTCATTTGTTTGCTAAGCCCCGATTCACTTCGGGGTTTTTTTGTTATATTTAGTGAGGCGCAAGGTCGCACATTTAAAATAAAACTAAAATGAAACTAGAAGATATAAAGGATGTAAGGGTAAGAAAGTATGTCAAAAAACTAGAGGCTAAGTTAGAGGAGTTCTCCTTAAGAACAGCTAAGGTTAATTCTTATTTGTCTTTAAAGAATTTCATAGAGCAAGGTAATAAGTTATTAAATTCATATAAGGTTTCCGATGAGGCTACTGAGCTTTCCGATAAAGATGATAAGGCTTTAGAGAGGGGGTTAAAGTTTAGTGAGAAATTGTCTTCTCTCCAGGAGTTGTTAGATAAGATGTATTCTCAGATTGGGGAGCTTCCAGAGGATAAAGGTAAAATAGAATCAAGTTCATCATACGAAAAAGCTTTAGATTAATATGGCTGTTGGTAGAACTAAAATAAGTCAGAATACTCAGCACCCTAAAGATTTTAACCGAAAAGTTGAGATTAGGTTAGATGGTGTTTTGGAGTATACGATAACTCTGCCTAAGCCACCTAGTTACAAGCATATAGCTAATTGGGATAAAGATGTTAGCGATCAGCGGTGGAGAATACCTTCAGAGATTTTAACTCAAAGGCAGTTTGATGCTTTAGATGCGGATAGTCAGATAGATTATTTGAAGTTGATATTAAAGTGGAGGAGAGAGGGTTATTGGTTTTATAATCATGGTAAGATACAGTATTTAACAGGGGATCATTTCTTTTATTTAGCTTTTTGGAGGATTGATGGTATTGTTCCTTATTGGAAGGATTCAGATGCTACGTTTTTTTATATAGAGTATCATGCTCAAATGTTAGAAGATTGTTTGGGTTGGATGCAAGTTACTAATAGACGGGATGGTAAGACGGGTAAGGCTACTGCTATTCTTTATAATCGTATTACTCTAAGTAAGGATGCTAACGGTGGTATTCAGAGTAAAACGAATCCAGATGGTAAAATGATTTTTAGAAAGCTGGTTAGATCATGGAAAAGTTTACCAGCTTATTTAAAGCCAACAGATACTGGTGATACTAATCCTAGTCAGAGTTTAAGATTTGAAGAACCCGCTAAGCGTAGTAGTAAAGGAGAAAGAAAGGAGTATAAGGCTGTTCTTAACTCTAAAATAGATTATAAGCCATCTACGGCTGAAGCTTATGATGGTAGTAAGTTGAAATATTATTACGATGATGAGTACGGTAAAACAACGGAGGTTGATGTTTATGAGCGTTGGCAGATTGTAAAAGAATGTTTGGTTCAAGGTCGTAATGTTGTTGGTAAGAGTTTGCATACCACTACGGCAGAGGAAATGGAAGATAAAGGGGGTGCTGCTGCTAAAGCTATGTGGGATGATTCAGATTTGTTTGAAGCTAAAAAAGATGGTAGGGATTTTTCTATATCTGGTTTATTAAGATGGTTTAAGCCTGCTACTATGGGTCTTGAGGGCTTTATAGATGAATATGGTTATAGTGTTGTTGAAGATCCACCTAAGCCGATAAAAGGTATAGATGGTAAGAAGATAACTTATGGTAGTAAAACCTATATAAATAAGCGGAGAATGGGTTTAAAGGGTTCAACGCTTGCTAACGAAAAGCGTAAATATCCTTTAACAATAGATGAAGCTTTTATTGAGGACGGTAAATTAAGTCCTTTTGATATTATTAAGTTGAACGATCAGTTGTCTTACAATGGTGGTTTAGATAAAAAGAAGGTGGTTAGGGGGAACTTTGTTTGGATAGATAAAGATAATTTAGAGGTTGGTTTTAGCCCTACTGAAACTGGTAGGTGGAAGGTTTTATGGATGCCTCCAGCTGTAGATAGAAATGCAAAGGTTTTAATTAGAGGGGGTTACAAGCCTGCACATTTTACTACGTTAGTGGCTGGGTGTGATCCATTTGACCATAAGGTAACAACAGATAATAGAAAGTCTAATGGTGCTAGTTATGTATATAGGAAGTTAGCGGTGTTTGAGCCAGAGTTTAGTGAGACTTTTGTTTGTGAATATGTTAACCGACCAGCTACTCCAGATATGTTCTATGAGGACATGGTTAAGCAATGTATATTTTACGGGTGTCAGTTGCTTTGCGAGAATAACAAGATTGGATTAATAAATTGGTTTGATAATAATGGTTATGGTCAGTATCTTATGGAGCGACCAGATTTCACGCATACTGATTATAGTAGAAAGCGTCAAAAGGAAAAAGGTATACCTATGAACTCGGAAGCTGTTAGACAAAGAGCTATAGAGGTTACTGAGGAGTTTATTTATAAAAACACTGGTTATAACGAGGGAACTGGTGGTTATGGTAATGTTTATTTTAATGAGTTGATAAAGTGTTGGATTAAGTTTAATCCTCAGAAGTGGACAGATTACGATGAATTTGTTGCAGCTGCTTTGTGTTTGTTTGGTAAGGAAAGATATGTTAGAAAAAATAAAGCTATTGACACTACTAGAAAAGTCAGTAGGTTTGTTAAAACGTATAATAACAGAGGTAGAAGGTGAGGTTAAATTATTTCATTACATTTGTAAGTATAGAAAAAATTGTTTAAGAGGATGAATAGTTCTGATAAGAAAAATACTAGCTTCCCTGATTTGACGGCTTCAGCCTCAGAGAAAAAGGAAAAGTCTTTTGGGTTGAATTATGCGAAAGCTATGTATAATAAGTATGTCACAGACGACTTTTCTATATATAATAAGATTTCCAGGTTCATAGAGAATAGAAAAGCAGCGGAGGGGTTGCAGAGCATCAACAAGTATAAAGACTTGTTGGATATGTCTGGTGACACGTCTTATCTGAATATGGATTGGCAGAGTGTTTCTGTTATCCCAAAGTTCGTTAATCTTGTTGTTGGTGAGATGATTAACCAAGAGTTTAAAGTTCAAGCTATTGCTATGGATGAAGGCTCTATGAAGAAGTACGATGCAGAGCGTAGGAAAATTTATGCCAATATGATGATGGCAGAATTTTCTAAGAAGTTTGAGGAGCAGACGGGTATTCCAGCGACAGATAATTCTAAACCAGTTCCTAAAGATAAAGAGGAGGCTGATTTACTTATAGAAACAACTTTAAAGCAAGCAGTAGAAGTAGCGGTAGAGGTTTGTGTTGATTTCGTTTTAAAGGCTAATAATTTTGATTCTGAAATAAAAGAGAGGTTAATTAGGGATTTAGTTGTTTTAAAGATTTGTGCTGTAAGAGAGTATTTTGATGAGAACGATGATATTAAGACAGAGTATTTAGATCCAGCTAATTTAGTTCTTCCTTATTCTAATGATCCTTATTTCAGAAACGTAGAGTATAAGGGTTATATTAAGAAAATGAGCTTTCACGACTTCGTTGCTTTAGTTGGTGAGGAAATGACTGAGCAGCAGTATATTGATATTTCTAAGAAAGTTGGTGGTCAGCAGTTAGCCCCTAATACATCTTTACGTAACGAGAACGGAAGATATTATAATAACCCTTACAATGGTTATCAAAGAGCTAAGGATTTTTATATAGAGGTGTTAGAGTTTGAGTTTGAGTCAGATGATGAGTTAACTTACGAGAAGAAAAATATTACAGAAGATAAATTCTTTTTGAATAAAAAAAGAGAGGGTTACGAGCCTAAAAAGTATTCAAAAAAGAAGGAGGTTATAAAGAAGAGAAGAAAGGTTTTTTATGAAGGTCTTTGGGTTGTAGGTACTGACTATGTTTATAAGTACGGTATGCAGACCATGATGAACAGACCTAAGAAAAACGGGGCTTATTGTTCTGAGGTTAGAAGTAGATACCAGGTTGTCGCTCCTAATATTTACGATGGGGAAAATAAATCACTTGTTGAGACAATGATTCCTCATGATTCTCAAATGATATTAGCTTATTTAAAGCTACAGCAAGCTATGATTAAGGCAAGACCTTCTGGTTTAGCTGTAGATGCTAGTTCATTAGAGCAGGTTTTAAAAGGTAGGGGTGAAGATTTCTTAGACCCAACAGAAATTGTTGAGATATTCGATCAGACTGGTAATTTATATTACAGAAGTGAAGATTCTGAGTTTGGTGGAATGATTAATCAGAAGCCTATCCAAGAGTTGGCTAACGGGTTAAGTCAAAGTGCTTTGTATTTTGTAGAGGTTTATAATCATAATTTGAATATGATTAGGACTATTACTGGTCTTAATGAAGCGCGCGATGGTTCTACACCTTCTAGTAAGGCTTTAGTTGGTGTTCAGAAGTTAGCTGTAAATATGAGTAGGAACTCAACTAGGCATTTGAATGAAGCTTATTTATGGGTTTATAAAGGTTTAGCTGACAGTGTTGTAATGATGTTGCAGAATAAAGCAATATTGGATAACCTGAAAGGATATGAGCTTGCTTTAGGTAAAGAGATTACAGATGTCGTTAACGTTATTAAGGATCTATCTTTAGCTGAAATAGGTGTAGAGATTGAGATACTTCCAACAGTAGAAGAGTTAGAGACTCTTAATATTTTAATTGAAAAAGCTATAACTGCTCAATCTATTGAGTTAGAGGATGCTATGGAGATTAGAGATGTAGCTAAGGTTAATATAAAGAAGGCTACACATTTATTAAAAAAGAGAAGAAAGGAAAAACAAGAACAAGATATGATGCAGAGTCAAATGGCTTCTCAGCAAAATGCTCAAGTTCAAATCCAGTCTCAGCAAGCAGCTTCTCAAGCGGAGGCTCAATTAAAGCAGATGGAACATCAGATGGATATGCAGAAGCTTCAGTTGGAGTATCAGTTAAAGATGCAGTTGGAGCAGATTAAGTATCAGAATAAAGGTATGGCAGATGCAGAGGTTGCTATGATAAATAATGATGAAAAATTAAAACAGATAAAAGCAGCTAAGGATGGAAACTTAGATGATACTTCTATCGGTGCTGGTGTAAGAGAGCCTCAGATATTTAGAGGTATGGGTGATAGTAGAAATATAGATTAATTTTTTTTATTATATATTTAGTGATAACAGTTGAATTAAATTAAAATTAAATTAAAATGGGTTTAGAAAACTATATGAAGTCTCAAGGACTAGAGGCTGTTTCAGAAGGTAGTGTAGATGATTTATCAGGACAGGATGTTGCTCCGCAAACTGATAATAATACAGTAGATGCTGCATCAAGCGAAGTTGTAGATGATTCTTCGACTAGCAATTCAGAAACAGAAGTTAGCCAAGAGCAGGGGGTTTCTAATGACGAGGGTAGCACATTTAGCTTTGAGGACACATTCAAAGATAAGTATGGTAAAACACCAGAGGAGTTAGAACAAGAGTTAAGTTCTTTGAAAGAGAAAAGTTCTAAGTTGGATAATTTCAACCCAGACTCTTTAGACAGATTAGAAAAGCTAGTATCTGGAGAGTTAACATGGGATAAGATTAAGGAGATTGCAGAAGTGCAGACCTTAGATGTAGATAAATTGTCAGACCAAGAGGCTATTGTAAGAAAGATGCAAATGCAAGATGGTTTATCTAAAGATGAAATAGATTACAAATTAGACAAATACAATAAATATTCACAAGAGGATTTTGATGATTTATCAGACTCAGAGAAGAAAGAATACAAGGCTTTGAAATCAGAGTTTAGTAGACTTGCTTCAGATAGTAAGAGTTTTTTAAATTCATTAAAGGAATCTGATGATTATAAACTTCCAGAGCTATCTAAAAAAGCAGAGGTAGATCAGGAAGAATTTAAAAAGCAGTTTGAGGCGGTTAAAAACCAATATGAGTCAGCAGTATCAGATTCATTGAAAGACTTCAATTCTATATCTGTAAACCTCGGAGAGGAAGATTTTAGTTTTGAGTTGACAGATGAAATGAAAAAGCAGGTTCAAGATTTGTCAAACAACGTTAACAATTTTCACGAAAATTTTGTCGGGGACAAAGGAGTGGAGTTTGATAAGATGTTTAACACTATCGCTAAAGGTTTATTTTTCGATCAAGCTATAAAGTCAGCAGTAGAGAGCAATAAGAACTCTGGTAAGCTGGAAGCGGTAAAGGATATGAATAATATCACTTCTAAAAGTGGTAATTCAGCACCTCGCTCTCCTCAGAGTAATTTCTTAAAAGCTGCTACTGAACTTTGGAAAAAAAATACTTAATTATTAAAAATTTATTATTATGGCTATTCAATATGAAGGCGGTGGTTTTGTAAGAAGAGGTGACTATAACTGGGTTACTACTATGGACTTACATATGCCAGACATTGACTCAGAAATCACTGAGCGTTATGGAAACCAGATGTTAACTGGTATGTTATCTATGTGTGGTGCTGAAAAAGGTACTTCTGCATTAGAGTACGATCACTATGAAGAAAATAGAATTTACCCTAAGGTAAAAGCTACTAATGGTGGTGCTGGTACTGCTGGTGCTTCTGTAACTTTTACAATTGATACTTCAGCTGTTCTTTCAGTTCCTGAAAATGCAAGTCCTTACGGTGGTACTGTTTCTACAGATGTTACTGTACCAAGAGTAAATGATTTGATTTTAATCAAGCCAGCTTCAGGTGTTGTTTCTTCTCAGACTTATATCAGAGCTATTGTTACTGCTGTTGACGCTTCAGTTCCTAGTTTTGCTGCTACTCCGTTGGATTCAACAGAGTCTATTCCATCTATCGCTGCTGCTGATGAGATTGTTATCTACGGAAACGCTCACGGTGAAGGTTCTGGTCAACCAGAAGGAAGACAGACTAGATTAGAGAAGTATCAGAACAACTTACAGATTTTTAAAGAGACTTACGAGATTACTAATACCGAAAAGAACATGGTTACTTGGACTGAGTTCAAAGGTAAGGATGGTCAAATGGGTAGGTTATATCAATTAAAAGGTGAAGCAGATACTTATAAAGTATTTAAAAACGCTCAAGAATTGAATCTACTTATTGGTAAGAAGTTGAGCAACAATGCTGTTTCTAACAGTTTTGCTACTGCTGGAAATCCAGTTGCTTTGACTGAAGGTTTAATTCCTTCTATCTTACAAAGAGGTAATGTTTCTTCTTACTCTGCTGGTACTGGTTGGGATAAGTTAAAGGCTGAATCTTTAGTTAAAACTTTAGACAAGAATAAAGGGTCTAAAGAAAACATGATTTGTCCAGGTATTGATTTATCTATTCAACTTGACAACACTTTAGCTGCTTATAAAACTGCTGGTGGTATTACTTATGGTAATTATGAATTTTCTGATGACGCAAGAGTTAATTTTGCTTTTGATAAGTTCGCTATCGCTGGTTATTCTTTCGGTAAGAAAATCTTTGAAACTTTCAATGATTTACAGTCTTTTGGAGCAGATGGTTACGGTTTTGTTAATGAAGGTATTGTTATCCCTATGGGTGAAACAAGAGATTCAAAAAGTGGAGAAAAGACTCCTTTCTTGAGACTTCGTTACTTAGCTAATCCAGAAACTGGAGAGAGAGATAGAAGATCTGAAGTAGTTGATAATTTCGCTATTACAGGTAAAGATACTTGGTCAGTTCGTTACAAAGAGTCTTTAGGACTTGAGACGTTCGCAATGAACAAGTTTGCTTACATCCTACAAGGATAATAAAAGCACAATAAATAATATAAAGAGGGGGTTTGTTTCCCCCTCTTTTTTAAATTAAATATAAATTAAAATTAAAATGGCAACTTTAAAAAAAGCACCTGTTTCTACACAGGTACAAGTGAATCAAAATGTTGTTTTCACTTTAGTCAAATCAGACAGTAGAGGTATGTATCCTCCTTTTTATGAAATCCCAGAGCAGGATGAAATCTACATGGAATATTTCGATAAAAATCTAGGGAGAGAGACTGAAGGTTTAAGAACAATTAGATATGTAAAAGGAGAACCTTCTATTTATGCTGATGAACAATCTGAAGGAGCAGATGAAAGAAGAGCGACTATTATCTTTAGAGATGGTTCTTTAGTAGTAAATTCAAGAGAAAAACAATTATTACAATATTTAGAATTAACAAATCATAATGTATCTAACCATGAGAAGGGTACAGCTATGAGAAACAAAACTCCTATTTTTAGATCTAACGCTAGTGACCATAGAGTAGGTTTAAAATTAGCTCGTCAAGAGAAAATTCTATCATTAACTCAAGCTATTAATGATTTAACAGAATATCAGATTGAAGGTTTAGCTATGACTTTAAAAGTGCCATGTGATGGAACAGAACAAGGTATAAAGGCAGCTAAATCAAGATTTATTGATATGGTTAATTACGATCCAGATAGATTTGATGCTGAGTTTAAATCAGAAAAAAGAGTATATAAAGAAAACATTAATAGATTCTTACAAGAAAATCTTTTACTGTTTAAGAAGAGAGAGCGTGTATTCTATATGAATATTGCTGGTCAAGTTAGAATTACAGATGTTCCATCATGGGAAGATCCAGTTGATTATTTAGTTGAAATCTTATTAAAAAAGACAGAGATTAAAGAGATGTATGAAACATTAGCTAAGCATTTAAAAAAGGGTAAAAAACCTACAAAAACTGTAGAAGAAAGCTCTGCTGAATATAGATTGATAGATCAGTGTATAGAAGCTGGTATTTGCAAGAAAGCTTTTGGTTCTATTATTGCTAACAATATGGGTATGTTAGGTGGTAAAGGTTCTGGTCTTAATGGTGCTATTGAGTATCTTCAGGAAGAACCAGAAGCAGCAACTCAATTAGAAACTATGCTTTCAGAGTATAAAGCAAAGCAAGATAAAGATTAAGGCTGATTTGTCCTTATGGTGTGGTAAAGATTAGAGAGGGTGTTAAATCCCTCTCTTTTTTTTTATGTATATTTATAAAAAATATGCGTAAAGATGTCGTTAACTTCAACTAATTTCAATATATCTTTTAATTTAAGTGTATCTCCTCAACCAGAGTTTATACTAACAGATGTAACAGATTATTCTGCTCAGTCTGTCGCTATAGCGGATATTACTGGTAATCTAAAGATAACAGCCCCAAGTGGTGTTGTATATAACGGTACTAATGATATTGTTGGTTCTTCTTCAAGAATTAACGGTACTACAATATTAGTTCCTTTATTGTCTGGTGGTACTCCAGAGGTTGGTTTATATAGTTTTGAATATACAGTTACTGAAGCTGGAACGGGAGATACTGCTGTTCTTACTAAGACTTTTAATTATCAGTACGCTACTCCATCTATGTCTGTTGGAGCTACGGTAGATTGTTTATCTCCTAGATTGACTGGGTCTGATAACACTAACTATTTGTCTGGCTCAGTTTCGCCATCGGATAGATTTAGTATAGCAGGTGTTGATACTGGTTCTAATTTTTTCAGTGTAGCTGGAGATAAGACTGGTTATCTTGTTGTAGGTGACACATTTAATATAATTAACTCTACTGCTAATGATGGAGAGTATACGGTAACGGGTGTTTCATATGATAAGATAAACGACCAAACAGATATAACTGTAGCTAGTATATCAAACGCTACGGTAGATGGAACATTAGTTGGTAGAAAAACAACTTTATTTTACCCAGCAGTTTTACAGATTGCAGATGTTGTTGGTTATAGTACTACGTTGCAAACTAATACTTTTTATAGTCAGACTCATGAATTTTTGTTTGAGGCTAGAAACTATTATGATTTTGGTAATGGTATTTCTGTTGTAGACTTTGTTTCTAAAGGAACGGAAGTAGATGTAGATTGTGATGTAAGGTTGTGTAGTATTTTCTGTTGTGTTAATGAGGTTTTTAATAAGTATATGTCTTATAAGAACTCAGGTAATACTAAGTTAGCTCAAATAGCTTTAGAACAATACATATTAGTAACATCTCATTTAGCTTCTTTAAGAACTGCTTTTGAATGCGGAGATGATACTGCTGTAACTAATTTAGTTAATCAAATAAAGGTAGCTGCTAATTGCACGGATGAGTGTTCTTGTAATGACGATGGTGGAGAGCCAACTCCAATTACTGGTTTAGGTGGTGCTGGTTCTGTTGTGGTTCAGTCTAGCGGTAATGGTGTTGAGGTTGCTACAAATGTTTCTGGTTCAACAACTACATACACGCTTTCTTTATCAGAATCTATTTTAAATAGTATAACTGCTGCCAGTAGCACTTCTTCTGTAAGTGGTGGAACTGGCGTTAGTGTTACGTCAACCACAGTAGGTTCTAATACAGATTATGAGGTTTCTTTAACTACGCCAGTTGTTACTCCAGAGGAGTTTATGGCATTTAATGTTAAGATAGATGTAGCTTCTGGTGTTGCGTCAGTAACGGGAAGTAATTATTCTGTACAAAATCAGAGTAATTTAAACGATTCAACAATAACTTTTTCAAACCCAGATTCTGGTGCGCCAAGTTTTTATTATTACAGATTGCGAGTTAATTCTTTTCAAAACGTACCCAACAGTTCTTATAAAGTTTTAATAACTCCTTATTTTGTTAGCACACCTCCTTTTTCAAATATAAACTCTAACTCTATATATGGCTTGTTTACTAGGTATTTAAACCCAGTGGTTACAGAGCAGAAATCAGGAGAGTTTGATATTATGTTTATAGGCGTTGGTGGTTATCCAATCCAGAGATCATCCATAAGTAATACTACTTATGACAAAATTTATTTTAACGTACAAATAATAGAGTAATATGTCAATAGCTTCAAGTTTAGCGAAATTAGGTTCAGGTGTCGGTTATATTTATTTAACTGATACTAGCGATGATATTCAGTATCAATTTATAAATGATGCTGATGGTGTAGAAAAATCTAAGAGGTTTATGCTTACTTCTTATGTTGCTAGTTCTAATGTTTCTGCTTTTTCAACAGTAGAGGTTACTTCTGCTGGTGGTAATATAACTAACCTATCCTATGATGGTGTTAGTGTTTTTGATGTGTCTAGTGCTGTTACGGGAGCTACTACGGCAGACTTAGCAGCTAATTTATCATCAGCAATTAATTCTTATGTAAGCACACCTCAGTATACAGCAACAGTTTCGGGTAGTGTAGTTACTGTTTATTTAGCATCTTCTGAAGGATCTAGTTTAAATGGTACTGTAGCAGCTTCATCTGTAACTGGAACGGCAGCTTTAACAGCTACTGATTTAGGTGGGGGTACATCGGCATCAGATGAGGTAGATTCTTTGATTGGATTAAAGATGTATATCAATCCAACAGTTGGTGCTTCAATAGATACTATAGTTGGCGCAACAGATATTACATCTGCTGTAATGCTTAAATCTTTTAACTCTCCTACTACTCAAAGAAACGTTGAAATAGTTTCTGGTGGTATAACTGTGGATAGGGATGCTTTTATAACTGTTGTTAATGTCCAGACGGAAGGTGCTATAGCAGCAGATGATTTGGAAACTATTAATTCGGGTGTGTTCTCAAGTGGAGATATTTTAATCCTAAAAGGACAAGACGCAGCTAAAGTTACTACTGTTACAGAAGGTGGTAATATTGAGTTGTCTAATAACGCAGATTTCTTAACAGGAGATAAAGATAGTGTTATTATGCTTCAGTATGATAACTCTGTATCTCCTAAGTGGTATGAAATATCAAGGTCTCCTGGTAATGTTATATCTGTTCCTACTTTTAGATCGGCTGGTATTCCTCAACCTGTTTCTGGAGTGGAGGTTTCAGCTATAACTTTAAGTGGTGCTAGTACTACTATTACACCAGGAACGGATAAAGGTGTTTGGGCTTTAACTGGAACTGGTACTTTAACTGGTAGTGTTTCTTATAGTTTAGCGCCAGGAGTTGTCGAAGGTGACACAATTACTATAAGGTTCTCTGGGGGAATAACACTAGGCGGTTTTAATCTAGTTATAGGAGGTATTACATTAAGTCAAGAGAAAGCTACTAATGGTGTTGTGGTTAAGAATGTTTGGGAAGGTTCTTCTTGGATTCCTACTGTTCTTCCTTACGTTAACAATAGAGACGTGGTAGATACAGTTCAGTTAGCTACTAAAGAAGATGATTTAGGTAATCCAGCTACCGATGGGCAAGTATTGTCTTCTACAGCAGCAGGTGTAAGGTCATGGATAGATCAACCTAATCCTTTCTTTACAGCTACAACAACAACAAGTGTTTATTCTTCTGCTGGATCGGACGAGGTTCTTATGACTAAGCAATTATCCGCTGGTAGGTTGTCCTCGATAGGTGATTTTATAGATATAGCTATTCATGGCACTACTGCTGCTAACGCTAACGCTAAGACGTTAAGATTAGATTTTGGTGGTACTGCTGTAGCTCAGAATACAGATGTAACTAATCCGAACGGAGAGGATTTTATTATTAGGTCTACAATGATGAGAATTAGTAATACTGATTTAAAAGTTAGTACATCTATAAGTTTAGGATCATCTGGTGTAGAGAATGATTACACTATAGTGTCTTCTTTAAATTTAGATGGTGTTAATTACGGTATTGACTTTGTAGCTAATGCAGTGGCTAACTCAGACGTTACAATGTATTTTACAAACGGAACAATAATTAATGTTTAATAATGAATATTAACGAGGTATACGAGTTTTTACAATATATTTCAGATAAGAATCAATCTGGAAATTTAACACCTAAGGAGTTTAATGTTTCTATGCCAAGAGCGTTAAACGAGTGGGTTATGACTCAGTATAACAATATAAATAACGTTGCTCCTAATAAGAAAGGTTGGCAAAGGAATCAAAGTGTAACGGATAAGTTAAAGTTTCTAATAGTTAGAAAGCCTTATTTCAATGTAGATAATACTGGTGTTTTGGTTTTACCAGATGATTACTTACACCTTTCTAGTATTGTGTATAAGTATAAGATAAATAAGGATGGTAACACATTTGTTAGACCTATAAATGTAGATATTGCAAGAGATAATGAGGTTGCTTCGTTTTTAGGTTCTTATATATATCAGAAAAAGATAGAGGCTAAAAAGTATGTTTTAGCTGTTATGTATGATGATTCTATTCAGTTTTATCCAGAGAATATAGGTGTTGTAGATTTTACTTATTTGAGAAAACCTGTAAATCCAGTTTGGGCTTATACTTTGCAAAATGGAAGACCAGTTTATGACCCAATCAACTCAGTAAATTTAGAAGCTCCAGAAGAGGCTGTTAATGAAATAGTAATGATGTGTGCTTCTTATTTAGGGATGAACTTAAGAGAGAATGATTTAATTCAGTATTCTGAAATGAAGCAGCAAAAAGGAGTGTAACACATTTAGTAAGATATGAGAGATACTAGATATATGATAGCTGAGCAAGCTCAGAGAATAATACAAGGTGGAACTCCTACTGCTGATTCAGAGGTTAGGTTGGATGAGCTTGTTATTTTTGTAGATCAAGCTTTTGGTCAGTTAGTGTTTAATAGTTTTTTCCAGAATAGACAAGATGGTATAAACTGGATAGATGGTACTTTTGTTTATACGTTTTTTGTAGACGTAAATTCAGACACAACTAGAAAGTATAGATACGCTAATATTCCATCTACTTATGTTAGCTTACCTTTAGGTATGGGTATAGTCCAGGTTTCAGACACTCAATCTGAAGGGGAGAGCTATATACCAGTCAACCCAAACTTTAATGCTTTAACAGATGGTTTGCTTGTTAATAATCTAGGTGGTAGAAAAGCTTATTTTGTAGAGAATACTAATCTGTATTTAATGAATTTGAAAACAGGTTTCTGTCCTGAAAAGATAATGATTAAATTAGCTGGTGGTATTCAGAACGAAGATGAATTAGATCCTAATGTGGATTTACCTTTGAATATGCAAAAGGATATAGTTGCTATGACTGTTCAGTTGTATATGGAGCAAAGAAAAAACCCACATGATGTTTTAAATGATAATAACAAAGATTAATTATGAAGTTAGAGTCAGTAGTGAGGGAGTATTTATTTGAGAACGGTAAGACGGAACATCGTTTTGCTCAAGCCTTACAGTTTGGTATTTCTTGTTTAAGAGAGTTGCATTATGATGTGACTGGAGTTCCTGTTATAAAAATACTAGATGTTAACTCTAATGATACTGTGGATTTACCAGATGATTATTTAAACTACATTAGGATAGGTTTTGTGGATTCTCTTGGTATTTTAAGAGAATTAGGTAGAAACCCTAAGATAGCATTAAATAGGACGTTAGACGCTTGCGGAGGTAGAGGAGAGAGAACAACAAATGAAGATAGTTCTGCTGGTGTTCCTTTTTATTCTGGTTCTGAATATACTGCTACTCATATTAGAAACTCAGAAGAGATAGGTAGGTTTTACGGTTTAGGTGGTGGAAATAATTCTTATGGAACATTTAGAATAGATAAGGATTATGGTCAGATTCAATTAGATTGTTATATTGGAGGTGACACAATTACTATAGAATACCTAGCAGACTTAAATAAAACTAACGGAGAGTTTGAAGTTCATCCATTCTCAATAGAAACAGTAAAAGCGTGGATAGATTGGAAGTTTAATGAAACTAATCCTAATGTTAGTTCTGGGGTAGCGGAAAGAAAAAGACAGTTATACGGAACTAACAAGAAGTTGTTAAGGTCTCGTATGGCTAGTATGAGTGTTCAAGATTTATTACAAGCGTTTAGAAAAGGAAATAAGGCATCTCCTAAATTTTAGATATGGGATACGAAAAGAGACAGTTTTTATACGGTATGGATTTCGATACCGAAGAGCGATTGATAGAGCAAGGCTTCACAAGGAAGAATGTTAATATTCGTGTTGGTAGTTCCTCAACAAGCGGAGTGTTTGCTGCTGAAAATATAGAGGGTAATGTTTTTATTCCAAACGTTGAACTTCCAACGGGAGATAATGAGGTTATAGGTAGTTATCAATTTAAGCAGAAAAACCTTGTTTATTACTTTGTTTATAACAGCGATGGTAATCACGGTATCTATGAGTATAACCATGTAGAGAGTAAGATTAAAACTGTTATGATAGCTGAGGTTTTAAATTTCAACCCAGACTATTTAATAACAGGTATAAATGTAGTAGAGTTTGATATAGATAATTATTTTCTTTATTGGACAGATAACTTTAATAGTCCGAGAAAAATAAACATAAACAAAGCAAAAGATAATTTATATGTTACTCCAATAACAGAAGATGTTATAGATGCTATTAAATATCCACCTTTATTTCCTCCTACTGCAAGTTACATTAATGATGATAGCTTTAGTAATAATTATTTAGCGGATCAGATATGGCAGTTTAAAGCAACTTATGTTTATGATGATTCTGAGGTTTCGGCTTATTCTCCTATATCTATTCAAGTGTTACCTAATTCAAGCTGTTTAAGTGATAGCCAAGGTAACACAATTAAGATAATTATCCCAAAGGGAGGAAATCTAGTAGAAAGAGTAAAGATAGCTGGTAGATTAGGAAACCTAGAAGATTTTAAATTATTAGAAGATAAGAAAGTTTCAGAATACGAGATAGACGCTAATGGAGACTATGTGTTTTATTTTAGAAACGATGGTATATATAATAGTGTTCCTTTAGTAGAGTCTAACAAGTTGTTCGACAACCTTCCACAATTAGCTAAGGCTCAGGAATACATAGAGGGTAATAGAATTACATACGCTAATATAACAGAGGGTTTTGATAATGTCGATGTCGATTATGACTTTACATTAGATTATGATACTGTAAAGGAAAACTCTAAAAATACTATAAAAGGTTATTTACGTATATCTCAGCCTAGACAAGGAGGAGATTACGCGAGTTTTCAGCCTATACATAATAACGGTGGAAGTGGTATTGTTTATGGTGGTTTTAACTCTAGTAGGTATGATGCTGATGTTGGAAAAGATTGGAAACAGCATCTTCCTTTAGGTGGTTTTGTTGTTTATTTAGCTGGAACAGATTATTACACTATTACTAAGCAGATAATTGGAAATAACGGAGGTATTCAATCTGGTACTGGTAATGTTTACGATTCTTCAACTAAATCCAAAAGAAGAAAAATAAGAAACGAGATAACAGGATCTTATGGTGGTTTTTATACTCAGTCAAGATGCTGGTCAGATTTTGAATTTAATAATATTCCAGACGGTACGTATATTTTACGTGTAGCTTCAAATTACACTACTCAAGCAGATTTAGACTCTCCATCAAGAGATTATCAGAAAACATCTACTTGCATAAACAGAATAGGTTTTAATCCTACTTTACGTTTTAATAGAACAAACGATCAAGAACTATCTATAACTGTTCAAGGTGGTCAAATTGTAGATAGGATAGAAATTGTAGTAGCGGATTTATCTTCTCCGGATTTGCTAGATAGGAATATAGCGATGTCTGGTTACCTTGTAGACCCCGAAGATTCTGGTTACGCGCCTACGTCTATAGCGGATGCTTTAGGAAAAAACAGGATAGAAGGAGCTGTACTGTTGGGTTCTCAATTCTCAGGTTTACCAGGGGTGTATTGCGATCATAATGGATTCTTTTTTCAGTATAAGCAAGGCGGTGGAATAAGTATAGATAATGTTATATCTGGTCTTAATTCTGACAATGATATAAAAGCTTATAATTATTTCGATACTGGAGTTCCTTCTTTGCGGAGTCCTTCTAATGGTTCTAATGGAACTAATTTTTTAGGTGTTTACGCCACTACTAGTACAGATATTACAAACTTTTCAAGAACTAATGCTGTAGTTCAAGTTCAAGATCAAAATGGAAACCCTCTAAAAGGAGTCTCTATTGTTACTACAAAGGGAACAACTGGTGTTACTGATTCTACTGGAGAGGCTTCTCTTACTTTGTACGCGCCAGGTAATGAGTTGGTAAGAACTTCAGATTTCATAATAACTAATCCAAGTTCTGTTTGTGATGTAGAATTTAATGTAACGCTTCTTACTTTTAGTGAGGCTATAAGTGTTACAAACAAAAATGACCTAACAGATCCTATTGAGTTTCAAACTGTAACTGCAACAGTATCTGACATATCTTCTCAATCAAGACTAAAAAGAGGTGGTGTTTATGAGTTTGGTATAGTTTATTATGATAGAGCTAACCGAAGCGGAACAACTCAAGTAGATTTAGATAAAGAACTCTTAGTTCCTTTTTACACAGAAGAGGTAAATGGTGTTATTCCACCGTTTTCAGCCCCGTTAGTCAATTGGGAAATAAAAAGTTTAGCTCCAAGTTGGGCTACTCATTACCAATGGGTAAGGACTAAAAATACAGCTTTAGATAATTATTTACAGTGGTATACAGATGAGGTTGGTTACTTAGATGATTCTGGTAATCCATCAAACTCATCAGACGCTACAATACTTACTTTAGATATAACGAATTTAACTTCTGAGTATAAATCTTCAAATCCAGATAGTATTTTAGTTTATGACTTTACAGTTGGAGATAGAGTTAGGTTTATAAAAGATAGTGGTTTTAATTACTTTAATGAGTATATAGACGTTAAGGTGTTAGGCTTTGACGCTGGTGTTTTAAAAGTAGAAAATTTATCTTCTCTGCCAGATGTATCAGCAGGTGTTATGTTTGAGGTTTACTCCCCTAAATTAAAAGAGGATGATAAATTATATTATGAAATAGGAGAGTGTTATGAGATTGGTGTTTTTGTAGATGCTAATAATAATGAGATTAGATTCCATAAGGGAGATATTCAAGATCAAGATCCATTAAACCCATCTTCTTCACCAGCGACAGGTGTTTTTAAAAGCGGAGATACGTATTACAGAAATAGAAGTATTAACACTCAAAGCGGATTTTATAATACATCTATAGATAGTCAGTTATTTTCAGATTTTTGGAACAGCAAGATTAGTGATATAGGTAGACCTAACATAGTTGATAAAGATTCTAAAAGAGTTAACAGACCGACTACAATTTACTACTCTGATAGATTCTTACCAGAAACAAATATAAATGGCTTAAATAGCTTCTATGACACCTCATTTGAAACGTATGATAGAAAGTATGGTTCTATTCAGAAGTTATATTCACAAGATAAGCGATTAGATTGCTTTCAAGAATTGAAGATAGGTAGTATAATGGTTGAGGAAGATGTTACATTTACTCCAGACGGCAACCCTATTATCTCTTACTCTGATAAAGTTTTATCTAAGATTAATTACTACAAGGGCGAATATGGCACACTTAATCCAGAAAGCTTTGCAGAAAACGAAGGAAGAAGATATATATTTGATATTAGAAACGGAGCTGTATTGAGGTTATCTATAGATGGTATAACACCAATCAGTGATAAAAAACTACATGATTATTTTGAAAGCAAATCTAACTTTTACTCAGCGTTTGATATTATACCTAAGGTACTTGGTGTTTACGATAAGAATTTTGATGAGTATGTTATTAGTTTCGGGAGTGTTAGTAGGGCAGAAGGTTTTACACCTGACGATCTCGCTTTGGTTTCGTCTCAAGCTCAAGTTGTAACAGAGGAGCGTAATGGTCTTACTTACACATTTACTATTCAGTACGGAGCTAACGAGCAAGGAGTTCCTACTGAATTTGAGATAGTTCGTGATTTAGCTAACGGTACTTACGTTATTACTTCTACTGCTGGAGATATAAGTTTAGATAGACAGAAGATACTATCTATTCCACCAGAAACTTTAGGTTTTAGCGAAAAGACAAATCATTGGACTTCTTTCTATACTTATTATCCAGAGGATATGTGTAGAGTAGGTTTAGACTTTTTAAGTTTTAGAAACGGACAAGCGTACTTGCACAATTACGGAGATAGAAACAGCTTCTA
>Ga0208898_1000693_pt1 | contig 24989 bp, 45 predicted proteins | sample VirMetDEL_Mar_4_FD_184513 | JGI IMG/M metagenome (GOLD analysis project Ga0208898, IMG submission 184513) | Aqueous microbial communities from the Delaware River and Bay under freshwater to marine salinity gradient to study organic matter... | ecosystem: Environmental > Aquatic > Marine >...
GTCAATTCTTTTTTAGTTTCCATGTTATACATTATATACTTATATAGAGTGTTTGTCAAGAAATATTTTTATTTATTTTTGGTATTATTTCATTGACAAAACTAAAATACAGGTGTATAATAATATTTGTACCCGCCAGAGGTGCATATATATACATCTACTCGCCCACTTTCGTGGGAGTCTCTTTAAAGGCCGGTGGGCCTTTTTTTGTGTCCGCAATTTATAGGGGCTTTTAAAGTCGGTGGGGCAAACTGGTAGACACTCCAAAACCTTCTGAAAATGTTTGAGCATGAGTATATATACGGGGGAGGGGGCATGGGCACCTGCGTACCCCTACATGACACGCACAAGCCTCCGAAGACTTTGAAAGTCTTTGTACACACACGCAAAAGGCTCCAAAAATTTTAGAGTCTCTAGTGGACAGCCTCCAAAAACCTTTAGAAATCTTTAAAGATTTATAACTCGATTCAAAAAACTCCAACGATTTCAACAACCTCCAATATATTCTATATTGAGTAAAAATCCTCTGCTGAGTTTTCTTCGCTACGCTCGTCTCATGCGCTCTTTCACAACCGCATAATGCGCAGGGAAAGCAGTTGACCTCACAAAATTTTCATGCCCTTAATGGAATGGCAACAGCGACACAGCGTTGCTTCAAACCTACAACCATTACGGAGTAATGAACATGAGCATTTCGAACCTTCAAAAATCAGAGATTTTCGCTAACGTCGATGGGAATCGCATAGCATCCACACGACAGCTTTACGCTGTAGCAAAGCACTTTGGCAAGATCGGTGGCAAAAACCCCACTGAGTCTTACAGACTTTCCAAAGTCTTCAGCGCCATTCTGTTGAAGTTTCAAACAGAACACGCCGAAACCCCGATTACTCATGCAGATGTGGGCCGCTTCTTCGAAGCTGAGACGATTCCAAAGAAGTTCACCAACATGATGACCTCGAAGCCTGTAAAGGCTAAGAAGAACAAGGCTGTTATCAAGGATACTCCGAAGCCAAAGACAACCGCTAAAAAGATTCAAGCAAACACGTCAGAACTCAAAGAGTTCCAAGCACGATTTGATGCCATCACAAAGCGACAGGATGCAACCGACAAGAAACTTGCTACCTTCGAAGCGAAGCTTGACATCATCATGGCTTACCTCGAAACTGACCCAGATGCTTAATCTGGGTTTTATAAACTTTTAATTCATCACATACGGAAATAAATATTATGAGCATATCAAAATCACATGGCGAAGCCATTTCAATCGCAATCACATCGTTAGTGTGTAGTTATATTGACCAAGTAAATGGCGAAGATATTATTAAAGTTTTAGAAGATCGAGACGAAGCGACAAAGCGCTTAATAGAATTAGGTGTTCCACGAAACAAGGGATACTCTGAATGCTCTAAAAGAGGCAAAGATCTTTCGTTTAAAGTTTGGAAAAAAGTAATTAAAACGAACGAGGAATAATATTATGGATTATTTTGTATTAGGTTTAATTGCTTTGACATTTATGGTGGCCTACTTTGTAGGTCATCGAGCTGGTCACGAGCAAGGCTTTAAAGACGCAATAATGTTTATGGCTGAATTTGAGGAATAATATTATGTATGTTATGTCTGAATGCAATATGTGTAAATCTTTACAGGCTGTCGATGTTCCCCAAAAAGACTGGGAATATTACAAGACCGACCGAAATGCTTTGGTGCAGAATGTGTTTCCCGATTTAGATGCAGACGAGCGCGAAATACTTATTGGAGCTGATAGTGGTGTTTATCACTGTCCGCCTTGCTGGGAAAAAATGATACCTTGGGATGAGGAATAATATTATGAATACCAACATGATGACCATTGATGATTTGCTAAGTTTTATATCTGCTTGCTCCGACGACCATCATGCGTGGGCAATGTTAAAATATAATTTTAAAGTTATGGGAGGTCAATAAGTTATGTACTATGATCCAACGCTTTTGCTTGCAGGTTTTTTCATGACGGCAATTACGGCATATGCCATAGGTATTATAGTAGGAGGCTACATTAAATGAATTTTGATCCATCGTGGGGAATAATTATTTTAATATCTACAATTATTATTGTCTGTTGGCTAACAATAGATAAAGAAGATTTTCAAAAAAGATGTGATAAAGCAAATGGCGAGGACTCAGAATGAAAGAATATATTCTTCAGAAACAAAACAAGCTTGGAGATTGGGAAGATATTTTTACAACTATATATTATGAAGAGGCCAAGGTCGAGGCAGGGCGTAAAGCGTTAAGAGAAAATGCGCGTTATCGCGTTAAAGAAATTAGAGAAATTATACTGTATGAATACTCAGCAATAGAGTTAAAAACTTATACACCCGAAACACGCGAAGCTTTATCAAATATATTTAGGAGAAACCCTGATGAAAAGTTTGAGTGGGAAGATGGCTGTTGGTAGCCTACAAAGAGTCAAGAAACTGAACTATGAGCGCAAGGTGCGTTACTGTCTTGACGACGACGATTTCTGTGGTATCTTAGTAGAGGCGTGGGGCAAGAGGCTCAACAATGTTTGGACGATGGTTGATGTCTATGAGTTCCACGAGGCAGTCACAAGTTCAAGTTTAAGTGTAAGTAAATTTTTACAGGAGTTAAAAGATGTATAACATTCACGGCACAGCAATCCAAAGTTTTTCACAGCAGTCAGCAGACAACCTTGCAGATGTAATACTTATGGTGGCTTTGAGCATTCAACAGAATTGGTCAACCGTAGGTTATCAGATGAAAGATGTAAAGGCCGTAGGAGGCGACTCACGCTTCTTGTGGGGCAATAAAAAGAAGACATACAATTATCTTCAGGCTCGTAAAGATTTTATGTACGGACAATTTATGGCTGTCGTAAACTCCAAGAAATCTGAAGCTGATAAAGCTGCAACGCTCATGCGAATATTTCTTAGGGTGCCGGGGCTTGGACTTGCGAAGGCCGGATTCGTTTGTCAGCTGACGGTAGGGCTGGTTGGTTGTATTGATACTCATAATATTAGAATGTATGGGATTGATGAAAAGCACTTGAAACTTTCAAACACTTTGAAGTCTGAAGATCTTCGACGCTCCAAGATCCAACAGTATATTACTATTTGTCATAGTATTGGAACCGAACAACTTTGGAACAATTGGTGTAATTTTCTAGGAGATAGAGACAAATCGTGGAACAATGGCTTTGAAGTTTCTGAAGCTCATTATAATTATTTAGTACAGTGAGGTGTGACATGACAACATTATCCGATTTAGTTTATGATATTGAGTTAGAGATTGCTTGTTTGTTAGATGATCTTGAAGTAGATTCTTTAGAAGAAGATGTAATGCGTTTACAAAAAATGATGGTAACACTTTCAAATGATTTATACCATAGAGGATTAGTAGAATGAAAACATATCAAATATTTATGACAAAGATTTATGAAGTTCGAGTGAAAGCTGAAAGTCGAGACCATGCCGAAGAATTGTTTGATGAGTTTGCAGATTGGGATGAGTTTCTTAAAGTTCATAATTTAGATATAGAAGTATGTGATGGATATGTTTTAGAGGATGAACCTGATGCAGAGTAGAAACCTTAAAATTGCTTTAGATATAACTGTAAATTATACTTATGACCCTTATGATAAGTTCATAGAGCTTGATGCTGTAAGACTGGATAAGTATCCAGAACTAGGAAATATTTTACCAGTTATTACCGACGAAGATCATGATAAGATCATAAACGCTGTTGATAGATTAGGCAAGGAATGGGGCGAACCATGAGAAAAGATCTTAGATTAAGTTTGTTAAAACAAGCGTGGGAGTTTAGCTTTTCTCACGACAAACAGATAGCTATCGGTGTTGAAAAGATGTATTATAAAAAATATTTTAAAGATGAAATAGACAAGTATCTTGATTATTTGGATGCCTTCGAGATGCTGTATAGAAAAAAGCATGGGCGTGATTGGGGTTGACAGCCGCCGTCAGTTCTGTTACCTTGTAATGGCCTCGAAGCGATGAGGCTTTCAAACCTACCAAAACTCACAGGAGAGTTGATATGAACACAGGAAAGTTGTTTAACAAAAGCTACATGATCCGTAAGCGTAAAGTAAAGAACCGCTATGGCATCTCAAAAGGCGAATGTTTTTACAGCCTTCAAATTGGCAAGTACGGTTTTTACCTCCAGCATTCTAGGTCACGTCCGGTTGGCTTCCGAAAGTTGGTAGATATCCCACGCCAGTTAATCGTTGAACGTGCAGCTTAAAGGAGAATTGCACATGAATACTGTTGTCAATATGTTTAACTCTAACGCCTCCGATACTTTCGGGGGCTTTGGCTCCGCAGACTTTGATATCAAAACAACGCCCGTATTGTTTGATGTTGAGGAAGAAGAAGGTATTTTTCAATTACGTGAAGCAGATAAATATGTAACCTATCGCACAGATACCGGCGCTTGTTTAGGTATTCATTCGGCCCGTCACAAGGCGGTAGCCCCAAAAGATGTTATCAAAACTGCGCGAGAAATTATATTGCGTAGTGGCCTGAATACCGATGGCATCAGCGAACAGATCGCAGTCAGTCACGACGGTGCAAGATCTTTTGTAAAGTATAAGTTGCCTGCTCATACTTACGAAACTCCAGATGGTGATACAGCTTCACTGGGTTTACTGGCTACAACATCTATTGACAGTAGCTTTCCGTTTGTTATCAGTGCGGCGGCAATCCAACAGGCCTGTACAAATCTTCAAGTATTTATTTCTGGGGAGGTTGCAGTCTTCAAAGGCAACCACACTCTTAACTTAGATCTTGATAAAGCTTCGAGGACTATTGTAAAGTCTTTGGATTTCTTTGAATCTGAACGTGAAGTTTGGAAGCGTATGTATACAACTTCAATAGAACCTATTAATGCTTGTCTAATGTTTGCAGAAATTGTTGGAGTTAATGATCAAGTACATGATCTTATTTTTGATGAAGGGATAAGCCCTAATGAAATTGGACGATCGCTCAAAAGAACTAATACAGGTTACAATTATTTGTGGAATGCTTATTGTAATACTTATGTACCTCGATTGGGCAACACAGAGTGGGCTGCATACAATGCCGTAACAGATTATACAACTCACGCTGATAATGTTCGTAACAAAAATACCCTTGCTTCGGTTCAGTTCAAGCGACAGCAAGATTCTATTTCAATACTTCGTAACTATTTAAAGGCGGCATAACATGGCTAATGTACATATTCAAGAAGACTTCTATGTTCCAGCAGTAGATATTGTAGTAGATACGCCAAGAGATATCTTGGATATTATGGACAACAACAGTATTACTCCTGTTGAAATCCTAGAAGATCTTGAGTGGGAGCTTCCTGATTTTCAGGCGGCGGCACGACAGTTAGATATTGAGTATCAGCCTGTGTGTACAACAGGGGCAAGTCTTTTATCTTTATTTAGAAAGATGGAAATTGCAGAACAACGAGAATTTTTATCCATGATTACAGACAGTATTATTAATTACTATAAATCTGATTTAACTATTGCTTGGCCTAGCGACCTATGAAAGGCAATGAAGGAAAAGGAGACCCAGCAGTTCGCGCTCTGGGTCGCAACAAACCCGACAGAAACTGGTATCCTGAAAACTTTGATTGGTACTTAAAGTGGTTAGCATCTATTATAGTTCTTTGTAGCTTGGCCTTGAGGTCTGCTGGACCAGAGTATCGTATATATGATCTTATGTTTGGTGTGGTGGGAATAGCCTTATGGACTTGGGTGTCTGTCATTTGGAGAGACAGGGCTTTGATAATGCTAAACGCTATATCATTTTTTATGTTAAGTGTAGCCTTGCTAAAGGAGATATAAATGAAAGACTTATTTGCTCGTAGCATGACGAGCTTTTTTAAATGGACAGCAGATACTTTTTTTGCTAAGCGATATGGGCATCGTGCCGTAGTTCTTGAAACAGTAGCGGCTGTCCCAGCTATGGTGGCTGGAATGATGCTACACCTTAAAAGTTTACGGCGGCTTCGGCGTGGCTATGATCCTTACATAGACCAGATGCTTGAAGAAGCTAAGAATGAGCGTATGCACCTTATGTTTTTCTTGGAGATTGCACAGCCCAATGCGTTTGAAAGATTTTTAATTACTGCGGCACAGTTTGTTTTCTGGCATTTTTACTTAGTTCTTTACATCTGTTCTTCCAAAACAGCGCATCGTATGGTAGCCTACTTCGAACAAGAAGCAGTTGAAAGCTATACTGAATACTTAAATCTTGTGCAAAGCGGTCAAGTAGAAGATGTTATTTGTCCAACTATTGCCCGTAATTATTATGCACTTGGGCCAAATGCAACACTGTCAACAATGATTCGTTATGTCAGGGCGGATGAACAGCGTCATGCCGATGCTAATATGAGGATGTCTTTATGAAACAACCAGAAAATAACCATACAAAAATGTTTGGTAATGATGGGCCTACTTCTAATGACGCAGAGATAATTGTTTATTATGAATATAACGGACCAGCAGAGCCGGTGTTACGCATACCATTTTGGTACTACAAAGAAGAGATGGGAATGTTCGAACACTTTGAAGCTTCAGTACATAGAGCAGCAAAGGCACTTAAAGAGTCGTACACTTATTGGCCCGAAGGTTACATCCACATCCAAACAATTATCAATGATGATCATGTAAATATTATATAGGAAAAGATATGTTAGAAACAAAAGAAGTTGAAGATATTATTTCAGACTTAGTGTTTGTAAATATTTATTGTAATGATAATCCAGATTATGATTCAATACTTAAAAGTCTTAATGCTTTGGAGTTGAGTTATAATCAAACCTATGATATACTGCAGAAAATTCGAAACGGAGAATACTGATGTCTATAAATAATGCAACCCCTGATCAATGGGACGCTATGAAAAAACTTAATGATCTTTCTATTCGCAAAACTTCTGATCCTGTTATGAAGCCCGATCATTATAACAACGGCGCTATTGAGGCCATCGAAGCTATCAAAGCTTCAATGCCTGAGAATGAGTTTAGAGGCTATCTAAAAGGCAATGCTCTTAAATATCTTTGGCGTTATGATTACAAGGGTAAGCCCATTGAAGACCTTAGAAAATGTAAGTGGTACGTAGATCGTTTAATACAAGAGGTGAATTCATGAAGGTAGTTAACGGAGACTTTACTAAAAACAAACCAGAGGAGCTAACGCTTTTATCTAAGATTGAAAGGGCCACTGCAAAAATTACAGAAGAAGTTGGTAATAATGCACATGGTACTTTTATACTATTGACAGAAACAGACGGAGCAATTACCATGTCTTCAGATTTAGGAGCTGAAGACTTTAACTTTCTTTTAGATACAGTTAAACTCAATGCTCTTATTACGGCAACAATAGCTACGGAGTAAAAGGAGTGTATGAATACAATGAACTAACGCAAGATGAATTAATAGAAGATGTTATTGCCCGTGCATTCGCAATGATGCTAGGCGTACATATGCCTTCCCCTGAGGCCTTGACATTGATGCAAACATGGATTAAGATGGGGGCTGTTGATCGAGGTACTGATCTAACAGAAGAGTACATACTCAAACAAATACCGAACTTTATTGATTATTTATACAGGAGATAAATTATGGCAGTTGTAGAAGGAAGAGCATACTGGTCGTTTGTTACTACACCAAACACTAAGTACACACCAGCGTATTCTGTAAACCTTGTAGTCGATGACGAGGTCGCTAACAGTTTCCGCAATCGTGGTTTTACCGTAAAAGATATGGAAGAAGGCCCAGCGCTTATCATCAAGCGTAAGGTCGATGGACCTCGTGGGATGGTTCGTGAGGCACCAAAGCTTTACGATAAAAGCAAGCGTGAAATCAACATAACAGTTGGTAATGGTTCCCATGTAAAAGTGCAGTACAAAGAATGGGAAACACAGTGGAATGGTCAAGACTTCCGTGGCTTAGATTTTCAAGCTATGCAAGTTTTAGATCTTGTAGAATATGATGCGCCTGATGGTGCTGAGTTTGATGTTGAAGAAGAGGAGGATGAAATTTAATGAGCGTCACTTATGTTCATGAAGGTACTGCATACAATGTAGAATCTTTAGCACCGGAGGGCCAAAAGGCCTTCCAACTTTTAGTTATGGCAGAGCAGGATGTGCGAGGTCTTGAAGACCGTATGGTTATTGCACAAGCTGCGGCAGTTGCATTACACGCAAAAGTACAAGAGTTTCTAACTGAAGAAGCTGTTGTTACAGAAGAGGAAACTGAAACAGACGAGGACTAATATGTCTTTTGTTCAAACCCATATCCCCTGCACTGAGTGTGGGGGTTCCGACTCTGCAGCTATAAATGATGACGGCTCTGTCAAATGTTTTAGCTGCGGAGTTTTTCTTCCTAAACCTAAGCAGGAAAACAATGTGACTTCTATCACAAACTTTAAGAAGACACCCATGACTACAAATCAAGGAGAGTTTTACCCACTAACTGATAGGAATATCAGCCTACAAACCGCTAAAAAATACAGGGTTCGCTCTGTTAAAAACTCTACGGGTCAGATCGTAGAACATATTTATCCTTATTACTCTGACGGTACAGAGGTCGGAGCAAAAGTTCGAAAGCCCAACAAAGAATTTACTTGGCGTGGTGATGCAAAAAGTTCTGGCCTTTTCGGTCAACAGCTCTTTCAGTCAGGCGGTAAGTACATAACTCTTGTTGAAGGCGAAATAGATGCTATGTCAGCTTACGAATTGATGGGGTCGCAATGGCCTGTTGTATCTATCCGTAATGGCGCACAATCAGCAGACCGTGATGTGAAAGAAAACCTAGAGTTTCTAGAATCTTTTGATAACATTATCATTTGCTTTGACAATGACAAGCATGGTCGTGAGGCTGCAAAGAAAGTCGCAAAGCTTTTGAGGCCGGGCAAAGCTAAAATTATGGAGCTTCCCGTAGACTACAAAGACGCTAACGATATGTTGCGAGCTTCACAGCACAAAAACTTTGTACACTACTGGTGGAACGCCAAACTCTACACACCTTCAGGCGTTCTTAATGTTTCAGAAAATGTTGACAACTACCTCAATCGCACACGCAAAGATTCTATTCCTTTTCCTTGGAAGGGTCTTAATGAAAAGCTCGAAGGCTTACGTGCTGGCGAGTTAGTTACTTTGACAGGCGGTACAGGTCTTGGTAAGTCTAGTGTTACAAGAGAACTAGAACACTGGCTGATACAAAAAACTAAAGATAATGTGGGCGTTATGGCCCTCGAAGAAAACTGGCAGCGTACAATCGACGGTATACTTTCTATTGAAGCTGATGCCCGATTGCACCTTGACAGCGTTCGTAATCTTTTTGATCAAGACGATCTTCGCCAGATACACCATCAAATGTTTGGCGGAGAAAACAAAGATCGTGTTTGGGTGTACGGACATCTTGGGATGAACGACCTCGAAAGTGTATTTAGTAAACTTCGATACATGATCATAGGTTGTGATTGTAAGTGGATAGTTCTTGACCACCTACACATGCTAGTTCTTTTATCTGATGACCCCGACGAGCGCAAAGCTATTGATATGATTATGCACAGACTCCGAACCCTTGTAGAAGAGACGGGCTGTGGGATGATTCTTGTTTCACACTTGCGAAGGACTCAAGGCGATCGTGGTCACGAAAATGGTATTGAGACAGCACTAAATCATTTACGTGGGTCTCAATCTATTGCACAGCTAAGCGATTGTGTGATAAGCTTAGAGCGCAATCAACAGTCTGATGATCCTATGGTCGCCTCAACAACCAAAGTGCGTGTATTAAAATCTAGATACACAGGCGATGTCGGACTTGCAACACACTTGTTTTACGACAAAGAAACCGGACGCTTATCTGAAGTAGATATAGATACTATGATTGATGAGCTTGGAGATGAGATATGACAGCTTATGTCTTTGACATAGAAGCAAACGGCTTGCAGCCTACAGAAATATTCTGCTTGGTTGCAATGGACACTGAGACCGGAAAGACTTACGAGTACGGTCCAGATAAAATCGAAGAAGGAATAAAACTTTTACAAAAAGCAAACAAGCTAATCGGTCATAATATTTTAGGGTATGATATACCTGTAATTAAAAACCTTACAGGCGTTGATCTTGATGACGGCAGTATTAATATTGTAGATACCCTAGTGCTTTCTCGACTGTTTAATCCAACACGAGAAGGCGGTCACGGTCTTGAGGGCTGGGGATACAGGCTCCGACACAGAAAGATTGAATACGATAACTTTGAATACTATACACCTGAGATGCTAACGTATTGCAAACAAGACGTGTCTCTTAATTATAAAGTTTATCGACATCTTTCACGCACAGAGTCTGTTGGCTTTGGCGCTCAGTGCATCAAATTAGAACACGAAGTGTATCGAATTCTTAATCTACAACGTGATAGAGGCTTTAAGCTAAATCAGCAACATGCTATGGGTCTTCTAGCAGAACTAAACGAAAAGATTAGTAAAGCTGAAAAGCGTGTGCATAAAACATTCAAGCCACGCGAAACATCTATTACTCTTGTTCCAACACTGACCAAAGCAGGTAAGGTTTCTAAGATGGCGCAAGTCAAAAACGAAACTAAAAAGGTCAGATTATCTGATGAAGAATACGAAAAAGCGTGTAAGAATCCAGACGAGCATCTTGTTCGTTGTGATTCTGAACCTTTTAACCTTGGTTCTAGAAAACAAATTGGAGAGTATCTCTTGGAGTTTGGCTGGAAGCCTACAAAATTTACGCCTACGGGACAGCCAATTGTTGATGAAAAAGTTTTATCGCAAATAAAAGATATACCTGAAGCAGCTATCATCGCTGAGTATTTAATGCTTCAAAAGCGCATAGCCCAGATAAACTCTTGGTTTAAAGAAATGCAAGACGACGGACGCATTCGTGGGTATGTCAATACTATTGGTGCTGTAACAGGTCGAATGACACACAGCAGCCCTAACATGGCACAGATTCCAAGTACAAGCAGTCCTTACGGCAAAGAGTGTCGAGAATGTTGGACAGTCGAAGACAATTACAAACTGGTTGGTATTGATGCCAGCGGCTTAGAATTACGTATGTTAGCTCACTACATGAACGATGAAGGGTTTACTTATGAATTACTTAACGGAGACATACACACAGCAAATCAAATGGCTGCAGGACTTGAATCAAGACCTCAGGCAAAAACTTTCATCTATGCCCTCCTATACGGCGCAGGAGATGCAAAGCTTGGATCAGTGGTTGGAGGAGACGCAAAAGATGGTGGAAGACTTAGACAATCTTTCTTCGATAATCTCCCTGCATTCAAGGATCTTAAGGACAGAGTTGCACGAGCGTCTAAAAGAGGTTACCTCAAAGGCTTAGACAAACGTAAGTTGTTTGTGCGTTCAGAACACGCTGCACTAAATACTTTGTTACAAGGCGCTGGTGCAATTGTTATGAAGCAGGCGTTGATTAATTTGCAAAAAAGTATTAAAGACTTAGACGCACACTTTGTTGCTAACGTCCACGATGAATGGCAGATTGAAGCGCACAAAGATATAGCAGATAAAGTAGGTGAATTAGGTATTGCTGCAATTGAACAAGCTGGTAGGGACTTTAATTTAAAGTGTGAGTTAACAGGAGAATATAATGTTGGAAACAGCTGGGCTGATACACACTAAACTTAATCATGCAGAGTTCAAAAAGGCCCAAGAGCTTGCTGAGAATTTAGGGCACATAAAAAATTCTATTACTAAAGGACAAGGAAATGTTGCTGGGTTCAGCGGCGAAATGATGGTAGCCAAGTTTTTAGGTGTTGATTTATCACATACTAAAGACTATGATATGCTTTACAACGACCTAAAAGTAGATGTAAAAACTAAACGAACTAACTATCCTCCTAAACCTAACTATGAATGCTCAATAGCAAAAACAAGTCTTCATCAAAACTGTGATCTTTATGTTTTTGTAAGAGTATTACCTTCATTCGACGAGGGCTGGATTCTTGGCTACAAGACAAAGACCGAATACTTTAAAGAAGCAAAGTTTTGGAAGAAAGGAGAAATAGATCCTTCTAATAACTGGAAAGTTTCTGTAGACTGTTATAATCTAGCTATATCTAGACTAAATCCTTTAAAAAACTTAAGGAGTTTATAATGCCAAAAGAAATAACACACACCGAGGAAGAAGCTAGAAACTACAAAACAAACATCTTTGAAGAAAACGGAGAAAAGTTTTATCTTGGTTGCGATGGCGGTAGACGGCGACTAGGACCATACATTAAGAAAAACAAAAAGCGTATGTATGTAGACGGGAAATATATTCCTGCTTCACATCCGCTCCACAAGCCCGGAAGGTACAAAGGTTTTGAAGAAGCTGCGTTTAGCTCTTTACAAAACTATAAGTCTTCAAAAGAAGGTGAAGTATATATCATTACTAACCCTGCGTTTGAAGGCTGGGTAAAGGTTGGAATGGCCGTAGATGCAATGGACAGATTAAAAGGTTATCAAACTTCTAGCCCTTTCCGTGATTATGAGTTACAATTCTTTTGTAAAGTAAATGATCGTCGAGCATCAGAGTCTCAAGCGCATCAGTTGCTTGCTGCTAAATTTAATCAACAAGGCGAATGGTTTCAGTGTTCTATCGAAGAAGCCCGTCAGGTTATTAACCGAGTCAAACTGGAATCAGAATGAAAACATTAGACACTTTAATACAAGACATATATTCTAGTCTTGAAGGCCTTTCCACTGGGGAGGCTTTAAATATCTCTGAAGAAGAACTAGACTTAACTCTTTCGCGTATGAAAGAAAGCATACTTGCTTGGTCTAAACCACGAGAAGTTGACAACAGCTTTAGACTTCGAATGTCTAACATTGGTAGGCCTTTGCGACAGCTGTGGTATGAAAGCCAAAGCTCTTCAGATCCTCACGTTGTTAGTGGCTCAACACAAATCAAGTTTCTTTATGGACATATCCTAGAAGAAATAGTCTTGATGTTAGTACGAATGGCAGGTCACAAAGTTACATCAGAACAAAAAGAAATAGATGTTGACGGCATCAAAGGCCACATGGATTGTAAAATAAACGGTGAAGTTGTAGACGTTAAAACAGCTTCAAAGTTTTCTTTTAATAAATTTAAAGATGGCTCACTGGTCAACAACGATCCTTTCGGCTATCTTGCACAGTTGTCTGGCTATGAAACTGCTGAAGAAACAAATGCTGGCGGCTTTCTTGTTATCAACAAAGAGAGCGGCGAGTTGTGTTTGTTTCGGCCTGACGACCTTGAGAAGCCAAACGTAAAAGAAAAAATCGCAAAGGTCAAGGCAGCAATTGCTGTTGACACGCCTCCCGACAGGTGCTATGCTCCTATACCTGAAGGTAAAAAAGGTAATATGAAACTACCTTCTGGTTGTGCATACTGTCCTTATAAGTTTGAGTGCTACTCAGACGCTAACGATGGCGAAGGGCTTAGAGCATTCAAATATTCTAATGGCCCTGTGTACTTTACTGAAGTTGCCGTAGAGCCACGAGTTGAAGAGATTCTTTTATGAATAGAAAAACAATTAAACAAATCAACAAACAAGTTGGACCTATTCTTGTTGCTTGGTTAAAAACATTAGTCTCTGAAGAAGAAGCCAAGAAGATCACTTTAGATAATTACAAAGAACTTCTCCCTGATCAGACGCATGTTTTTGCCAACAACAAGTTTTTTCTTAGTACCTTTTCACCACGGTGGGTACGCAAAAAACTAAAAGGTTTAGTGGCTCGACAGCCTTATAGACCTATAAACTCATACACTCTAGAAGATATTAAAGCTGAGATGCAAACATGGAAAATGATAAACAGGAACTTTTAGTTCCCCTCGAAGTAATTATTCTTGGTTTTGCTGCACACTTTACTAACGGCAACGATGTCAATAGCGTTGAAGATGAAGCGCTTTTTGACCTGCAGGCTGCTCTAGAGCTAGAGATAGAACGAAGAGGAGTAGTAATACATTGAGTAAAGAACCTAAAATACGGAAGGGCTATCGCAAGCGGAGGGTTGTGAGGCCACGAGAAAAAGATTTAGAAGTAGGGTATGACTCACACTGGGAATATAAACTACACTCTGGACCTTTATCCGATTGGGACATACACACGACAAAGGTTGACTATGTTGTTGAACACACGTACCATGCAGACTTTGTTAAAGTAATAGACGGTAAAACAATATTGCTTGAAGCCAAGGGACGTTTTTGGGATGCACCCGAATACACTAAATATGTATGGATAAACAAATCTTTACCCGAAAACTACGAGCTAGTCTTTTTGTTTTCTGACCCTAATGCGCCGATGCCTCAAGCTAAAAGGCGTACAGACGGAACAAAAAGGTCTCACGCAGAGTGGGCAAGCTCAAAAGGATTTAGATGGTATAGTGAAGAATCACTACCCGATGAATGGATTGATAAGGACTACAAAGAAGAAGGACTATGATAGATCGTAAACAAGAACGCTCTGATAAGTTTAACCGTAAAAAAAAATTTAAACGAAAAGGAGAAGCACCTCCTAGAAAAAGAAAAGAAAATGGAATCTCCTTGCGTGAAAGAATGCAAATTAGTGAATGATAAATGCTCAGGCTGCGGCAGAACAAAAGAGCAAATTATTAATTGGACAAAATACACTAATGAACAAAGGAGAAAAATTATTGAAATGCTACGTTTGTAATTCTGAATTAATTTGGGGAGGCGACATAGACTCCACAGATATGGACGACAACAACATAATCGAAACAACATTGACCTGCAGTTTTTGTGATGCTACAGTAGTTGTTTTTCAACCAACCGAAAAGGAAGACTAATGGACTTGTACCAACAATATATCCACAAATCACGTTATGCTAGATACTTACCAGATGAACAGCGGCGTGAAACGTGGGAAGAAACAATTGACCGATATCTTAATTTCTGGATTGAAAAGGGCAAGATTACCCTCGAAGAAGCTAATGGAATGTTTGCAGATATCCACGACTTAAATGTTATGCCATCAATGCGAGCGCTTATGACAGCAGGAGAAGCCCTTGATCGTGATAACGTAGCAGGATTTAATTGTAGTTATTTACCAATCGACCACCCAAAAGCATTTGACGAAATGATGTACGTGCTTATGTGTGGAACTGGCGTAGGCTTCAGTGTTGAGCGCCAATATATTAGCAAATTACCAGAAGTAGCAGAGGAGTTCCATGAAACAGATACCGTTATACATGTCGCCGATAGCAAAATTGGATGGGCTAAAGCTTACAGAGAACTTATTAGCTTGCTCTATTCGGGTCAACTTCCAAAATGGGACATCAGTGGAGTACGACCTGCAGGGGCAGCCCTTAAAACCTTTGGCGGTAGAGCGTCTGGTCCAGAGCCTCTTGTCGATTTGTTCAACTTCACAGTCAGCATCTTTCGGGAAGCTTCTGGACGTAAACTTAGCTCCATCGAATGCCATGATTTGTGCTGTAAGATTGCACAGATCGTTGTCGTCGGAGGTGTTCGCAGGTCCGCTCTTATCAGTTTATCTAACCTCACTGACGATCGAATCCGACGAGCCAAATCAGGCCAATGGTGGCAAGATAATCCTCAGCGAGGACTAGCAAACAACAGTGCGTGTTACACAGAGAAACCTGATTTTGAGGCATTTTTAAATGAGTGGAAAAGTTTATACGAGTCCCGCTCTGGAGAACGAGGAGTTTTCTCTAGGGTTGCAAGTCAAAAACAAGCTGCAAAAAACGAGCGACGAGACGCTACCTATGATTTTGGAACTAATCCATGCAGCGAAATTATCCTCCGACCCTACCAGTTCTGCAATCTGTCGGAAGTTGTCGTCAGGTCAACCGATACTTTGTCAGACCTCAAACGAAAAGTACGTGTTGCGACTATCCTTGGAACTTTACAAGCTACCCTCACAAACTTTAGGTATTTAAGAAAGGTCTGGCAAAAAAACACTGAAGAAGAAGCGTTGTTGGGGGTAAGTCTTACAGGTATTATGGACCATGCAACTCTATCAGGAAGGAGAGACAAAGGTGTTCTTAAAACTTGGCTCACAGAACTTAAAGAAGAAGCTATTGAAACTAACAAGCATTGGGCTGCAAAGCTTGGTATTAATCCTAGCACTGCCATTACTGCTGTTAAACCTTCCGGTACTGTTAGTCAGCTGGTTGATTCTGCAAGTGGTATTCACCCTCGATACTCAGATCAGTATATTAGACGAGTTAGAGCAGACGCAAGAGACCCACTCTGCCAAGTCCTTGAACAGGCTGGAATCCCCGTAGAAGACGACATAATGTCACCCACTACCAAGGTATTCAGCTTCCCCATAAAATCTCCTGAAGGAGCTGTGGTAGCGTCTGAGATGGGTGCTATGGAGCAGTTAGAACTGTGGGAGATTTATCAAGACTTTTGGTGCGAACATAAGCCCTCCATGACGTGTTATTATCGTGATGAAGAATTCTTGGAAGTAGGCCAGTGGCTATACAATAAGTTTGATAAGATTAGCGGCATTAGTTTCTTACCTTACTCTGAACACACTTATCAGCAAGCGCCTTATGAGCCTTTTAGCGAGGAAGAGTACAACGAAATGGTTGTTAATTTCCCCACAGAAGTGTCTTGGGACATAACAGAAAGCAGTGACATGACTGAAGGTTCACAGACTTTAGCTTGCACAGGCAACAACTGCGAGATATAATATGAGCGCATGGCATGGCGGGAAGGGTTCGTCCCCCCGTCAAATTAATAAAGATAAGTTTGACGCTAACTGGGATAAAATTTTTAAGGATAAAAAAGATGTTAAATCCAAACCAAATACTGAAGACAATGAAAAGTTACTACGAAGCAGACATAAAAAAACACGCAATGGCTGTTGAGGTTATTATTAGTAACCCAATGGCCTTCCATGACCACGACGCTTTCTATGAAGCAATTGAGTCTCAGCTAAAGTTGTTAATGGAATCTAAAGATTATCTTGACGGACTAGACATTGTTCGTATTGAAATGGAAACACGAAATGGCTAGTAATAAACAGGAAGGAAACCTTATTGGTTTTAGGATTTTCTTTGACGCTTCTGGAAACTTAATGACAGAGTTCAATAAACTTCCAAAGGATGAGGTAGGTAAGATATTTAAAGAGCCTGAAGAACATAAAATTATTACAACAGTTCTTGATCAGGCTCTTTATTATTTCGAAGGATTACATGAAAAGATTGAAAAAGAACTTGATGCGTTAAACACTAAGACTTTTTAGATCTGTATCTTCGAGTTTTTTGGGCAACCTTCTGCGGCTGTTTGCTGTGTTGTTTGCCCTTTTTTGTGTCTTCGCGTTTCTTGCGGCTAGTAGCAGCGTACTCTTTAGCTGACAAAGCCTTGATAGCTTTTTCAGGCAGATAACGCTCACCTGTTTTACTAGACTTTTCGCCTGACTTAGTACGCCACTTTTGTTTTGTCCAAGCCTTAAGAGACTTCTGAGACTTTTTTAGAGCCATTACTTGTAACCTCCGCCTGCAGCCTTATACTCTTTAGCAAGCATTTGAGCTTTACGGGCTGACCACTGACCAGCTTTACCGCCCTTAGAGCCAGCCTTTATCTTGTTAAAAAGTTGCTTACGCATAGTAGGCTTAGTATAATTGCCTGCCTCGTTAACACGAGATTTTGTTTTTGTTTTTTTCTTTGCTGTCATTTTTGGCTCACTGGTTGAGTTGTCATAAATCGAAGAACAACAATACCGCTTGCAATCACACAGCCTACCATAGCCTGAACAGCTGGATTAGTGGGAAGAAAACCTACAAAGCCTTGGAGAACTGAAAGAACAGCAAGAGCTACGCCATACTGTACTGTTCGTGATTTAAGTGCTTGTTTAATTGTCATCTTAGTTCCTCTATTTCTTCTATTCTACAGCGAACTAATCGCCCTTTATGTTTCATGTGAACTGGTGCGCCTACATGTAAGCGTCTTACCTTTACATCTTTCACATCTTCGAAGATCTGACAGTCTGGTATGACCACGTACTGTTGATTTCCTTTCTGTATGAGAATACCATTAGCTCCAAATGCTGGAGCAGACAGCAAAACTGCTGTTAATATATATTTATGCATTGTGTATCTCCTAACGTCATCTCGACGTGCTATAGCCTCACGGCTTAGTGTTTAGTGTATAACTTACTCACTATTTTGCTTGCAGTTTGAGTGAATAAAAAAGGAAAGACTGCATGAACTGCACATACAATACCTCCCAAAAGCAGCCAGCCTGAAAACATAGCCGCTCGCTTTAAGTGCTGCCAATATGTTTCATTAGCAGACTTTGGATGCTTTGTAAATAAATCTACTACCATTTTACTTTATCGGCCCAGTAAGCCGCTGACATTTTTCCTTTTGCTATATTTTTAGCATGTCTTGCTTTGAACGATTTTCGCTTTGCTTTCATTGCTGCTGACTCGCCGGGCTTTGGCTTGCCTGCAGTTTTCGCGCCCTTTTCACCAAAGCGTATTGTTTTAACTTTGTCGCCTTCTTTTGCCACCACGATGTGTGACTTTGTTTTGTGGTTGGGTGTACGTTTCGGTTTGTTATAGCCACTTACTCCTGCCCTTTCTAGCCTCGAATCTTTTTTCTTAGTCATAGATTTCTCCAGTGCGGATCATTTCAGTTACTTCTACTGCACGTTGACCAACTTGAACAGCCCAACGACTGTCCAGAAATTCATCTGCTGCTTCCTCGTAGTTATGAATTGCCATAGCTGCAAGCGCATTCTCAAATTTTCTAAGGCGTGTAAGGCCTAAGTTAAAACATAGGTTTACCATTGCTTCGCGTCGAATTTCAGTAAGATCTTTAAACCATGAAAAGGCTGCATCAAGTTCTTCAATACAACGCTGAATGTCGTTCATCAACAGATAGTCTACTTCGTCGTGTGTAAGCCCTAAGCCTACGCCCATCTTTATACAGCGCCCTACGCCAATAGTTTCATAGCCAAGGTGGTCTTTGTAGACATAGTATTTAACACCCTCATGACGCTTTAAAGTATCAATGAGTCTTTGCATTATTATTTTTCTCCGTCTTGATAGAAGGGGCTAAGACCCTGCTCTATTCTTTGTAAAGCGTGTTGTTTTGCTTTCATGATAATAGACTCAGGAATATTTTTAGCGTTTCCTTCAAGCTGCATATTTGCTAAGGCTTCTATTTCTTTTGTAGTAAGAGTAGGAACCATTGTAGGCACTTCCATTTCTTGACCGTTTATTTCCATGCCTACAGAAACTTCTGTCATAGTGCCGCCTTCAACATTGTTTTTTACCGGCCCTAGAAAACCTTGTGCAGATTTTTTACTTCCGTCTGATCTATACATGCTAGGATCTTCAACGCTTCCACCAACTTGATAGCCTCGTCTTGACTTGCTTTCTTTAGGCGTGTAGTACAGCACCTCTTTATTCCTAATCATTTTATCAATTTTTCTTTCAGCATCCTCGTAACTATCTGCTTTAATTTTAAAGCCTTTGTTGTTGTTTGCTATATCCATAGCCCCGCCTTTAACATCAAGCTCAACAAACTCTCGTAAGTTTGCAAGGAATCTAGTTGCTTCAGGATAGTTAGCTTTTTGAGCAACAACGCCTAGAGCTAAGTGTCTCGCAGCATCACCACGGCCATCAAGCCGTTCAGCTTCAGGATACTTTTTATCTATGTTCATAGCCCACTCAAGGCCTTCTTTAGGGACTCCTAAGGCTTCTGCAGCTGCGTCATAGCCTGCTTTTTTAATCCTGTCAACAAAACCGCCTTCGTTAAACAACATGCGCTTTTCGGGGTCTTCTTCGTCTACAAAAGCCGACCCAGCTTGTATGTTGTAGGGCAGTCCTGTCATCTTGTCGATACGCTCGTCAGGCTCAGTAGGTGCATTGGGGACAATAACTTCACCGCCTTTTGCAAACTTTTTACGGTCTTCTACAAATGCTGCTTCACGCTCTTCAGGCGTTACGGGCATGAGCGGAGTAGCCATCATGTTTCCATAAGCACGATAAATGTCATTAATAACTTGGGCTTTTTCTTGACCTTCAAAATCAATTTTTTCAATAAGATCTAAAGTTTTTCCAAAAGAGTATTTTTCTGGTCTAAACTTACCTGACAACAAAAAGCCAATTTCTTTAACAGGCATGTCATTTTCCCTAAGAAGCATAATAACATCTTTACGACCCAATAAAGTTTCTGCAGCCATTGCATACTCATACATATCTTGTTGTATTTCGTATAATGCTTTTTGACGGTTTATTTGTTTTTCGTATGCGTCGTTTGCCGTCATAGAATAATCAGGTTTTGAAGAAATAATTTCTCTTTTAAGCCTGTTATACTCTTTAACTTTGTACATTAAAGCATCAGACGGATTAAACTCTGTAAACCTAGCTCCTGTGAGGTTAGTTACAAGTTCAGCACCCAAGCTCTTAGGCTTGCCCGTAGTTCTATTAGGCGTTTCAAAATAAGCATCGTACATGCCTTTACCGCTTGAAACACTTCCCGGAACAAAAGGATCTACAATAAGTGTAAACGCAGCAATAGCTTTATCAGTATTATTCATGCCTTCTACAAACACAGGAACTCCGGTTGATGTTCTACCATCGCCCGTAGCAGCCCCATAAATTTCACGCAAGGATTCTGTTACCATAGACTCGCCTACATAGGGAGTTAAAAGCTTTTTAGTTGCTGACAAAACAGCATCAGCTAAATAGCTTTCTAATTCTTCACCCCTAAGCTGTCCAGACTGAATGCTATCTAATGCAGACATAATAGGCTCTTTTAAGGGAGAGTATGAATCAATAAACTGAGTATCGTTTGTGTAAAGCTTATCGCCCATTCTTACAACATTTTTAGGCGCATCAGACCAAGGAGTTCTTGAAAGGGTTTGTAAGGCTTCTGCTTCGTCATCATTAAACCCTGCAAACTGCGCTGTCTGACTTGCTACAAAACTAGGTGCTGCAAGCATAGCAGTAAATCCTGCAAGACGTTGTTGGCCCCGACGTACAAGCTCATCATTACCAGATGTAATTTCTTTAGAAGACTGCTTAACAATGTTTACACTAGTTCTCCAAATTTCTGTAGGAAACGCAACAAAGTTACCGATTGGTAAATAACGCAAAGCTTTAATTCCTTTTGGAACCCTGTCATAATTAGGAAAAGTATTTTGAACAATGCGAGCAGCCTCAGATTCTAAAACATCAAGACTTTCATCGGGCATTGCACGTTTAAGATAATCTAACTCATGCTCAAAAGCGTTGACTTTATAAAAATCATCTACAGCCATATATACGTCTGTAGCGCCTTTATCTAGTTTTTCTATAAAACCATAGCCACGTACTTTACTTCCTAGTTTTTGGACAAGCGTATCTGGTCCAGACTCAAAGCCTGTTTCAAGAAGTGCACGAAATTCATTAACCCTAACGTTTGTATTAATAATTCCTAATCGCAAGTATTTTTCGTACATTGCATCAAGCTCTTCGTCGCCGCCACGAACAATGCTGTTCTTTAACGCTTGTGCTGTTTTATTTGCTTGATTAAAAGGATTCATGCCATTAGCAATACCAAACTGCGCACCACCAGAAGCGTTACGTAAGTGTGTAACGTGGCTATAAATGGTTTTCATTTTTTGTGAAGAGCCTTTTATTGCAGCTAAATTTCTAAAAAATCCTGAATCAAATGCTGAAAAATGTACTTCTTTTTCTTTAATAGCTGCAAGCATTTCAGGCGTAGTGTACTTACCATCTAGCACAGAATTTGTTCCGCTAATTTTAATGGAGTATGAAACACCATCACGCTCAAGAGGCTTATTAAAAATATACTTATTACTGCCCAGCTGATTAAGGTTGTTAAAGAACTGGTTGTTTTCTGTAAGTTTAGCAAGCTTAGATACAGTCAACACAATGTTTTCTGCAGGCTCTTCGATTTCTCCCATTAATGCACGAATTTCTGCAGGAATATCTTTTTTCTCTTTTAATATTTCTTTATTAACTCTACGAACTTTTGAGTAATAGTCTTCTGCAGCAGCTCTATCACCTTGAGATAAAACCTCATCAATTTTGCCACGAGCCACTTCGTAAGCTTCATCATAATTAAGCCCACGTTTTAATTGTTGACCTACAAGGTAGTCTTCGGCTTGGCGCACAGCAGACTCAGAAGGCTTATAGCCGCTATCTTCAAATAAACGATAAGATCTTCGAATATATTCACCAGAGTTTTCAAGGATGGTTTCACGAAACTCGCCATTAGGTATGTTAGAATTAGCAAGACGACCAGAAAGCCTGTCAATTAACTGACGAGCATTCAATACTTCTGTAGCAACCTCTTCAGTTACATCGTATTTATCCATTACAAAGCGTACACGAGCTTCTTGGGTTACTTGCGGATGAAAGCCTAAGTCTTCGCGTAGTGCGTTTTGAACATTTTTGGTTGCAGTTTCTGTAGTTGCTTCATCACCTAGTGAACGTAAAGACTGCTGAAGTCTATTGGAAATATTTTCTGCTTCTTTTACAATTTGACGCTGTGCATATTGAGCATCATTAAAAGCATTAAAAGCCTGTGGGGTCCAATAACCACGAGAAGTAAATGTTTGTTGCATAAACCGACGAAGCTTGCTACTGTTTTGTTGCGCAACTTGAGCAACGCCTTGAGGAGTTTCTGAAAAAATAAGGTTAGGCTGCTCAGCCCTTAAGTTAGTAGCTTGTCGAGCATCTTTAAGATAGTCAGCAATAATTTCTGCTTCTTCAGAGCGTGTAAGTTTTGCATAACCCTTATTAAATAATTGTTTTGCTTTAGATGCTAGTTTAGCAGTCCCCATAATTGCCTCAGCACCTACGCCTATTGCAACACCTTCAGCTAAAAGTTTTGTACGTTCTTCAAGCGCAGTATCGTCTTCATTTACTGAAAGATATTCAACTAAGTTTTGAGCCATGCTTTCTGCTTCAAAAAGCTCTGACTCTGATAAAGTGTTTGCTAAAGCGTTATCACCTGTGTATAATAATTGATCAATAGCTACACCGCTTAAAATACCATTTACAATTCGAGGTGTAGCTGACATTAGTTTAGTCCCGGCAATAGCTGTGCCGCCTACTACATATGGAGCTATTTCTAATGCAGTCCCGCCCAAAGTTTCTCTAGGTAAGACTTTACCTTCAGCATCAATAACGTCTTCTGTTTTTAATCCGGGAATAAGAGGCGTAAAAGCAGAAACAAATTGGCGTGTTGTAGCTCGTCTAAAGTCGTCTGTAATAAGATCGCCTTTTTTACCTAAAGCATTAGCTACAATATTTGCAACATCCGAAACTGCTTTAGTTCCAGCAACCCCTACATTGGTTAACACACGCGCAGTATCCCTTGCAAAATCACCAAGATCCGTAGAGTCATCAGTGTTTTGCTCTATTTCTTGATCTGTGGTTAGTTTTACTTCCTCTTCAGGCTCTTCTGTTTGACGAGAAATATGTTTCTGATATACTTCAGAATCTGTAACATCATCAGGTACATTTCGATATGAAGTCCCATCGGGAAGAGTAACTGTTCTAGGCATTATGGATTCCTAAAAGTAGTGTTGTAATCAAATGTAGTAGCTGATTGAAGTTCTTCAGCAAAAGAAAGTTTAGAAGCAATAAATGTTTGTAGTTCTTGCATTGCAGCGTTTCTTTTTTGTGGATCTGTTTCAACTAAAACACTAGACAGCATTGCTTGTAACTCTTCAGGCTCTCCAACAACCAACTCAAAAGTTCGAAGAGTTTTTTGATTGCGATATTCATCACGCAAGTTATCAGAGTTATTTAAATATTTTCGATAAATAGCTTGTAGCTTATTATGTTCTGCTACTGTTTTAGGTGCTTGAATATTTAATTGTTCGTTAGTTGCCTCATCTGCAAAATTTGCAAATGCCTCAGGTCTTAATAACTGACGACCATCTTTTTCAAAGTTAAAAATAGTGTTTAAACCTTTCATAGTGTCTAAAGAAACAGTATTATTATCAGAATTAGGTTTAAAAATAACACGAGGCTTACCTTCATCTGTAACATTAATTTCAGTAGTTTTTTCGCCGGTGTTTATTTCGGTCTTTTCAACCTCTTCATAAACAACAAGACGATCATCAATTTCTTGTAGTTTTTGAGTTCTATTAATTTTGAATTTTTCATCAGCGCTCATTTCAACTTCAGGAAAAACAACATTTGCAATATCAAACGATCTAACTATATCTCCCGTTCTTCGATATGTAGACATAAATGTATTTAATTTTTCTGCGTTTTCAGCCATTCTACCTTCAGTAATAGCTATAACGGCTTCAGTTTCTACATCTTTTTGGTTTTTACCGCCTATTAAATTTGCACCTGTTCTTGTAACCCATGAACCTAAATTACTTGGCGCAGCTTTTTTAGTATTTAATTCTACCATAGCAGAATAGTCTTCTTCACTTGCTACTTTTTTAGCTAAAGCAAGAGCAGGCCTATATTGATTTTCTAACCAGTCTTCAGCCATTTTTAATTTTTGTTTTTCTCGCCACTCTTCATAAGGCCCAGCTTTGCCTGTAATGTCATCTGGTAAATTTCTTTGGAGGTATTCTTCAAATTGCGGACCCATATTTTTTAAAGTCCAATCAAGCTCGCCACCCTGTGCAGCCATTTGAGTTTCGGTGTTAAAAAGATCTGCCGTATAAGTTCTAGCTTGTTTTTGAGCAAGATTAGCATTCCAAATAGGTTCTTTTGTTAAAAAATCATTTGTTTTTGCTGCAAGACGCTCATTACCTATCTTAGCCGCAAGACCAATGCCAAGACCCAATAAAGCATTACGCTCTTCTTGCTTCCGAAGTCGTCGTGATTCTTGTTCTCTTCTTTTGCGAATGTCCGTTAAAAGAGATTCGCCAAATTGTTCAATAGACATTATACTTCTTCCTCTGTAACAGGCTGTGGTGCAAGCAGGCTTTCTTCAGCAGGCGCTGAGGCTTCTTCAGGTCGTGACATAAGGCTTGACATTT
>Ga0208898_1000694_pt1 | contig 24948 bp, 52 predicted proteins | sample VirMetDEL_Mar_4_FD_184513 | JGI IMG/M metagenome (GOLD analysis project Ga0208898, IMG submission 184513) | Aqueous microbial communities from the Delaware River and Bay under freshwater to marine salinity gradient to study organic matter... | ecosystem: Environmental > Aquatic > Marine >...
GAGTCTTTCAATAACTCCAAAGCTAAACCATGCACCAATAACTATAGCACTAATTAAACCTATTAGATTTCTAAGTGGTAATCCTATGTTTGTATCTTCACTAATTTTCATAATGGCTTCATACAAAGTGCTAAAAACACAAAGCCTAAAATCAACATACCTGTAAAGTAATAGTTCATGCTTATCCTCATAAATTATTTAGCTATTTTGCCTTTGTTAATACCTTTTTTAATTACATAGTCCTGAGTACCATTAGCACCATGTTCTACTTCTTTTTTAAGATTCTTAAATATATTCATCTCTTTTAATTTCTTTTCTGCAAGTTTCTTAAACGATTCTAATACTTTGGTATCTCTCATTTGCTACCACCAATATATCCACCTATAACACCTATCAATCCTGTTACTGACATTTTCATAAGTGTAATTACAGATTCATCTACAGGTCTATTTTCTTCTAATGCTACCCAATAATCTCCAATGATAATGACACCAAGAAGTATTAAGACACCACTTGTTATTAATAAAATTACAATATCTTTAAAGTTTTTAATCATTTCTTTTTTTTCTTTTTAAGTCTAGGGTCATCAGATACAAACCTATCAAACAAATAACCCATAAAGTTATCTACAATTCCAAATACTCTGTAAATTATATTATCAATCATACTTTAAACCCTTTTTGCCATGATTTAACTGCCCAATATACAGGAGTTGTATTTAATTGTTTGCCTGATCGTTTAGCTTTAGCAAGTATTGGTCTAAATCTTGCCATAAATGATCTTTTTCTCGCTGGAATATTCTTTTTGATAGATAGCTTTTTATCGCCAAAATTAACTTTGACTACTCTGCCTGTCTTACGATTCTTTACGAATACTTTAAACTTCTTAACATCTCCACGCATAGGTTTGTTAAGTTTTACAGTTTTATTTTTGTATTTAGCCATGAGGCATAAATATCACAAAACTATCTCTTAAAGAACCTTTTTCTCCATTCGTGGCATATGTAATTATCTTTTACAGCTTTAGCACCCCAACGACCACAGAATGATCTTTTGTTAGAGTATAATCCACAGTTACCACAAGCCTCTGCTTTTAAACTTTTCTGGAATGATTGAGGTAGAGAATAATCTATGATCTCTCCATTAGGATAAAAGTTACTTCGCTTCTGTTCCACTCTCTACCAACTTTCTTAAATCTTTTACAGCATCTTCAAGTTTCTTTTGTCTTCTTAAAGCAATATCTCTTTGTATTTTTACTTGCTCTAACTCAGCTTTCATTTGATCTTTTTGTTGTCTTAGTTTTAAAAATGTATTCTCTCCGATTACTTCACTCATATTATCTTCCTTGTCCTTTGTATCTAGTTTGTTTTTGTTGTCGTTTTTCATGTTTGTTTTTGTTCTTCTTATGTTTTCCAGCACCTCTTTTTGGTGGTTTATCTCTTGGTATGAAGTGCGTGAATTTTTGTTTAGCCATTTACCTCGTCAGCTTTAGCATCAATAATTAATGGTAGAGGTTCAACAGTTTGTGTGGTGTGTATTTTATCAACCATGTTAAGTTCGTTTTTCGAAAGCCAGATGAGTAATTTTGGGTCTCCTTTTAAGGCTCGTTCCCAAAGTTTCTTTCTCAAACTTGCTCGGCCGATATTTTTGTTTTCTGCTACTAAATCAGCATATCTTCTTTGTAAAGTTCTAGCAGATATTCCTACAACAGAACCTATTTCTTCTTGCGTACAGCCTATCTGACTAAGTTTTGCAATAACATCTTCATCTAGTTCTTTCTTAGGTCTTCCCATAGACTTTGTCTTAATTGTGTCAGTTGCCTTAGTTTTGTCGTTTTTCATAATGCTAATTTATACCTCATTTCCCCATGAATCCCAACCCTCTGCTTTCTGTCTAGCAAATAGTTCTATTCTAGGTAAATCTCCACAGAGTTCTGTTATTCTAGTTCTTATTTCATCTGGTTTCTTGCTATGTTGTTCTATTCGGCTGATTATTAATTGTCTTACAGATTTAGATAATCTTTTAGGTTTTCCTTTAGTTGCCAACAAACACATCTCAGGGTTTGATCTTGTATAATAACCCATGCCTGTAAAATAGTTATCAGATTTTTTATTTTTCTTTACCCATGTAAAAGCTACTGTTTTGTATTTGAACCCCCAAGACTCAATAACTTTAAAAGCCTCTGGTAGCATTGGGTCAATAACCCAAATAAATAAGATACAATCATCAGCAGAAATATCCCTAAGTGGAAGATTACAAATATCGTCAATAGACATACAATTATAATGCTGTACAGCAGATCGTTTTTCGCCTTTATCAGAATATGTTTTAAAGTACCAAGCTGGGTCACTATAGATGATATTATATTTTTTTTTAGGAAAAGGTATCATTTTATTAGTTTAGTTAATAATTTCCATAGTTTAGGGTTTTGTTTAAATATCTTAGTAAAGCCATTTCCTATCTCTATTGCCATTGGTTCTTCTCCCATAGTTCTAAATTTAATTTTAGATAGATGAGCAATTAAGTGAAATATCTCGTGAATTATTGTGTTAAAAAGTCTTTTGCCTTTTATTCTACTATCCAACACAATTATTTTCTTCTCGGTTTCGTAATATCCATCAAGATTTTTAAGTGGTCTAAATTGCACCTTAATTTTCTTTCTCCCATACAAAATGTGTTCTAATTGTGGCATTAATGTTTTTTAGAATTATCACTTTCCACAATCGCTTTGTAAAATTCAAGTTGCATCTTTAACCTTTTATTTTCAATAGACAGATTAATCAATCTTTTTCTGACATATTTGAATATTCTTAATATCGCACTCATTGGTATTCTTTCAGAGGCTCATCTTTCCATTTATGTTTTAGATATTTTTTAGAGTCTTTCAACACAATGGTGTATTCTCCCCATTCTCCTATTTTTTTATACCCACTATTCACAACCTTATCTTTGCTAGACTTACTATTTAGTATATGTGTATTAGTATTGTGTATTGACACTTGTTGCGATAGGTGGGCTGTAGGTGGTTGTTCGGATTCTACATACTGATATTTGTCATAATTTATAAGGTTTATTATCGTTACTTTTCGGCTAGGGTGGTTGTTGCTGGGCTGTAGCTGGGCTGTTCTAGTGCCTATCATTTTTCTACGCACAAGCCGTAGTATGAAAGAACGCATTTCAGAGTAAGTCATGTTAAATCTCTTAGCTGTAACTCTTAAAGGCATAATAGCCTCGCCTCGTTTTATAAAAACCTCTGTATCTAAAAATCTTAAAGTCTTATCTTGGTGTGATGCTGAACTAATAAAATATATCCAACAACTAGCCTGTAATATGTTTTTAAATATTGGGCTAGAATATATATCTCTATATAAAATAAAATAACCTCTCTTTTTAGACATTCTTACTCTCTTTCTCGATCATCTCGATTAATTGTTTTTTTGTATATCTCTTTAACAGAGTCTTAATTATATTTGTGGTCTTTTTTTGTTTCTCATAAAGTCTAGCACGATTACTAGATATTACTTCAAAGTGTTCATCTCTCATTTCAGCCATTGTTCTCTCCTTTTAGGTTAAAAAAATCATTTACTTGTTCTATGCTTTTAATTTCTTTTAGAGTCCTATGTAATAGTTCTGCCTCAGTTCCATAACGAGCCTCAAATTGTTCTTTGCAGTTATGAATACTGAATTGTCCTTGATGGTGGTCGTGGCATAAAGGTATCGTTTGGTAGTGGCTTGATCTCATGCCTATTCCTAGCCCAATGGGTCGTATGTGATGCACATTAGCTGGTCTTTGGCACACCAGACACCCTAAACTAGCAACCTTACTCATATGCTCTCTCTCGCCCTTTGTTGCTAATTTTTTTTTTGCCATTTAAACTCCACAAAGACCCTCACACGCATTTTCAAACATATCTAATTGATTGTCCTCTTTACTAAACTCAACCTCATCTAAAGGCTTACATGATTTATGGGTATAATTTTTAATATTTTTATTTCTACTGATTGTTCTAATTTCTTTATCAAATGCTACTGCGTCAGCAAATTCAGATGGTCTTTCTTTTTTCATAAAATCCCAATACTTATCATCATGGAATGGACAACAAATACAAGCTGATTTTTCAGGCAATGGAAATTTATTTTTATTCAACCAATTAACACAATCTTGCCTAGACATATTCATTTCGATTAATGGGTGTCTATTTAAAATATAAGGGTCTCTAGCTGGTTTCATTCTACCTATTTCATCTTTTGAAATTCCTATCCATTGTTCAACATATTTATCTTTAGGAAATCTTTTATTAAAACCAACATTACAAAGTTCTCTAATCTTTTTCTTTATAGGCTGAATTTTGTACTGATTTGTGCATTGACGCATAATCATTCCCTTTTTTCCTGTAATAGTTTCTTGAGTATAAAAAGGTGCTACTACAAAATCAGTAGTGCCTCTTGCTTTCAACATATCATCTTTAATGTTTCCAAATTTCACAACATAGATAGGAAAAGGTAAAACTTTTTTTAAAAATTCTAAATAAGCATAACAACTCTTTGACTCATAACCTGTATCAGCAAAGATTCCGACATCAGGTTTAGGTAATTCTCCTGTTCTTGTCATTAAAGCCATAGTAGAACTTTGAACTCCAGCACCTAAACTTAATACTGTTAAACATCTTTCTCTATTTTTATCCATTATTTTATTTTCCATACTATCGCATCTTTCCCATATTTCGTTTTTCTTTTTAAACCAGAGTCTACCACAAGATTTAACTCTTGTAACTCATGGCATCTTGCACAAGCTGAACTTAATGGTATTTCTAATTCATCAGCTATCTCATAATTAGTTAATGCGTTTAATTTTATAAGATCATAAACTTGTTCTCTTTTAGTTTTAATCTTAGGCTTTATTGTGGCTAATGCTTCTTGGCTAGTCTTGGTGTAATTACAAGACTCGTAATCAGTATCAAATATATCTAGTTGCTTCATCTCGTTTTCTCCCTGTTATGTGCTGGGCTTTAGAGAGAGAGGCTAAAACCCAACACGAACTTGTTACCAAGTTATTAGTATTTGATATGAAATAAATACTTATATCCTTTCGGATAATTCTCTCTAACATATTTTTTATTTATAATCATATCTTTAATTGATTCGTTTATAATTAATTTTAAAATAAAAAAAAGAAAATTCTAACTAAATTAGAAAAATGACTAAAAAAAAGTCAAATAAGCTAGGTTTTACGCCAAAAATAATATTTGCATAATACAACCATTCTGGTAATTTATTTGTATGTTAAATAAAAAAAAAGGAGAGAAAAACATGAGAAGAAATCGTAGAGCAATAAGTAATTGTTTAAATTTATACAAAGATCAAAATAGACTTTTAAATTATTTTGGCAGAATTTGTACTGTTGCATATGCTGATAAATATAATGCTAAAATATGTATTCATAAAACTGATGGCACTATTACAGAACCACAAAATGTTGGTGCTTTAGATTTATTTGATAATTTAAAAATTGTAACAAATGAGGAGAGAGCATAATGAAAAAAATAACAGAAAATAAATTAACTAAAATATTAACAAATTTAATACCATCATATTTTGATGATATTAAAAAACCTAATATCAAAGTTGAACCAGCAACTTTTGGTGGTGCTACTATTGAAAAGCAAATTACTTTTGATTGGTACACAGATAAAAAAGTTTGGTTTTATTTTTGGAAAAATGAAAATGGAGATTACCATGTTTCAATGGATGGTGCTATTTCTTATGAGTATCTATCAACTGATAGTGAATTTTTTTGTGATAAATTAAATACAGCTTTCATCGAATCTTTTGAAAAAATTGGTTTGTACCCACACCCAAATAATAATTATTCATTTACAGTAGGAGATAGATAATGAAAAAAATAGCATACTACACTTTAGGTTTTATTTTTTGTGCTTTTTGTTTAACTGCAATCATGTTAGGTTGCTTACATGTGTGGAGTATATAATGAGAATACCAACTAACTCAAACTTTACTAAAGAGATGTCTAAAAGACTACAAAGAATAATTAACCCTCAAACTACTTTAGAGGAGTTACAGAATTTACAGGACGAAATAAATATGATTAATCCTGTAGATAGTTACTTGGCAAATCAAGTAATTAAATTGGAGAAAGACCATGCAAAAACAAATCTTCAAACTTCAGGAACAATACGACAAGAATACACAAAAAGAAAAAGTCTTGTTGGAAAAGTTACTGAAATTGAAAGAGAAAAACAAAAGGTTGGCTTGGCATTTACATCAAGTTAAATATCATCAACCAACTTTATAACGAGAGATAAAACAAGATATGAAAAAAACAATACTTACTGTAGGGCTTTTATGCACTCTACTCAATGCGTGTGCCTATAAACCCATCATAGATACTGCTGGAAGATCAGGTACATTCGATAGTGATAGAGCAAATCTAATAACTGACGATCAATTACATTGTAAAACACTTGCTAAAGATAATACAAACTTTGTAAGTAATATTTTGTATTGGTCTGTTAGCCCAACAATGGACACAAAGTATGAGTCTATTGTTAGAAAATGTTTAACAAAGAGAGGTCATAGTGTGCTTAATTAAAGAAAAACTTAAAACTAAAAAATATCAGTATTTATATTTAAAGGAAAAATTAGATTTAAAAATACAATATTATGATCATTGGATAGATACTACAGGAATGGGGTGTGAAATTTTAAGTGAAGAAAAAAGATATAAGCATTTACAGGAATGGTTAGAAAGAATTAACAAAAAATATAATTACATATAGGAGAAAACAATGCACAAAAGAACAAACACAACAATAGAAGAAGTAAATCAATCAATCCAAGAACTAACTTTACAATGGAATGTTAGTGAACAAGACAATCTTAAAATAGCAACTTGTTTAATAGGATTGCAACTTAGAAAACTTAGATTAATGAGAGGTAAAACCCAATCAAGAATCGCTAAAGCTGTAAATGTTACATTCCAACAAATACAGAAATATGAAAGAGGCCAAAATGCGATTAGTTTAAATATAGCTAAAAAATTATGCGAATATTTAGATGTATCTATTGACTATTTCATTAAACCAATGGAAGATAAGAACTTAACATTTTTAAAAAGGAGAGAAGCTAATGTATATCCGTTCAAAAAAAGATTTGTGGAAAACCAAGCGAATCAAAGCCATGAATAGAATAATAAGCAGAAGTCAAACTAAGAAAGAAACTACAGAACACTATTTACCAGAATATAATAGGGTATGTGTTTCAAATGCAGAAAATAAACAACAATATAAGGGAGAGAATAATGGCAATACATAAGTTAGAACATGGTCATACGATTGAGTTCAATGAAGAAAAGCACGTCTATATTCATAACAACGAATATGTAGTTGGAATGAGTACACTACTTGGAAAGTTAGCGAGTCCAATGTTAGAGAATTGGAAGATTAGCCAACAAGTAAATGCTATTAAAACTGAAATGGAAAGAGAGGGTATTCCAATCGACCAGATACAGAAGATAGTAACTAATGCTAAGGCTAATGCAAAGAAATCTGGAGATAATATTTTAAATATAGGCTCTATGGTTCATAAGTTTTGCGAGATGTGGCTTAAAGGAGAAAAATTTACTGACCCAAGCGACCCTGTAATATTAGGTTGCTTTGAGAAATTTAAAAGGTTTTGGACAAAACATAAACTAAAAGTTATTGAGTCTGAAAAGGTTTTATACTCTGAACGAGGGTTTTGTGGAACTTTAGATTTAATTGCTAAAGACTCACAAGATAATCTTTGGCTCATAGATATAAAAACTTCTAAGGGTTTGTTTCTAAATATGGTTCATCAACTGCATGGATATAAGTTGGCCTATGAAGAACAAACAGGAAAGAAGATCAATAAGATGTATATAGTTAGACTTCCTAAAGATAGTGGAGATTTTGAGGCTAGACATATCTTATACAAAAAGGAACACTTAAAAGCATTTCTAGGATTATTGAGTTGTCATAAATCCGAGTTAATGTTTAACGAGTCAGTACGAAAATATAATCAACTAAAAAAAGGAAAACAAAATGTACGAAAAAACTAAATTCGATAAACCTTTTTGTGGGTTACAAATGCGACTTTTTCCAACGGGAAATCTTAGCCCCAAATATGAATACAGTGGCGAGGCAAGTAAGGTTAAATTTACTTGTAGCTTAACCAAAAGAAAATATGGTTTATCACAAGTTAATGATTGGTTTAACACACCTGAGGTTCAAGAATATACTAAAGCTGGATATGTTTTAAAATATATGACTAAGACTCAGGAAATGCAAAACCCACCACAATATGCAAAGGGTAATCTTGAACAGATACTTTGTTTAATTATGGTTAAGCCATATAAACCTCAACCAAATGTAGATGGATTTAAGCCTGTAGGTCAAACTATGCCTCAGTATAAACCTCAACAAATGACAGAGGCTCAACCATCAGCACCAGATCATGCTATGCCTGTTGAGAAGATGTCAGATATGGACGATGAGATTCCATTTTAATGTCTGAATTATCTAAAACTCAAGATAAACTTATTAGCGATTTCTATAACTTAAAAAAAGATTTCGCTATTAAGTTAGAGGAAATACAAGCTATGTATTTAGAAAATAAAGGATTACACAAAAAGATAGATGCTTTAGAAAAAGAAAATCATAGCTTTAAACAACAAATAAAACAATTAGAACAAGAAGCAGAGGAGATGTTATTATACCCATGATTATATTTGGAAAAAGCAAAAGAGATTGGCAAGTATTAGAACTTCATTACAGACGAGAATGGATTTGCTTTGTAGTAGGATTTATATTAGGAGTTATATTGATATGAGTCTAAGCAATAAATCTTATGAAGAATTAGAAAAAGCCTCACAAGATTGGGCTGAATGGCATAAGAAAGTAATTATACTTGATGAGGGTCGTAAAGCTACATTCAGTAAAGTATTCTTAAAACATAAATTAGATTCTAAAAGTATTACTGAGGCAGAGCATAAAGCTAGAACTGATGAGGAATATAAAAAAGTTGTAGAGCAATATGCTGAGGCTGAACTTCAGCTTATTAAGAGTCGTTATCATTATAACAACCTTGATAAATATGTAAGTTTAAAACAATCAGAGTTAAAAAGAGATTTAGCTTTGAATAGTAAAGTTTAATGGATTCTATTAACGATATATTGATTTGCTCCCGATATATGAGTCTAGTAGATAGAGTGGTCAGGGAGACTTGGCCACTTGTTAAAAAGAATTTTGGGAAGAATAACGATAGTTTATATAAACGGCTATCACTTTGAATTGACCCAAAATAACTATGGGGTGGTCTTTATTTCTCTCTCTTTAACCACCCCTAGTTTCTAGTAATATCAAAATGTTTTAAATCAGTATCTTCGTGGATTCCTGTATAAGAATATTCGTAATTAATTAAATCAACATCACTTCGTTTTTTTATTTCTTCGACCATATCATTAACTTTAGTGAAGTATGGAAAAGTATCTATGAATCTAAAATTAACATAAGAACCATAAGGATTGTTATTGGTTTCTAATTGTAGTTCTAAATCTGTTATAACGAAATCAACTTTTACTTTGTCCATTCGGACACTATACTATTTCTTACGCATGATGTCTGCACCTTTAAGTCCATAGATTGCAGAAACTACTCCAATAAAAATAGCTTGATACCAATAAGGTAGATTGCTAAAATACTCGAAAAAAGTATCTAGCTTATTACGAATTTCTGGATCGTCAGAAAACACAGACCAACCCAATAACAGAATAGGAATAGAAACAAGAATGAGGACAAATTCGTCTTTAAAACCATTGTCATTACTTTCAATAACTTTTGCTTTATATTCAATTTCGCCTTTCGCCATTTGCTCTGCATGACGCATCTGAGCATCTGACAATAATTGTTTTGTTCGTTGTTTATTTTGATAAAGTTTAGCCCCTGTCTTTACACCTAAACTTAATAAATTCAACCACATTTTAACTCCTTTGCTAATTCACAATAATGAATTATTTTATCATATCTTTCTTTAGGATTCTCGCCTTTTTTATTCCTAACTGCATATTTAACTATATTGCCATCTATGAAGTCTAAATTATGTGAAATTATTAATTCTATAGGCTGTATTTTGCCTTTATAATGATTGCCACCTATTTGCTTATCTATGGCTCTCTCTGTGGCTCTATGGCGTTTTAAAGGCATATATTAGAGTAATTTACCTATCCATTTGCCAGATTTATCCTTAATAAAAGGTTCTATTATTGGAAGTCCATTTTTAATAACAGAACAGCCAATTAAAGGTCTAGCTTTTTGAACTTTGTTATATCTAAATGCTAGAGATTTATTATCTATCATGCAACCAACTTGAAGTCCGTAATATAGGCCTAAACTATTGCCGTACCATCTACAACCCATTGAACTATGATAGTGTCCCTGAACACATGACATTCCCATGCTTTGTGCTAATTTTAATACATCAGCAGTTTTACCATGACAGAAATAAACCTTACCAAGTGGTGTATCTATTGTTAAATCATCATGCCATTTCCAGCCTTTTCCTACTTCTAAAAATTCATTATAGTTTCTTAAATATGCTTTTGGTATTCCGTGTTTTAATGCTTTTCTAAAAACTAAACTTCCATGATTAGAGTCCATCAAATCCATTTGTGGAAATAATTTTTCTAACTCATGCACAGTAGGTAAAGATAATTTTAATTCATCTCCAGCACTAGGAAGATCAGGGTCAGAATCGTGAAATGATAATGCGTGTTTATCTAACTCATCTCCAATATGAATTACTTTATCAAATGAATATTTTTTCTTTAACAGTTTTAAGTAAGGTATTAATTCTGGTACATGGTAGGGTATGTGAGTATCGCTGATAATCAAAACTGATTTGTAAATCATACAATTATGTGTTGTATATTATTTTGATAAAAAGTAAAGCACTTGGGCAATAAACAATAAAGCTACAGCACCAACTCCATACATAATTAAATTGTTCAGGCTATCAAATTTTTTATCTAACTTTTCATCAATCTTTTCTATATCTTCGTGCATATGAGCAAGATGATTATTTTTAATTGTAGATATATCTTTTTTTAATCCTGTGACATGACCATACAAAGAAACAATATGTTCTCCTGTTGTTCTAGGCTTCTTAGTCATTAGCTTTGATCTACTTTTTCTAGGATTAATTCAAATCCAGCACTAACTGATGATGTTGCACTAGCTTTAGCAATTAATTCTAAATCTGTTTTTTCTGTAAATTTTACAGGAACAGCATAATTTTTTTCTACAAATCCACCTCTTGTAGTTATAAATGCTTTTGTGTTCCAAACATTACCATTGTCTATTTCTTTTGAAATAAATCTAATTTCATTTTCTAAATCTTTAGAACTACCTAAATCTATTTGCATTAAGTAGGCATTGTATTTTCTAGGAATAGTATAAACACACATTAAAGTTTGGCCATAACCAGCACGAATTTGAGCAACAGTTGTAGATGAAACTGTTATTGTAATTGTTCCAACATTAGAAGTTCCAGTATTTGCAGTTATCATTACTGCTCTAAATACTCTAATAAAAGATACTGTTCCAGCACTACCACCAATAGTCAAAGTTTCTTCTGCTAAATCATAATTAGAATCTAAGCCAAATATTTTAACTGTTCCTGTATTGTCATCTGAATCTGATGAAGTTGCTGTTGCTGTACCAGAAGAAGATGGGTAAGTGTATGTGTTGTTTCCATCCCATACTGTTTCAAATGCACCACTTCCCACAGAAGTGTTTAATCCAAATTTATGTACACCACTAAAATTACCAACATTACCTCTTTGTATAGATAGTCCTATTGGTGCAAATGTATTGTCAAATAAACTCATTTCTTTTTCTTTCTAGGCTTATATTTTTTGATAGCTTGTGAAATGAAGATGTTTTTATACAGAGAAACCTTTTTGCCAAACTTCTTATCAGCTTTTCTTTTAGCTGATTTATAAGCCTTAGACTTTTTATTAAAAGATTTAGGTTTTCCTAATCTCTTTGGTCTAGCTTTGGCATATATAGGTTTCTTTGTAGCCATTACTTTTTCTTCTTCTTTTTCATTTTATCTTTTTTCTTTTTAGCTGGTCTTCCTCTTTTACTTCCGTAAGTTCCCATTCCTCTTGGCATAGTATTCTCCTATTAGTTAGTTAATTTTCCACCTGACCATTTTGCTTCAGGTAATCCATTAGTATATGATTTTCCATCAAATGTTAATACTTGTTTTCTATTTGAGCCATCTTTGTATGATACATGAATCCACCCACTATTAGGTTCGCCTGTGTAATACTCTAAGATCAATTGGTCAAAGTCACAATGGTTTTCAATCCACAAAGCTACCTCAAGATTAGACACTCCAGCTATTTCAAAATCTGTTGCGTTGCCTGTGGTGTGTTGTGATGTTTTTTTACTGCCTATTGCTTCGCATAATTCTTCTGATCTATAACCAGATGTAATAGTTACAGGCTTATCAAATTTAATTCTTACAGGCTCTAATACTTCATAACAAAGATCGCCTAAGTTTTTAATCTCTCCAGAACCAGCTTTATTTTTAATACCTTTTCTTGTAGCAGTTTGTGATTTCTCAAATTCTTCTAAAGTAAAATGTTTAGATAATTGCATGATTACCTCGCTGTTGTTGGGATTCCTGTAGATGTAACAAATGGATTGGAAGCAAATGCCATGTAGATAAATGTTGCACCAGATGCGTTAAAAGTTGGCTCTGTTGTTCTAAACTTAAATCCATTAGATAAAAAATCTAACCCTGTAAAATCTGATTCTGCACCTGATGTGTTAGGGTGTAATTTATCTTCCATAACATTAAAAGAATCTCTTGTAGTATCGTATATAGTCCAATTACTTGTTGAATCAGTCCTTTTAAAAATAACCATAGCTGGTTTAAATCCTGTGTAAATCATAGGGCCATCCGAATTTCCTGAACCCTGATACGACCCCATAGCTGAGAATCCTTTTTTCTCTGCGAAGCAGTACGCTATATGAGTTCCTGAAGAAGTATTAACATCTCCAGCAGAACCTACAGTAAAAACAGAAGATGTTGGACTTGTATTATTCCAATATGTTGCTTGTGAGGTAGAAGCAAGTGTACCATTTAATCTTAAAAAATTTGTATTTCCTATGACAGAATTATAAACTGTCCAATCTCCAGCACTACTTCTTAATTTAACAATTATCATTTTTGGAACAGCACCTAACCCATGACCAATAGTAGCATTACTTCCTGTTCCTGTATAAGACACAATACTAAATCCACTTGTAGTATTAGCACTAACAGTTGAGGTTATAGTTCCATCTGTGTTTGAGGCTGTTGTGTTTGAGGCTAACCAATTCCATGCTACATAATTATTTGCACTTTTGTTACCCTCTGTGTTACTTCCTAATGAAAATCCATCTGAATCAAATGAAGTAACAATATCTGTGCCAGGATTATCTTCTGCATCTGTTGCATTTGGAACAAGTCTTATATCTACACCACGAATTACATCATTAACCCAATGTGAGTTTGTATCACTTCGATTTTTACCCCATATCCAATCTGGTTGAAATCCAACTCCTGTTATGGATTGAGTGCTACCATTTCCTGTCCAAAGAACAGTATTAAAATAATCTGTTGGTTTATCTAATCCATTTGTGTAACTCATAATAATATCCTATCCATATTCGGCTAAGTTTTTTGTGTTAAGTGCATAATATCCTGATGGTACAGAATATTCAAAATTCCCATAACCATTACCATCACTATTTCCTGATGAGATTGTGAAAGTTTGTGTGCCACCAAAATTATGTTCAATTCCTGTAACATTTCCAGCATCAAAATTACCAAAAGGAAACCAAGTTTTTCCTGTTTTACCACTTACAACTGCACTCCCACTATTTAAAAGTGTTCCATTTTGATATAAAAAAATATCTCCAGCATCAACATCTAATGCAAAACTTATAATATCATTTGCAGAAAAAGTACCAAATGAAGAAGTTGCAGAACCTTCATTATAAATTTTACCATCAAATGAATATAAACTAACATAACCTGAACCTCTTACTGTACTTCCTGTAACATTATCTTTAAATATACTAGAATTTTCTAAAGCAAATCCTAAATGTGCTTCGTTATTTCCACCTAAAATTTTTTGTTCAAAATACCATTTACCACTTGAAACTCCAAAAGTTGCTACTGCTGATGCACCAGCACCACCTTGTTTTAAATTACCCTCTGAAAAAGTTGCTGATGATTTTGTTAAAGGATTTAATGTTGCAAAATTATTTGTGCAAGTATCAGTAGATTGATCTATTGCTGTAAGGTTATTTACAGTAAAGTTATTTCCATTACCTGATACATCTGCACCTAGACTACCAGAGTTTTCAAAGTCTAAATAGAATCCATTTGTGCCAAAGGTTAAACCAGATACATCAATAGGTTTCCATATTCCTGTGTCTTCGTCAAATTCTCCAAATGATGTTGGGTCTAGTGCTGTGCCATCTATTAAAATCATTTCTGTTAAATATCCATTTAAATAATTTGTAAATCTAGTTCCAACAGTATGTGTATCTGCATAGTTAAACCATGTATCTTGATTTAAAGATGGAAATGTTCCTGTTAAAGAAAATTCAACACCATTAACATATAATGTTACTCTATCAGATTCTGTTGCTTGTGTAGTATCTACTTTCCATACAAAATGATACCATGCAGAAACATCTCTGAATAAAGCATTAGATTGTAAAGACATAACATTAGAATTACTTGTGGTAGTTTGAATTATTGCTGTATCAGTAGAAAATTGAAAACCACAAAAACTATGATTATTTCCATCTGTTAAAATTCCAGCATTTAAAACACCCTGTGAATTAGCTGTTGTTATATTACTTCTTTTTAACCAATAAGAAATAGTTAAAGTTTTTCTATTCCCTGTACTTCCAGCAGTTCTTTCTAAATAATCTGAACTTCCATCATCAAACCTACATGAATTATCTACTACATATCCACCATCAGATATTGAATTACTTGGTATGATTAAAGGCATTATATAACCTCTTTTGGAAATTCAGGTAAAGGTCTTGTTATTGTTCCGTCTTCTTGTTCTGTGTATTCGTATAATGCTTTTAGTTCATCAACTGTTGTGCAGTTATCAATCATAGTTTCCATTTCATTTGATTTAGTTCTAACATCTGCTCTAAAAGATAATATATTTGCTGGAACATCATAGTCAGCTACCTCAGTTGATTTAACTACATACCAATCAGTAGGTGCTAATAAACCAGATGCTTGTTGTTTAACTATTTTTTTCTTTTCAGTTTTTAAACCATAGTTAATTACTTGGTTGCCATCATCATCTAATAAATTATTACCATCTTCATCTACTGCGTTTTCATCATTTAATCTTTTAGGTGTTGCAGTTCCCCAAGATTTAGTAACTTGATTATCTGCAAAGTTATATTGTTCGTTAGTGTTATTATAATATGCTGGGTCTTTGTAATTAGTTGAATCAGTTATAACTTCATAAATACCTATTGCATTTAATTCAGCTTGTGACCATAACTGAAATATTTTAGCTGGGTATCTTACATCTCCAATCACTACTGATTTAGGATAATTAATGTATTGTGTAATATTGTTATCTTCTACTATTGCGTACATATTTTAACTTTCACTTAAATTTAATGTTCTACCTACTTCTTGCCAAATAGCACCATTATATTTGAAAACTAAAATATCAGTTTTACCATCTGCCGAAGTAAATGTTGGTGCTGTGCTTCCAGCAAATTCAAATACAGTATTAAAAGCTATTGTGTGTGAACCATTGTAATTAATTTCTACACAAATAAAAGCACCCTCTACAGCGTTAGTAGGTGCAGAGAAAGTAGTGTTTTCTGTTGTTAGATGATATGCGTTTGGTTTAGCTTGAACATCCCAAGCTACTGCATTTGATGATGAAGTTAATGCTTGTTGAGGAATATAAGCTAGATCGTTAAATTTAATCTTTCCTGTTCCATTTGGAGAAAATTCAATATCTCCATTTGATGTTGAAACAAAACTATTTCCATTAACATCTAAATCGCCACCTAATTGTGGAGTTGTATCTGAAACTATATCGAATGAAACTGAACTATCTAACCAATTAACTGTGTTTGCTGTGTGGTCTAAAGTTGCAAGAGATATATCATCAGCACCATCATAGTATTTTAAAGTAGGAGTAGTTGCAGAAGTTGTGTCTAGCCAAATTGTTCCAGCTACTGCACCACTTGGTCTTGATGTACCTGAATTAGATGTATTTATAGCCTCAAGAACATTGTTTAGATCAGTTCTAAAAGCTGGAAATGATTGGTTCGCTATATCGTAATCGTGTTGTGCCATGATGTGTTTATACTCCTTTTAAAACCCTTTTGCAATAAAATCAAATGTTTTAGATATTGCTGTATCACTTGAATTTTTAAATGTTACATCAAATCCATTAATAGTTTTATTTTCTACCAAGAAATAATCTCCTGTTGACATTCCTTGTCCTGTAATTCCAACTGCATAATTAACAGTTTTATATGGATTTGTAAATGTTACAGTTTTAGTTCCAGCACCAGAAACTATATCGTTTCCACTAAATATTCTGTCAGGCATATCAATCGTTACTGTTACTGCTGAAACTCTAGGTGTAGAAGCACCATCTCTTGAAATTAATACTACTCTAAATTTAAAATATCTTGCTGTGTAATCTCCAATTACAAAGTTTTGGAAAGCTGTATAAGTTACATTATCATCACTTGTTGCAACTTCTATATGAGCATTTGCATTAGCTGGTGTATCTCCATCAAAGTTAGAAGAAGCAGAATCAAATAATCCTGATCTGTTATCAAATAAGTCATCTGGGTTATCTGATGTTTGAGTTAATGATGCTGTAATTCTAGCTGTATGTTTAGCCCCAATATCAATTACATCTGCAAATAAATAATTACCACTTGCGTAAAAATCAGCATTAGCAACACCAGAATCAAAGAATCTAGTTGTTTCATCATCAAAGTTACCTGACGCACTATCAAATAGTTCTGAAGAATCTAATTCAATAGCATCATCTGTAATAACTGTATTTGTTAAAGTTCCAGCAAATGCTGGGTGTTCTGATTGTGTTGTAATTGTGTTAAAATTAGCAACTCCTGTAACATTAGAAATAATTGCTGTAGCATTTGAACTAAAGTTTCCTAGCTTATCAACAGCTTTCAAAAGATAAGTTCCAGCCCTAGCGGGAACTGAAATTGAAGTTGCTGGTCTTGATACTTTTTCTACTAATGCTACCGAGTTCTGCCAATCAGCAGTTCCATCTGTTTCTTCACTAAATCTTAAATTATAATATGCTAAATCTAAATCTGGTATTTGTGTCCATGATAAGTGAGCCTCTTGTCCTACAATATTACAAGCAAAATCTTCTACATCACTAGGTGGTTCAATAGCACCAACGATTGTTCTTTGTGCTGATACATAAGTTGATGAAACTCCTAAACTATTTACAGCTTTAACTCTTACATCATAAGTAGATTGGTCAATTACATTTAAAACTCTGTGGTTTAATCCTGAACCTTGTGCATAAATAATAAAATCTGAATCTGTGCTTAATTTATATTCTACTTGGTAATAATCAATAAAGCTATCTGGAGAAGCACCTATACTAACATCTAAAGCTACAATTACAGTTCCATCATTATATTCAATTAATTCATCAGATAATGTAACACTCGCTGGTGGTTGGATAGTAAATGGGTTAGGTAAATTTGTTGTTGGTGTTGCTGTTGCTTGAGTTTTAGTTGCCCAAGTATAATGACTATCTTGGTGTTCTACTAAAGATAAACCAACAGTAAAATCTTCGTTAAAAGTTATTCCAAGAACTCTAAAAGGTTTAGCAGAGAATCCTAAAGAAGAATGTGTAATATTTACTATATCTCCAATCGCTAAATCATAAGCATCTAAACTAACTGTAATACCTAAAGATAATGCTTCTCTACTTCTTCTAAGTATAACCTCTGCCATTTCTTCTGCTTGATATTGGCTTGTAATTGTACTAAATGAAAATCTACCCTCTAATAAAAAACCACCATCATCAGCTTTCATAGTTGCGTGTTGATCTGCACTTGGTAATCCTGAATCAGAAATTGGTGGCCATTGAACTTCATTAACTTGATAATTTCTATCTGGATCAACAAAGCCAACTATAACTCTATTATATTTTTCGTTTTTATCAGGAGTTGTTAAACTATATCCACCTATAATATCATCTTCTGTTAATGTAATAGATGCAGTTCCTGTTGTTTCAATAACTAAACTATATTTACCAGCACTATAAGGAAGATAGCCTCTGCAACCTTTTATAAGTTCTCTAACATTAGTTAAGATATTTCTTGAGGTATCTAATGCAGTATTTGTGTCAAAAATATTTATATCACTACCACCTGAATATGGTGTTACTTGTGTTTCACAAACTTGTGAAGCATCATAAAAACTTTGTAAATCTATTTCGCTTGTTGTTAAACCTTTTCCATATCTAGTATTAGTTAAGTAATCTAATAAACACCAAGATGGATTAGTAGAATAAGTTGGAGATTGTTCTACTAAACTTGCATTATATGTTTTAACTTTTTTACCTTGTATCTTTGCTTGTATTTTTGGAAGTCCAGCAAAAGCATCTTGATTCCATTTTAATCTTATCGCTAAATAACATAAGCCAGATAATTTGTGATTACTTCCCCAAGATGACAATGTAGATAACAAAGATGATGCTGATTGACCATCTGTTCCATAATGAGGCTCTACTCTAATTAAACTTTCACTATCTTTATAAAAATTAGCATCTCCACTATCTACTTCTACTGCTGTTCCATCTGAAAAACTAGATGCAAATGTAACAATTTTATCATCTACTCTTATTTCAGTTATATCATTTATTTCTCCCTCTGCCATGACGATAGCCATATATAAGTAAGTGTTATCTGTACCAGAAGTTTCCATAAATACTCTAGTTCCCCCTGTAAGTCTTTCTCCATAAATTACAGGAATATTTGCGTCATTAGATTGTTTATTAACTAATAATCCTCTTTCAAAATCATCAAAAGAGTTAGTTCCAAAATCTTCCATTTCAGGAACTTTTGGTCTTAATATCCAAGATAAAAATAGACTAATGCCTAATGCAACAAAAGGATTAACTCCAAATACTTTTAAAACAGGAGAAGCAATTTTTTTTACAAATTTTTTCCAACCCATTATGCTCTACCCCATTTTATATCTAATACAGTTTGAGAACTAAAATCCATTCCAACATCTGTACTAAAGAATCTTTGTTGTGATACATTGTTTGTTTTACGACCATTCTTTTTTTCAAAGTCAGCCCAATGAGAAACTATTGATAAACCAACTGTACTATCTTTTTCTGATTCTTGTATTCCAAAACTTTCTATATGACCTTTATATAAAAGAAATGGGTCAGAAATTAATGTATTAGAATCATTTAAAAAACCTCTATAAATATCTACTGTATCATTAGTAACATTTTCATTTAAAACTAAAGATATAAATGTTTGATCTGCTCCTGATAATGTTAAATTTACACTAGCTTTAGTTAAATCTGTTTGTTCACTATGTTCAGATATACCCATAATAAAATCACTAGAAGAATAGGTAACTGATGAGCCTGAAACTGATGATGTTAGATCAAATGAACAATCTGTTATATTAACAGGAGTAGCAAACCCAATAGTAATAAGATGAACAGGCCTAATATCATTAGTCGCTAGTTCGTTCTTTATCGCTGTTGTTAGGCTTCTCGTCATATAATTCGTAGTTAGTTTGAGTTACACTTTCTGTACCTTTTAACATAGTATATTCAAATTTGCTATTAGGTTTCTTGTATTCTTTAAGATCGTTAATACTAACATCTATTTCATCTTCATTGACAATAACTTCGGCAATAAAATCGGCAGTTATCTTATGGGTTATTTTATATTTTTTCATTAATTAGAGTGCTTCTTCTACATCAAATTCAAATTGATATAAAGCATTACCATCTTTATCTGCACCAGCTACACCAAACTCTTGAACATCATTTGTTAAGTGAACTGTAAATGGAACATTATCAAAAGTTATATTTGATGAAGAAACTGCTGTAGTTAATGGTGGTTCAATAGTTAAAGTGCCTGTAGAAATATCTGATTGATCTGCAACGACCATATAAACTTTATCGTGATTAGCAAATTTAATCATATCTCCAGCTTTTAAAGTTCCTGTGCCTGTACCACCTAGTGTAATTGATGTATCTCCAGCACTTGCTGTACCATGAGGAATACCTGATGCAGTACCTCTAGCATTTTCTACTTCTGGTGGGATTATTGTAAAGTTTTCTTTGCCTGATCTTTGTTTAACTATAAATGCCATAAGATCGCCATAAACATCACTTCTTTTTGCTGTAATTACTCTAGCAGTAAATCCCCATCTTTGACCATCTATTTGTCTAGCAAGTTTCTTACCAGATACAGTTTTTGATATAATAGTATTTTGAATAGACTTTATTCCTAAAGATTCAAACTTAGCAGTAGATATTGGAAAAGCACCTGACATTAGATTAAGTTTTTACTCCCTCTTTCATTAACTGCATTATTAATTAATTGTGTAATAGTTCCTCTTGATCTTACAAGTAATTCTTCAAAACCAGAAGCATCTACTGTGTTGATATTAAAATTAACTGTAGTAGCACCACCCCCTGTGCCTCTAGCTGATTGTGTAATTTGGCCTGTTGAGTTTGGTACAAATAATTCAGGCCCTCTTTCTCCAACTACAGTAGGTTGTCCTTTTGATACAGCACCACCTTTGGCCATAAAAGGTATTCCACCACCTGAACCACCCGTAAATAAACTTAAAAACGCTTGTTTTTTCATTTCTGTAGTTTGTGATCTTAATTCATTTGTAATTTTTGCTTCAGAATCTACTTGTTCTTTTTTAAGTGCGTTTCTAATTGTTTCTTGAATAACTATTTGTATTGTAAATGCTACAATATCAACTAATAGTTTTTGTGCTATTTCTTTCATAGTCATATTTAATTCTTTACCAAGAATTAATGATTCAGCTAAACCTCTTGAAAATGCTTTAATACCACTTTGAGCCATTTTACCTAATGTTTCATTAATAGATTCAAAATCTTTTTTAAATCCTGTAAGAACATTATCTTTAACTTTACCTAATTCTACTCCTAGTTTTTTAGATTCTTCTGTTGCACCTTTTAATTTATTTAATATTTCCTCTACTTGTTTTGCAGAGATTATTGCTTTACTTTCTAATGAATTTAAAAATTGTTTTAATTTTCCAATAGATGTATCTAATTCATCATTAACACCCTCTGTTTCTTCTTTTAGTTGTTGCATTGGAGTTTTTAATTTTTCTCCAGCTTTTCTAAAATCTTCAATTACTTTTCTACCATTCTCAACTCTATCAGGAAATATTTTAAAGAAATCTAAAGCATCAACTAATTTTTCTAAAAAAGAAGCATAAGCATTACTTAAATCTCCTAAAAAACCTCTAAGAGAATCAAATACTCCACCAATTAATAAAAGAACTCCTTTTCCTAATGTTCCTAACATTAAAAAACCAACTAAACCAAAAGTTTGAACACCTGATGGTAAAGATTTAAAAACATCAAATAAATTAATAACAGCATTACCAACAAAACTAAATATTGGTTTTAATGCTTGTATTATTGTTGCTGAACCAATTATTATACCTTTAGTAGCACCAATTAAACCAGCAGATAGTTTAGCACCAAAATCAGCTAATACTTCTTCGTTTGTTTCTAAAAGTTTATTAACTTCTGCCAATCCTTGTTTTATAAAATCAAAGAATCCAGCTTGTGCAGTATCTAATCTAAACTTAAATAATTTATCAGATAACATTGATAATGTACCCGTGAATGAAGTAGATAAAACTTCTGTAGCTTTTTCAAACTCTCCACCCTCTCCAAATAATTCTCTAAATCTTTGTTTTGTTTCTTCTGTTGTAACTTGAACTCCAGCTTTAAATCCTAATAATGCTCTAACACCTCTTTCTCTAAATAAATCTGCACTACCAATACCTGATGAGAATGATCTTTGTATTTGTTCTGCTGTTGTTCTAAAATCTAATCCTGTTACTGATGCAACATTACCTGTAAGTTTTAATATTTCATTTAATTCTTCTGCGTTCTTAGTAACAACTGCTAAGTTACCAGCACCAGCTTGTATTTCCTCTAATGAAAATGGAACTTTAGATGCAAAGTCAATTAAACCTTGAAATGCTTTATCTCCCTCTTTTACACCTTTAAATAAAAAGGCAAATCTTAATCTTAATTGTTCAACAGTAGAGCCAACATTTAAAATTGATTTAACTGCAAGTCCACCACCAATACCAATGATTGCTGATTGAACTGAAAATACTGCACTTCTTAAATTTGTTAATCCAGCACGAACACCATTAAAGGCTTGTTTAGTTTTGTCTTTTGCTAAAATATTTAATACTAAATTTTGTGCCATTATCTATGCCTTGCCTTATTCATTTCCTTTTGGTGTTCTTCTTGTTCTAACAGAAGATAACCAAGCCAATGATTATACTCCCATTCTTCCATTTGTAAAACTTCCTTTAAGGATATTTTTAACCTATCGGCAAGAATAAAACAATTCTTTAATTGAGGATCAGAATTTAGTTTTTTTTTACTTCTTCAGGATTGATAGCTTTTACCATTTCAGTTGCTATCCTAGACAATACATCAGAATCAACTTTGTGCATTAATGCAAGTTTATCTTCTAATGTAAAAAGTTTATTACCATCTTTATCAAGTGCTTTCATTACTAGAATGTCAGCAAGGATACTTACATCATTAAGATTATCTGACTTCTTAAAGAGTTTATTCTTTTCAGATAGAGTTATTGGATTCCAATATATTACACTTGGATTACCAGCTTCATCTTTCCATTCTTCTACCTCTAAATGTTGAACACCTAAAGATTCAAAATGGTTTTTAGCAGAATCTATTAATTTCATAAATTATGAATTATACAGTTCCTACAGTTAAAGCACCAGTTCCTTGAAAAGTTACACTTCTTGAAACGATTGCGTCCATTGAGTTATTGATACTCATACCAGTAATAATACCTGTACCTGTGTAACTTGCATCTCCTGAAGTATTACCCTCTGGTAATAAAACAAAAGAGATAGAAGAACCAGCAGTTAAAGTTTCTTGCTGTGCATCAGTTTCATCAAAGTGCATTTCAATAGTTCCTGAGAATGAAGTTCTACCAGTTACAAATGATTTAGTTGCATCAGTTAAAGCTGTATCTTCTACAACATCTCCAGTAGTTTCTAAAGTGAAAGAAGTAACTTCTCCCATTTCAGTTCCACCAACTGTTACAACTCCTTCTTTTCCGTGATGTGTTGCCATGTCTTTTTATCCTTGTTAGATTTTGGTTTAGTTTCTTTTTCTTGCTTATAGCCTAGTCTTAAATAATGTTCAAGATTAGATTCATTAATAATTATCTCTGAATTACCTTTATATAATTTAATATCTTTAGCCATAAGTCCTTTTACAGTTTATCATCTTCTTCGTCAATATCTTCTTCATCTTCCTCAAAATCTTCTTCAAACTCATCTGATACATCTTCTTCTTCCCAAGTACCATCTTCATCTTCTAAAGAGTTTTCTCTAATTTCTTCTACTAAGTCTTTTACTTCTTCGCATAGCATAGACTCTTTATCGTGCATCTTTTCTATTTGATCTATTTTCTTAGATATTTTATCTAATAGTTTTTCGTTTTTCATAATTTATCCTATGGTGTTCCAGCTTGATATTCGTACATACACCTAATTGTCATTCTTATTCCACCAACAGGAAATAAAGAACCCTCATCAGTTTCTACTTGGATAACTTCTGAATCAAGTGCATTACCATTTCGAGTAATATCAGTTTCTATTGCAGTTTCAATAGCTGTAATTAATTCATTTCTTTTAGTATCTATATTAACTTCTGCACCTTTAACAAATCCTAGTATTACAAAGTCTATAGTTCCTGTTCTAGTTTTAGCACCAGAACCTAATTCAACATCATCTCTATTTTCTTCTGATGTTTGAACTATTACTGCTGGATATTGTTGTTCAGATAATTCATCTAATATAAAAGGTTGTCTAGTAGCCTTTTTAATTGCTGGGCTAGATATACCAGATATAACTGATAATAAATTAGATGCTATATTTTCTCTTACACTCATATTCTCATTTTCTTTAATTCTTTTTCTACAAATTTATTGAATTGTTTGTTTATAATCTTTTCTGTTCTATTGTTAAAGCCAAAAAATTCTCTTTTAGGGTCATTTAGCACCTGATTAAATAATGCTCTTTGCCTCATTTGTGAATTGCTAAAGTTTATAGATATTTTATTTTTTCCTGTTTTCTTAACAGTTCTACCAGATGGAGTTAATGCACCTAACATTCGACCTGAATAAAATAAATCTACATTGGTTGATTTACCCTCTTTATTTAATTTTTTTAAATAGCCTGATGAATATGGTGCAAATGGTCTATCATTAAAATCAACACCTTTTTTAGTTTTAGTTCTTATAATATCTAATAATTGAAAACCACCTTGTAAAATACCTTTATCAATAATAGATGGAAATTTACTCTCTAATCTTTTAAATCTTTTTTGTATTGCTTTGGCATTAGTTTTGATCTTAATATCTAAAGCCATTATCTAGTCAATCTTCTAAATCCATGTAAAGGTTCTCTCTCGTTAGATATGATAGTTCCATCAGCATCTACATCATATTCTACACCATCTTCTAATATCATTCTCCATTCGATATTGTATT